>ENA-OWNK01000983-OWNK01000983.1-metagenome-genome-assembly--contig:-NODE-983-length-12823-cov-6.846335_pt1 | contig 12823 bp, 8 predicted proteins | sample MGYA00245343_ERZ651121 | MGnify/ENA primary metagenome ERZ651121 (study PRJEB26857, sample SAMEA4031775) | metagenome | biome: human; feature: oral; material: saliva | place: Philippines | collected 2014 | study... | reverse complement strand
GACGTTTTGCTTCTATCCTTTCTTTGAGTTTTAGTGGATAATGATAATGAACAAGGTGTTCATAAATCTATTATAACAAAGGAATGAGAAAGATGAAGGCAAAATATACTGTTTGGGTAGCTTTTTTCTTAAATTTAAGCTATGCTATTGTTGAGTTTATCGCAGGAGGAATCTTTGGTTCGAGTGCTGTTCTTGCTGATTCTGTCCATGACTTGGGAGATGCTATAGCTATTGGCATATCGGCCTTTTTAGAAACAATCTCAAATAGAGAAGAAGATAGGCAGTACACCTTGGGTTACAAGCGATTTAGTCTTTTAGGAGCACTAGTGACTGCTGTGATTCTTATCACAGGATCCATCCTAGTGATTTTGGAAAATATAACTAAACTTTTTAATCCACAGCCCGTTAATGATGAAGGTATCCTCTGGCTAGGAATTATTGCAGTCAGTATCAATGTGCTAGCTAGTCTAGTAGTTCGCAAGGGAAAGACAAAGAACGAGTCAATTCTCAGCCTGCACTTTTTTGAAGATACTCTTGGTTGGTTGGCTGTCATTCTAATGGCGATTATCCTCCGATTTACAGATTGGTATATCCTTGATCCGCTCTTATCGCTTGTCATTTCCATCTTCATTCTAACAAAAGCCATTCCTCGCTTTTGGAGCGCACTCAAGATTTTCTTGGATGCTGTGCCAGAAGGAGTAGATATCAAACAAGTGAAGAAAGACTTGGAGCAATTAGACCATGTGGCCAGTGTTAATCAGCTCAATCTCTGGACTATGGATGGTTTGGAAAAAAATGCCATTGTTCATGTTTGCCTAGAAGAGATTGAACATATAGAGTATTGTAAAGAATCCATTCGTAATTTACTTAAAGATTATGGCTTTCAAAATGTTACCATTGAAGTTGATGCAAACCTGGCAAGTCACCAAACCCATAAGCGAAAAATTGAGGAGTTGGAAGTAGGTCAAAGTCATGGACATTATCATGCATAAGAAGTCGATTTTCTATTTGTTGATTATTTTTGATGAATTGTAAATGTAACATATTTACTCCATTATGAAATTGTGATAGACTACATATATCACTGAAAGGAGATAGGCGATGTTACAGCTACAACACATTTCAAAAGTCTATCATACGGGCGATCAAGAGTTCCACGCGCTAAAGGATATCTCGATTCGCTTCCGTGAGAATGAGTTTGTCTCCATTCTCGGGCAATCGGGTTCTGGGAAAACCACCCTATTAAATATCATCGGGGGACTCGACCAATACACATCTGGTGATTTACTCATCCAAGGAAAATCAACAAAGCAATTTAAAGACCGCGATTGGGATAGCTACAGAAACCACACCATCGGTTTCGTCTTTCAGTCTTATAATCTCATCGGGCACCAAACTGCACTCTCTAACGTAGAAATTGCAATGACTCTTTCGGGCGTTTCAAAAGCAGAACGTAAGAAACGTGCTATCGAAGTGCTCGAACGCGTAGGCCTAAAAGACCATTTATATAAGAAACCAAGTCAAATGTCTGGGGGACAAATGCAACGAATCGCGATTGCGCGTGCTCTTGTTAATGATCCAAAAGTCGTTTTAGCCGACGAACCGACAGGAGCGCTCGATTCTGAGACTTCTGTTCAAATCATGGATTTATTAAAAGACATCGCCAAGGAACGTCTCGTCATTATGGTGACGCATAACCCAGAGCTGGCAAAGACGTACTCCACTCGTATCGTACAAGTATTAGATGGAAGCATCTTAAGCGACTCGAATCCATACGAACCAACCGAAGAAACCAAACAAGGCGACATTCAGTTTACGAAGACGAAGATGAGCTTTATGACAGCTCTAGCCCTATCGTTTAATAACCTATTGACGAAGAAAGGTCGTACCTTCCTGACAGCCTTTGCCGGTTCCATCGGAATTATCGGAATTGCCCTTATTCTGGCACTCTCGAACGGTGTGAGCGACTACGTGAAGAAGGTGCAAGAAGACACCCTCGTCTCTCTTCCACTGACGATTAGTGAGCAGAACCACAGTAACTTGCTAGCGACCTCTCCGGATTTAAGCGATAAGCCTTATAAAGAAAATAACGAGCTCGGCGTCAATACGGTGTTGACGAATTTATTGAAAAAACAAATCGGAAAAAACGACATCGCGTCCTTCAAGACTTACCTAGATGAACACGCGTCCGAAGTCGCAGCCCTTACCAAAGACATTCGTTACCAATACAATTTACAACCGTACATTTACGCCAGCGACACATCAAACGGTCCAAAGAGTATTCTTCCGTCAAACCTAGCAAGTGAAGTCGATACGGCGAACCAAACGATTAAAGGCTACTTGCAAAATATCGACTATTGGAGCCAACTTTCAAGTGACGAGGAGATGCTGAATGCGCAATATGACGTGCTCGAAGGTCGCCTTCCAAAGGATAAATCTGAAATCGTCCTAATCGTAGATGAAGACAACCAAATTAGCGACCTACTCCTTTATAGCTTACGGATTAAAGACCCTAGCGAATTAAACGATGTGAAGAAACTCGACGAACTCAAATCACAAACGTATCAATATAGTGATTTCATCGGGAAAACATTCAAAGCCGTTGTCAATACGAACCGATTCGCCAAAGAAAACAACCAATGGATAAATAAAATTAACGACGAAGCCTATATGAAGACGCAAATCGAGAATGGCCTCGAGCTTACAATCGTCGGCGTTCTTCGTCAAAAAGAAGGCACTAGTTCTGGTGTGAACTCTCCTTCTGGCGGTGTGGCTTATACAAGCGCCCTTATCGATTACACTTCTGAGCAAATTCAAAACAGTGACATCGTAAAAGAGCAAGAAGCCAACCCGACTATCAATGTCTTTACTGGAAAAGAATTTGCCAAAGATCCAAAACCATTCAATTCGGCTGATTTAACCGAAGAAGAAAAAATCCAGTTGGTAAAATTGACGCCTGAACAACAAGCGCAATACATCCAACAATACAACGAAAACTCGGCTGCCACTTACGAGGAAAACCTCGCGAAATTGGGTGTCATCGACAAATCCAAACCGGCTGCCATCGAGTTCTACACCTCTTCGTTCCAACAAAAACAAGAGTTGAAGGACTTCATCAACGCCTATAACACGGCCAAAAAAGACGCCGGCGAAGACGACAAAGTGCTCGCCTACTCCGACGATATTCAAACCATCATGTCTTCGATTACGACAATGGTCGGCGTAATTACAACCGTACTCGTTGGGTTCGTAGCCATCTCGCTCATCGTATCATCGATTATGATTGCGATTATCACGTACATCTCGGTTCTCGAACGTACAAAAGAAATCGGAATCCTACGTGCAATGGGGGCTTCGAAGAAAGACATCCGTCGCATCTTCACAGCCGAAACTGCCATCGAAGGATTTATCTCCGGGGTGCTCGGTATCGCCATTACGCTCCTTGCGACGATTCCAATCAACGCCGTTGTTTCGAAAATGACCAACGTGGAAAACGTGGCGCAATTACCATGGGAAGCAGCGCTTATCCTCATCGGTATCTCGATCGTATTAACGATGTTGGCAGGACTCATCCCTTCACGCATCGCCGCGAAGAAAGACCCAGTCGAATCGCTCCGCAGCGAATAACCATTAACATTCGAAAAGGTGGATAATGGCACAGCCTTTATCCACCTTTTTTATAGCCTGCATTTCCAAGATTAACATATATGTTAATTAACAAATATGTTAATTTCAGAAAGTCTATCCAGCACCCCTAGCCCTAAAAGGCAAAAGACAACTCGACTTCACACGACCAATTGTGTTAGCACTAGGATGCACCACTTGCTTTACCTAAACGAAAAAACAAAAGCCCTCTGGACTCTATAGTGGGAACAGTAAAGAGCTGCAAGCAATGTGAATTACCGAGGGTTCGTGATTTATCACTTACCCTCGGTTTGAAGCTTGCTAGGAATTGAGACTTCGGCTCAATCCGGTGCCTTTACTGTCACCACTATGAAGATGTCCAGAGGACTTATTTTGTTTTTTTACAAGATTAGGCTAAGGAACCCATTGGATCCCATGGTGCTAACACAATTGGTTCGCTGTTGAAAGCGTCGAGTTGCTCTTTTGTAAGCAAGTCTTTTCTGACAACGATTTGGTACGTATACTCATCCATCCACGCATCACTCATCATCCAGAACCCTTCAACCCCAGATTCTTCACCCCAACTGTTTTCCACTTTCCAGCGATTTGGTTTACCATCCACAAGGTTCACCCCTGTTAATACCATCGCGTGCGTCATTAAGCTATCGCCATATTCAAGACGTTCGCCTTTCGTAAGTGAATAATCGATTCCAGTTAAGCCTTTAAGGTCGAAGTTGTTTAACGCTAGGCGTCCATTGCTTCGGTTAGAAGATTGGCCGACATCACAACCGAACCAGACAGACTCGCCTTGTTCTAATTGACGAATCGCTAATTCTTTGAACGTTGCCATGTCTAAGTTCAAGTAACGCACTTGGTTTCCAACAACATTTCCAAGCATGTCAACAGTGTATGAACGGTTGAATGGTTTGTCCGTTGTTGGTGAGTTGATGATAGACACGTAATCGTCCAAGTTCAAGCCCACGAATTGTTCGAAGAAGCTTTGTGGTGTCAAATTCAAGTGACGGTGGAATTCCTTATCTTTATCACGATATTCGAAGTCGAATGTTTCTGGCGGAGTTCCAAGAGTCACGCTAAGTAAGTCGTACACTTCTTGCATTAATTGTTTACGCGTTTCGTTGATTTCTTCTTCGCTAGCGCCACGTGCCACTAAGTCACGAAGCACTTTTGCGTCTTGACGAAGTTTTTTATTTAAGTATTTGTTCAAATCGCTTGAAGCCGAGCTTGAAAAACTTTCCGGCATCACACTTTTTGGCACAACCCCATATTTCTTGAAGAGTGACACAATCATATCCCATTGCCCACCGTCTTGTTGAGGTGTTTGTAAAAGAAAGGCTACATTGCGGCTTGTCACAGGTTCGCCCGCTGTTTTTAAAATATTTTCATGGAAATAATTGGCCTTTTCATATTTATCCCAGAAAAATGTATAACTTTGTGAGAGTTCAAATTCTTCGAGCTTGAAGTTATTAAAGAGTCTGTGGCGGAATGTATTCAGCGCCGCAAACATCCAGCAACGACCAGAAGCCTTTTGATTGGCTACTTTCCCGTGTTCCAAATCAATCGAATACACCGGCTGATTTTCCACAACAGAAGCGACCGTCTCACTAGATCCTTTCAAGCCATTCTTCACCGCAGCATTTTGCGCCACGATACGCTCTGGCTTACTTTGAAAACTTTCTTTATATTGTTTCGTCAATTCCTTTGTTAACGTAAACATAACTTCATCTCCTTTAAGGTTGATACCCTAATGGTACTCCTCTTTCCCCCTATATGCAATAACAAAAATCGGTTAAATTCAATAAAAAAGCCTATTTTATCCCCACTCCCTCCAAAAGCTCCGCACTCCTGCCGCTCCCTTCCTAAGCATTGGCGACAATATCGCAGCAGTTTATCAAAAAAGGAAAATAAAACAGAATATCTGGCTGCTCCAATTGTAGAGCGCGATGGATAAACAAAACGAGCATCAGTTGATTGAAAGAATAGTGGGAAATCGTATTGAAACGAATAAGAGGGAGTTAGGAATTGATTCCTTACTCCCTCTTTGAGGCTTCAAAGGTGAGTGACTACAGGCACGAGCCGGTACCCCACTATGACTCTTTCAATCATCAAACTGATGCTCTAAGGTTTATCCATCCCATCGAAAGATGGATGAATCTGTCAGATATTCTGTTTTATTTTACCGGAGTTAAAGCAATGAACTTCTCGATGTTGTCGGCAACTTGCGCGAGTGCCTTCTTCCAAAATGCGCTATCCGTCACATCCACGCCCAACACCTTCGCAGTATCTTCCGCAGAAGTCACTGTTGTCGCACGCAATAACTCTTGATATTTCTCAACGAATCCTTCAGGTTGCTCTTGATAGATGGCATATAACCCTTTAGAGAACAATCCTCCGAATGCGTATGGGAAGTTGTAGAAGCTTAAGTTGCTGCTGTAGTAGTGCGGTTTGCAAGCCCACATATATGGGTGCATTGCGTCTGGATCTAATCCGTCGCCGTATGCTTCTTTTTGCGCATCCAACATTAATTGTTCTAAATCTTTCGAGAACATGAAGCTCTTTTCACGGTTTTCAAATACTGCAGATTCGAATAAGTAACGTGAGTAAATGTCCACGATGATTTGTGTTGTATCTTGTAATTGTGATTCCAATAACGCTACTTTTTCAGCATCGCTTGCTTCGCTAATCACTGTATTCATCACGATGTTTTCGTTGAAAGTTGACGCCGTTTCAGCAACAGGCATTGAGTACTCTTGGTTTAATACACGGTGATTTTCGATATGTAAACCGTGGTACGCATGTCCTAATTCGTGCGCAATCGTTACAACGTCGCTTAATGACCCAGAGAAGTTTGTTAAGATACGTGATTGTTTGATGAATGGTAGGTTGCTACAGAACGCGCCCCCCACTTTTCCTTTACGTGGTAAGAAGTCGATGTAGTTGTTTTCGTAAGCTTCTTTTGTCATATCCGCTAAATCTTGTGAGAAGCCACGGAAGTTTTCTAATAAGAATTCTTTAGACTCTTCGATTGTGAAACGACGTGAGCTTTCTCCGATTGGTGCAAATAAGTCGTAGAATGGTAATCCATTTTCGTGACCTAAGAGTGCAGCTTTATGTTTTAAGTAAGCGCGGAATTGTGGTAAATATTCGTGAATCGCTTCAAGAAGTGCATCTAATGTTTCACGAGACATACGAGATGCTTCTAATGTTTGTGCTAGTGGAGATTCGAATCCACGTAAGCTTGTTTCAGTAAGTACTTGTTGTTTAATATTATTTAAGGCAAATGCGATTGGTTCTTTAATCGTATCGTACATCTTCAATTCTGTTTCGTACGCTTCTTTACGAACCGCTGCATCGGCATCATACGCCATATTACGGATTTCGCTAAGCGTTACTTTTTCGCCTTTAAATTCGCCTTCAACGCCGGAAGTCATCGCTTCGAAGAGTTGTTCCCAGCCATCTCCTCCGCTAATAGAGAATTTCGCAATGACATCTTCTAATTCATCTGATAAAAGATGTTTGTATTGTTGTTTCGCTTCTGCAAAGTAGAATTCGTAGTCTTTTAAATCTTCGTCTGCCGTGATATCTGTTTCCACGCTTCCGATAAATTTGTAGACTTTTGTATACGCACTGTTTAACGAAGCATACGCATTACCGAATAATGTACGGTATTTATTCGCTGTTTCGTCTGTTGTGTTAGCTGTTAATGTTAAATTAATGTAGTTTCCAAGACGGCTGCTTAAGACGCTGAACTCTTCTAAGGCTGCAATTGCCGCTTTGATTGACTCTAAGTTATCTTCGAGCGTTAAGTTATTGAATACCTCTCTAAAGTTTGAAAAACGTTCAAAATCACGTTGAAACTCTTCACTTTCAAATGAAGGGTATATTTCTTTTAATGACCATTCTGTTGACATGTCGGATCCCCCTTATATTGACTATATGTCCTATTCTACCGAATTTCTTTATAAATAGATAGTTTAAATTACTATAATAGCTTGTTTAAACAATGTTACTTTCTAAGAAATTATTGCATATATTCTATTTCCGGACAAAGTTGCTTCGCCTTGTTATAGGATATTTCTACATAATCACATTTCTTCGGCTTAGGTTTGCCAAAAAAATCAAAATATATATTCTCATTCATTTCCCAATTATGTTTCAACACACACCTGATAAAAATACGAATAACTTCCTGTTCTTGAAAAGTTAAATGATATACAACATCTTCGTCTTCTAAATGTGTATTAAAATACTTTTTATTTAAAGCGTCGCAAAATAGAATCATTATATTTGTAAACCATGCAAAAGAATATTCTTCAGGTTCCTTAACTAAATCATATCTAAGTGCTGTTCTTAAAAGTTGAACTTGGTTCATTGTAATCTCAGCCGAACCTGCTGCATTAAATAGAGTTTTTCTCCATTCCGATTCTAAATCTAAAGAACGTCTATACGCTGTTTTTAAAGCCACATACGCAACAAATGTTCCAATCAAAGCTGCTATTGCACCAATTAATGCTGAAATTATCTCACTCATATTTACTCTCCTTTAATCCTTACTAAGTAAAATAATATCATGTTTTAACTCCGAAGAATATCTTATTTTTTAGGAATCATTTAATTAACTTTCATCCTAGTTGGCAAACGTGTATACTTAAGAGGCAAACACTTTTCAAAAAAGGAGTTCTTATGAAAAAGACTTGGAAAGAATTGTTCCCGGATGCTCTTCTTGGAGAAAACGGTCAAAACACGGTTCCTGTAACGCTGAACGGTGAAGTGATTTATCTCTTAGAATCGAGCTTAACGGAGCGTGAACGATTCCTCATCGAAACCTTAAATACACAACCGACAAAAACAACGATTCCAACGCATCCTTGGCTTGCATACTTGGAAGGAAAAGGCACATTGCCAACACCGACTGCGTATATCCAATGCGTACACTTGGCGGTATTTCCTAAGCAAGAAGGCGTCTTCCTCGAAAAAGACTGGCTGGAGTTCGTCGAGAACTTAACGGTTGGGACCCTTGCTGCCTTCAAAAACTTCCGCCATCACTACACGCTAGTCGTGAACCCGGAAGTTGCAACGTCGCTTGCAAGCACGCTCTTTGAAGTGCAATCCGCGATTGAAGATGACTTCGCCGTGGAATTACAACTCTTTATCGGAAACCGCTGGGCAACGTCAAGCAGAGTGCCAATTCTCTATCAAGCAGAAAAAGCGCTCTTCGTGGAATACTTAATGCATTCCCACAAGCGTTCCAGTCTGGAATTTGCGCCAGTGATGTTATGGGCGATTGCCAACGCTTTGGTCGACATCGCACCGATTGCCGACGAGTTGATTCTCTTATTAAACGAAGATGACGTGAAAGAACTAATTGAGGCTCTCTGGGACGCTCATGGAAATGTCTCAAAAGCCAGTCAAACGCTCTTCTTACACCGCAACACCTTGCAATACCGCATCGATCGTTTTGCGGAACAAACAGGGCTGAACGTCAAAGACATGAACGACCTCACACTCTGCCACCTACTCTTACAAAAACAAAGTTATTAAAAATAGCCACTTCTATTTTCATAGAAGTGGCTATTTTCGTTATCCTATTAAGCTTTAACGGCTTCTTTTTTAGGAGCGACTTTTGTTTCTTTAATCGTCACTTTTCCTTTTTGAGAACCAATTGTCACTTTTTGACCGAAGCGAATCTCTCCACTGAGGAGCGCTTCACTAAGCGGGTCTTCGATTTTCTTTTGAATAGCGCGACGAATTGGACGTGCCCCGTATTCTGGGTCGAATCCTTCTTCTGCGATTAGGTCAATCACCCCTGAAGTGAATTTCAATTCGATATTGAGTTCCGCAAGACGAGTCTTAATGTCTTTTGTCATCAATTGAACGATTTGACGTAATTCCGGTTTCGTCAATTTATGGAAGACGATAATTTCATCGATACGGTTCAATAGCTCTGGACGGAACGCATTCTTCAACTCTTCGCGAATACGTTTTTCCATTGCCGTATGGTCGTGTTGGACGGTTTTCGCACCGAACCCCACTGCTTTTTCATCTCTTAGAGCCGTTGCCCCAAGGTTTGATGTCATAATGAGAATCGTATTTCTGAAGTCGACTTTACGTCCTTTCGAATCCGTCAGATGACCATCGTCTAAGACTTGCAACAGAATGTTAAATACATCTGGATGAGCTTTTTCGATTTCATCTAACAGAATCACAGAGTAAGGTTTGTTACGAATTTTCTCTGTTAATTGTCCGCCTTCATCGAATCCCACGTATCCTGGAGGCGAACCGACTAAACGGCTAACCGCGTGTTTCTCCATGTACTCAGACATATCGATACGAACGAGAGCGTCTTGGTCGCCAAACATTGCTTCCGCTAATGTTTTCGCTAACTCTGTCTTCCCAACCCCAGTAGGCCCAAGGAATAAGAATGAACCGATTGGACGTTTTGGATCTTTCAATCCGCTACGAGCACGGCGAATTGAACGAGCCACTGCTGATACAGCTTCTTCTTGTCCAATCACGCGTTGGTGCAATTCTTTTTCAAGATGAACGAGACGTTCGCTTTCTTTTTTCTCCATTTGTTTTAATGGAATTCCAGTCCATTGTGATACGACTTCTGCGATATCTTCATCCGTAATCGCCGCCACAAATTCTTGTTTCGCTTCGATTTCTACTTTTTGGCGTAGTTTTTCAAGCTTGTCTCGTTTGGCTTGTTCTTTCTTGCGTAAACGAGCGGCTTCTTCGAATTTTTGCTCACGGATAGCGTCGTCTTTCTTCTGTGCAAGCTCTGCCACTTCTGCTTCCAGCTTTTGAAGCGGTGAGTGTTTTCCACTGCGGTCTAGACGGGCTTTTGCGGCTGTTTCGTCCATCAAATCGATGGCTTTATCTGGTAATTTACGAGACGTAATATAACGAACCGATAATTGAACGGCTGCTTCAATCGCTGCGTCAGTGATTTCCACACGGTGGTGGTCTTCATAACGTTTGCGAAGGCCTTTTAAAATTTCGACTGTATCGTCCGCGCTAGGTTCATGTACATGAACAGAGGCAAAACGACGTTCTAAGGCTGCGTCTTTTTCGATATATTTTTGATATTCATCAAGCGTAGTCGCCCCGATAACTTGGATTTCACCACGAGCAAGCGCTGGTTTTAAGATGTTTGAAGCATCGATAGAGCCTTCTGCCCCACCTGCACCGATAAGGGTATGCAACTCATCGATAAAGAGAATCACATCTTGTTCACGGTACACTTCATCCAAGATTTTCTTCATGCGTTCTTCGAACTCACCACGGTATTTTGTTCCCGCAACAACCGCACCCATGTCTAACATCATAAGACGTTTCTCGGCGATTTCTTCAGGAACTTCTCCGCTCACCATGCGTTGTGCTAAGCCTTCAACGATGGCTGTCTTACCAACACCTGGTTCCCCAACGAGGACAGGATTGTTTTTCGTACGACGGCTAATGATTTGAATAATGCGGCGCACTTCGTCTTCACGACCCACAACTGGATCGATTTTACCTTCACGAGCTAATTCCGTTAAGTCACGCGCTAAGCTGTTTAATGTAGGCGTTCCTTCTTGTGAAGACTCTGGACGTGCTTTTCTCTTAGAAGCTGCAGCGTTTGAAGGTTGAATTCCGATTTTGCCGTAGATTTCTTTCATCAACTCTTGAGGGTCGATTTGGTTATCACGGAGAATCTTTGTCGCCAACACTTCTTCGCGTAATAAGGCTAATAATAAGTGCTCTGTTCCGACTTGTGGCACTTCGAGGCGTTTAGCTTCATCGGTTGCCGATAGAATCACTTTCTTCGCTCTTGGTGAATACGGCATTAAGTACGGATCCATTTGCTTACGGTTTGAGCCGTATCCTGTGAGTGACTCGATTTCAGAACGAACGATTTCCGCAGTCAACCCTGCAGCACGCAACACATTTCCCGCGATGCCTTCTTGTTCAAGGATTAATCCTAATAGTAAGTGCTCTGTTCCAACGGCTTGGTGTTTGAACAGGATGGCTTCTCTTGCGGCTAAGACCATTGCACTCTTTGCTTTTGGTGTAAAAATTTCACTCATACGTTTATTCCTTTCTAGTTAACTGTATTTCAAATTGTCGATTAATTTCTTCATCATATTACTACGAATCTCTGCAGCATTCTTTACGTTTGAAGGGAATGTATCTTTCTCCATCATGAGTGACATTATTTGCGCTTCACGTTTACTAATCAGCTCATTTTCATATAAGTTTTGTAATAAATGATTACCTTCTCGCTCTGAAAGTTCTTCTGGAATCAGATTTCCTAATTCATTTAAGATATCCATCTCGTCCACTAGATTCACTTTCATAATGCGGATATAACCACCGCCACCGCGTTTACTTTCAACGACATACCCTTGTTGAATGGTAAAGCGGGTATTAATCACGTAATTAATTTGGGAAGGTACACAATTGAATTGGTCTGCAATCTCACTGCGTCTGATTTCAACTGTTTCATTCTTATGCAGTACATTCTTTAAGTAATTTTCAATCAAATCCGACATATTTTGATTTTGATTTTGCATCCATCTTCCTCCTTTTACCTTGACTATATTTGACTTTAATTATACAAAAGAATGCGCCTTTTGCCAATCATCTTGCATTTTTTATAAAAAAAGAAGCTAGACATAATGTCTAGCTTTCTCATTTGTATACGTATCGGGAATACAGGATTCGAACCTACGACCCCTTGGTCCCAAACCAAGTGCTCTACCAAGCTGAGCTAATTCCCGAGTATGCACCCAACAGGAGTCGAACCTGTAACCGCTTGATTCGTAGTCAAGTACTCTATCCAATTGAGCTATGGGTGCAATTTATATTAAGTTAAATGCCGAGGGCCGGGGTCGAACCGGCACGGTCATCACTGACCGCAGGATTTTAAGTCCTGTGCGTCTGCCAATTCCGCCACCCCGGCATGGGCCATGGTTTTACATTGGCAAAGCGGAAGACGGGGTTCGAACCCGCGACCCCCACCTTGGCAAGGTGGTGTTCTACCACTGAACTACTTCCGCAGATTTAGTTTTAATGCCGGCTAAAGGACTTGAACCCTCGACCCTCTGATTACAAATCAGATGCTCTACCAACTGAGCTAAGCCGGCTAAGTGCGGGTGAAGGGACTCGAACCCCCACGCCTCGCGGCGCTAGATCCTAAATC
>ENA-OWNK01000981-OWNK01000981.1-metagenome-genome-assembly--contig:-NODE-981-length-12835-cov-3.619562_pt1 | contig 12835 bp, 11 predicted proteins | sample MGYA00245343_ERZ651121 | MGnify/ENA primary metagenome ERZ651121 (study PRJEB26857, sample SAMEA4031775) | metagenome | biome: human; feature: oral; material: saliva | place: Philippines | collected 2014... | reverse complement strand
TTTCAGGTGAAGAAAATCCACGATACCCACTTATTACTGATGGAACTATTCAGAAAAACATTCTCGCAGCCATAGATAAAGATGAGGATTGGCTAATGGAAAAATTGACAGAACAAGGTTATTCAAGTTCTTCTGAGATATTTCTTGCAGATTACTTAAGTGGAAATGTGGTGATAACTCCTTATTGTTCAGCAGAGAAAGGATAAACAGAGCCCTAAACGCCAGAAAGATCGACGCTGCGGTGATCTCAAGCATAGCTAGTAAAAAGGCAAATTTAAAGAAGCTAAATTTTGGAATAGTCGCCAAAAAAGATGTAAAAAGCGTGCTTGTGCGCAAAAACTCAGCCCCAAAGCCAGATCCTGCCTCAGCTAGCTCAAACGCCCTAGCCAAGGTGCTTAAACTAAATGGCGAGGTGATCATAGGCGACAGGGCGCTAAAGGCATACTTAAGCGAGGGCAAAGAGTGCTTTTACGACCTTGGTCAAATTTGGCATGAAAAGACAAATTTGCCCTTTGTTTTTGGTAGATTTTCTTACGTAAAAAATGGCTCGTTTTACAAAAAACTGGTCGCAAAATTTCTACAAAAAAACGTAAAGATCCCAAACTACATCTTAGCCCAGTATGCCAAAAGCCGTGACATAAGCGAGCAAGATATCAAGTGGTATCTTGAATTTATAAGCTACAAAATAGGCCCAAAAGAGCAAAAATCACTCCGAAAATTTTTTAAAGAAGATAGATTGTTAAAAGCAGCAAAAAAGAATTAAATTTTTATAGCTTCTTAGTAGGCACCAAGAAGCTATAAAAATTTTAGTGATGCATATGCATATTTGTTGAGTTATCTTCACTCATATTTTGCATCATCATATTGTGGTGATCATGCATTGGCATACCTTCTGGCATGTTCATCTGCATATCCATCTGCATATCCATCGCGCCATCATTAGCCTTATAGCCTGTTATGGTAGGATCAACCATGCCAAATATCATAGCGACGTGTCCTACTATCAAGAAAAATATGAGCAGGCAAAAATGAAGCTTTAGCTTTGCCTTTTCGCTTGCGTTTTTATAGATCAAATTTAGCTCTAAAAGTGCGATGCCAAGAAGCGGGATAACGCCGATGAGATATGAGTAGATAGCGATGACATCGGCATATCCGCGCCATTTTATACTTGGATAAATTTTTGCTAAAAAGTAGATCACAAGAGCTGTAAAATAGACCCCAAGCACTATGCCAACAAATTTGCTAACAGCCTTAAAGCCAGCATTTTTACCGCTATCCATGTGATACATCGTAAAAAACTCCATCGCCACTAAAAGCTCCGCAAGCCCCATAGGTATCACCATGTAGAGGATTAGATTGTAAGGTTGATCGAGCGATAAAAGCTCCATGTAGTGTGTCATTACCATTGTAAATCCTTTGTAAAAATTTAAAGAAATTTACTACCAAAGGGCTAAGATAGTTAAAAAATATCAAGCATAGTTGCGAAATTTAAGCGGATGTTAAATTTACTCCTAGCTAGGCTAAAAGTAAATTTAAGCTAGTCTTTAAACTCGTGTGAGATGACTGGGGAGAATTCCTCCCAGTGAAGCTTGGTTTTAATAGTTGGCATCTTGCTTTGAAATGGCTCTTTTTTAAGCGCTGCCATAGCGACGCTATCGCCTTGTGGTTTGGCTGGTGCTTCTACGTTTAAGACCGCTCTTTCAAGCTCGATGAAGTCTTGCAAGATGATCGCGTAAGAGCGAAAGAAATTTGCATTTTTATGAGCTAAAAGTAGCGAGCCAAACTCATCTACAAATAAATTTAAAGTCTCGCCAAAAAGCTTGTCGCTGATATTTTTTGCGCCGTTAAATTCATCATTTAAAAACGTAGCCATCGCCAAAAATATAAAGCCAACATAGTCCTCGCTGTCTTTGCAAAGCTCCTTATCACGCCTATATGGGCTAAGGTTTAGGCAGTGTATCACCCTAAGTCTAGCAGCACCATTGTCTCTGCCCTCTTCATAAAATGAGGCGCTTAAAGGGATATTTGTAAAGCCAAAAAGAACTTCATTTTGCTCATTTATAAGCTCTTTAAAGCTAAATTTTTCTAAATTTGCAAATGCCTCTGCGCTTTGCTCGCTCAAAGGATTTTGCGCTAGGTAGCTTAGCTGCTCTCTCCACCTTGCAAATTTCTCATCGCTCGTGTGAAAAAATAGCGGATAAGCTAAAAATTCGTAAAAATATGCCCTTGCTTTTGTGATGTTCTTATCCATTTAATAAATCCTCTCTCATCGCGTTTAGTTGGGCTTGCACCATGATCTTTGCCTTGCAGTCGGCACAGCAGTAAAGTGACTTGATCTTGGCTCTGTCATTGCCAAAACGTGGCTGCATGATCGCTGCGATCTTTTCGACCGCCTTTTTAGTCGCAAACTCTTTTCCACACTCCACGCAAGCAAAAAGCTCATCATGCGCAAGCTCGCTATAAACGAAGCTCTCAGGTTTGAGTGCTAGTTTGCCAACCTCAAGCGAGATGGTGTTTTTCTCAGCGCAGCTTAGCTCGCAGTAGCCACAGGCGGTGCAGACGCTTGGGTTAAATAAAATAGAATTTGTCTTCTTATCAGCCACCAAAGCGCTTACGTTACAAGCGCCAACACAGCTAAGGCAGAGCGTGCAAGTTTCAGCGTTTATCGCAACCTCGCCATATCTTATCATCTCGCCGCTTTTTACCACGCCAAGATCGCTCTCGCCTACGATAAACTCAAGCCTTTTGGCAAAAATTTCTCTCTTTGGCAGTGCATATTCGTTGATAGAGTGCTGAGAGCCGTCTATTAGTTTTGCTTTTTTAAGTGCGCTCTCAAGCTCAGCCTTGTCTTTTGCATGGTGTATCGCTTGCTCTTTAAATTTAAGCTCATAAATTTGATTTAAGATGCTAATGGCGTCCTTTTCGCCCTTGCCAAGGCTCTTGCTATATAAAATCACACTCGCGCCACTTTCTTGAAGAAGCGTTAAAAAGTGCGTTTGGCTTAGTAGATGTGGGGCTAGGATGACAAAAGGTAGGACATTTTGCGGTAGGCTCACGTTAAGCTCTTCTAAATTTATCTCTTCAGAAACGATGAGAGCGACCTTATCTTTGTAAAGCTTAGCGATAGTGGCAAATGAGCTTTGTGGCATGAGCGTTGAGTCTAGTGAGCCGCTAGGGCAGACGCTGATGCAGTTTCCGCAGTTTGTGCAATCTATCGCTGAAAAGACAAGGTGCTTTGTCTCGTCCTCTTTTAAGATAGCAACTGTTGGGCAAACTTCGGCGCAACGACCGCAAATTTCACTCCTGCGCTCGTGATACTGGCAGATTGATGAGTCGTATTGCGTAAAGCTTTTGTATCTAAATTTTGGGCTTTTTGCATTTAAAATTTCAAGCACTTTTTCATCTTTTAGCCCTGAAATTTCATAGCAGCCACTTTGCTTTAGCATATAATCCCTTGCGTTTTCAACTAAGAAAAAGTCGCAATCAACCTCAAATTCGTCATTTGCTCTAAGCACCAAAACGCTTAGCTCGCCAGCTGCGCCATATATAAATTTAACCTCAAAGTGCGTGAGCTCGATCACTTTGTAGCCATTTTCTTTTAGTAAATTTGCTAGCTCTTCGCGGCCTGAGTTGCTTACTATCACGACATTTTTGCCGACCTCTTTTTCGTAATCCACATCCTTTGCCATGTCAAAGGCGCTCGCTCTTGCCTCATAGAGTAAAAGTGTGTTTTTGGCTTTTTCTAAGACGCTTGCGGTGGTATTTTTAAGGTAGAAATTTATCTCAGGTGCGATGATGCTTGCTTTTAGTTTTGGAGAGTTTGAGACTAAATAGTCGCCATTTTCGTTGTTGATCTCTATCTGCTCATTTAGCATCAAAGCGTCGTCAAAATCGTTATAAAAGCCAAATTCTTTCATTGTTTCTCCTATTATCAAAAACGGGCTTATTCTAATATTAATGGGATTAATAGACTCTGAAATTTATATCCTCCTTTTTGCTCTAAGTTTTAATTTATAATATTTTTATGTTAAAATCACGCCTTGGTAAAACTAACTTACTAGGAGCGCAAATTGAACGATTTAAGAAATATCCCACAAGTTGATAAGATCATAAAAAATGAAGCATTTTCGGGGCTTGATACGAGTTTAGTCACTATGCTTGCAAGGCAAATTTTAGATGAAATAAGAGCTAAAATTTTAAATGAAAATGCAAGCTTTAGCGGCGAAGAGATAATAAATTTGATCCTAGATGAGTACTATAAATTTAATGAAGCAAGCCTTCAAAGAGTGCTAAATTTAACCGGTGTCACCATACATACAAACCTCGCTAGAAGCGTTATAGATAAAGAAATTTTAAAGCGAGCAACACCTGTTATCACAGGATACTCAAACCTTGAATACAACCTAAAAACAGGCAGCCGCGGCAACAGATACGACTACGTTGGCTCGCTAATAGCAAGAGCTTTTGGCTTTGAAGATGCCATCGTTGTAAATAACAACGCAAGCGCTGTATTTTTGGTGCTAAACACCTTTGCAAAGGGCAGAGAAGTGGTCGTTAGTAGAGGCGAGCTAGTCGAGATCGGCGGCAGTTTTAGAGTGCCAGAGGTGATGGCAAATGCAGGTTGTATCTTAAAAGAGGTCGGCACTACAAACAAAACTAGGCTAAAAGACTACGAAGAGGCGATCAGCGATGAGACAGCGATGCTTGTGAAGGTTCATAGATCAAATTTTGACATCGTTGGCTTTAGCGAAGAGACCACGGCAAACGAGCTAAGCGAGCTAGCAAGCAGGCAAAATTTGATAGATTATTTTGATCTTGGCAGTGGATTTTACGGAAATTTACCATTTAATCTTGACAAAAACGAGCCAGATCTAAAAAATTTAAAAGATGTTTCGCTAGTTAGCTTTAGCGGCGATAAGCTGCTTGGTGCGGTGCAGTGTGGCATAATTGTCGGCAAAAAAGAGCTCATCGCAAAGCTTAGGAAAAACCAGCTTTTAAGGATGCTTCGCGTCGATAAAGTGATCATCTCGCTTTTGGCTGAGAGCATGAAAGCCTATCTAAACAAAGAATTTGAGCTAATCACAACGCAAAAACTGCTTCACAAAAGTGTAAAAGAGCTTGAAAACTTGGCAAATTTTATAAATAAAAGCCTAAAAACTCCGCTTGAGATAGTGCGAACTTCTACATTTGTAGGAGGCGGTGCGATGCCAAATAAAAAGATCCCAAGTGTGGCTTTGGCATTTGGTGGCGACGCAAATTTAAACGAGCTAAAATTTAGGCAAAAAAAGGTGATCGGACGCATAGAAAATGACAAATTTATGCTTGATCTTAGATCGCTTCTTGATGAGGACGTAGAGACGCTAATAAAAATAATAAATGAAACGGAAGAAAAATGAGTTTAATAATAGGAACAGCAGGGCATATCGACCACGGAAAAACCGCGCTTATAAAGGAGCTAAACGGCTTTGAGGGGGACAATCTTGAGGAGGAGAAAAAGCGTGGCATAACGATCGATCTAAGCTTTTCAAATTTAAGCAAAAATGATGAAAATATCGCGTTTATCGACGTGCCAGGACATGAAAATCTCATAAAAACGATGATAAGTGGCGCGTATGGCTTTGACGCGTGCTTGTTTGTGGTGGCGGCAAATGACGGACTCATGCCTCAAAGCTTGGAGCACCTTGAAATTTTAAATCTTCTTGGCGTGAAATCTGTGATCGTGGCGCTTACAAAGTGCGATCTCGTTGATGAAGCCACCATAAATTTAAGAAAAAAAGAGATAAGAGATGAAATTTCTAAATTTAAAAACCTGCAAATTTTAGAAATTTTTGCCGTTAGCATAAAGGATAAGGCGAGCATCGATGAGCTTAGAAACTACCTCTTTACGCTAAGAGCCAAAAAGCGCGATGAGGAGGGCGTTTTTAGATACTACATCGATAGGGTGTTTAGCCTAAAAGGTATCGGAAATGTCGTAACTGGCACCGTGATAGAGGGAAGCGTTAGTAAAAACGATAAGCTTTTTAACTACGACGCTGGCAAAGAGGTGCTAGTAAGAAGCGTGCAAAGCCACGATAAATTCGTTGATAGCGCTGGAGTCAGCAGCCGCGTGGCGCTTAATCTAACTGGCATAGAGCTTAGCGAGCTAAAAAAGGGTCAGCTACTTAGCAAAAAGGGCTTTTTTAGGGGATTTAGAGAGGTTGATGCAGTCGTAACTGCTAAGAATTTGATACATTCACAAAGCGTGACATTTTGTGTGGGCGCTAAAAACGTGCCCGCAAAGGTACTAATACTAAGCCAAAAAGATGATAGCTACTTTGTGAGCTTTAAATTTCAAAGCGATATGTTTTTGAAATTTGACGAGGCCTTTGTGCTCATCTCAGATGCGCGCGTGATAGGTGGCGGCAGAGTGCTAAATCCTGTGCTTGAGCCACTAAAAAAGGCTGGTAAAATTCTCTTTTTAGCCTCGCTTTTAAGGCATGATTTTGTTGAAGCTTTTTCTATACTTAAAGAAGCTCACAAAAATGGCTTTGGCATCATCTCTTCTTATCAAAGATTTGGTCTAAATCACGAAGAGGCCGTGGCAGTTGCTAAAAAAGTCTCAAACGTCTTTGTCGATGAAAAGGCTTTAAATATCTACGATCTAAGCGCGGTTGAGCGGATAAAATCAGCCATTAAATTTATGATAGAAAAGAACGAATTTGCTGTCTTTTCAGCTCAAAGTATCAGCCTAAAACTTGCTTGGGCTAGCCAAAATTTAGCCCAAAAAGCGCTTGACGAGCTTGAAAGTGCAAATTTGATCGCCAAAGATAGCGGTGTCTATACCAAAAAAGGCGTTGATCTTAGCAAGCTAAAAGTTAGGCTTGAAGAGAAAATTTATGAAATTTTAGAAAGTGGCAAGCTAGCCCCAACTGCGCCATATAACATATATGATGAGTTAGAGATCGATAGGGTTAGTGGTGACAATGCCCTTAAAAAACTAACCGCAATGGGTAGGGTCATAAGGCTAGAGCATAACCTTTTTATCACTAGAAATTCACTAAAAATGGCACTTGATAAACTAAGAGAGATCATAAAAAATCAAGGCTTTGTAAATGTCACAAACGCCAAGGATGCGCTAAATTTAAGTAGAAAATATGTAATCGCCTACCTTGAGCAGCTCGATCTTGAGAGTGACATAATGAAGCAAGGAAATGATAGGGTTTTTCGCAGTTAGTATTCATTTACAAAAAGCAAATATAATCCGCCAAATTTTTAAAAAGGATAAAAATGAAAAAAGTGATCTTAGCCTCAATCATTGCGGCAACTAGCCTAATGGCAGCAAGCGATAAGCAAATAGAGGACTTCTACTCTCAAATGGTTGATAGCAGCGTAAAAGTAAAGGTAGCTGATCGTCACAAAGTGGCAGGCGACATCGAAGCTGTCGTGGTAAAACTAAGCAAAGATGGCAACTCACAAGATGAGATCGTTTTTACAAAAGGTGACTTCATCTTCCCAGACGTGATCGATCTAAAAGAGCAAAAATCATACCTCGCTGAAGTGAAAAAAGAGGTCATCGCAAAGGGAATTTCTAAAATTTATAAAGATGAAGACAAGGCAAACATCATCGTTCTTGGCAGCGACCCTAAAAAGCCAACTATCATAATGTTTTCAGACCCTGAGTGCCCATACTGCAGGGCTGAGCTAGCAAAGATCGAGACAACGCTAAAAGATAGCAACGTTGAGATCGTCCTAACTCCAGTGCATGACATCTCATCACTTCAAAAAAGCTCGCTAATCTACAAAGATGCAAAAGCTGCTAAGAGTGACAGTGACAAGGTTAAAATTTTAAGAAAATACTACGCTGAAGACTACAATGTAGATGATAAGAGCGTTAGCAAAGAAGATGTCGCAAAGATCGACAATCTGCGCAAAAAATACTTTGCAGCTGGCGTTAGATCAGTGCCATTTATCGTAAATAAAAGCGATCTAAAATAACATTTTCTAGGGAGCTCTCCCTAGAATTTCTACTACAAAATAAATTTTATAAATTTAAAGTATATTTAACTATATTTTTAATAAATACTTAACATTCTTAATTAAACTTTTATATTTACTTTGCTTAACTTAGAAATATGCTAAATTTACATAGTTTGACTTTAGGGTACTAAAATGCCCTTAAATAGGCTATTTGTGATATTTTAGAAATTCTAAATACGCAAATTTTACATATTAGTGAACCAAATTTCTCAAAAATTTTTGAGGCATAAGGAGAAAAAATGCAAGGATCAAGAAGAGATTTTCTTAAAAAATCTCTAAAAGTCGGTGCTGCCGGCGGAGTGCTCGCAGTCTCAGCCGTAGCAAAAGTGACTAGTGATGACTTGGCTCCTGATGACAATGGCGTTGTCGTAGGCAAGTCTAACAAAAAAGAGGTGCTTTATAAAAAAAGCAAAAATTGGGAAACCTACTATAAAATCGCATACTAAGGGAGAAAACCATGAGTGATGCACGTATAGGAAGACGTTCATTTTTGAAGCTAGCCGCACTAGGTGCTGGCACCACAATGGCTTTTGGACAAAATGATACGATAAGACACGCTAGCGCAGAGGAGATAAAAGATCCTTTCCCTGGCTCAAAAAAGGTTAGAACTATTTGTTCTATATGCTCAGCAGGCTGTGGTATCGAGGCTGAGGTACAAGATGGTGTTTGGGTTCGTCAAGATATGGCGATGTTTCACCCGATATCTCAAGGCTCACACTGCTCAAAAGGTATCGATCAGATCGACCTTACACACAGCAAACAACGCATCAAATATCCTATGAAAAAGGTTGATGGCAAATGGCAAAGAATTTCATGGGATCAAGCTGTAAATGAGATCGGCGATAAGATGCTTCAGATCCGCAAAGAAGATGGTCCTGATAGCGTTATATTCTTAGGATCTGCGAAATTTAACAACGAGCAAGCATATTACTTTAGAAAATTTGCTGCGTTTTGGGGCACAAACAGCAACGACCACGTAGCAAGAATTTGACATAGCGCAACAGTCGCCGGTGTGGCGAATACTTGGGGTTATGGCGCGATGACAAACCACTTTGGAGATATGGCTGCAAATTCAAAATGTATATTTATAATAGGTGCTAATCCAGCTGTGGCAAACCCAGTTGGCGGCATGAAGCACACTTTGCAAGCAAAAGATAGAAACAACGCAAAGGTGATCGTAGCTGATCCAAATTTTACAAAATCAGCTGCGCACGCTGATCTATACCTAAGACAAAGATCAGGTACCGATATAGCGCTTGTTTATGGCCTTATCCACATCATCTTAAAAAATGGCTGGGAAGATAAAGAATTTATAAAAAATAGAACTTATGGTATCGACGAGATAGCAAAAGAGGCTGAGCACTGGACACCGGAGGTCACATCTGACGTTACAGGCGTGCCAGTTGATAAGCTAATGGAGGCTGCAAATATCCTAGCTCACACAAAACCAGGCACGGTGATCTGGGCGCTTGGTATAACTCAGCACTCAGTTGGTAGCTCAAATACGAGAATTTTACCTATCCTTCAACTAATCCTAGGCAACATGGGCAAACCAGGTGGCGGCTGTAACATCATCCGTGGTCACGACAACGTTCAAGGTTCAACCGATATGTGCAACCTCTCAGATAGCTTGCCGATGTATTACGGACTAACTGACGCAGCTTGGAAGTACTACTGCCAAGGCTGGGGCGTTGATTATGATGAGTTTATAAAACGCTTTGCAGTCTCAACTAAAGAGCCAAAACAAGGCGGCACACCAGTTAAAAACACTGTTTTTGAAGAGTATTATTACCACGATCCTAAAAATCCAGAGGATAGAAACTGGAGAAATGAAAAAGGCTGGTCACTTTCAAAATGGTGGCAAGGCGTCTTAAAAGAGGAAAATACCTTTAGTAGTGGCGCATTAAGGGTTCTTTGGGTTCAAGGAACTGGTCTAACATCTATGGCGCACCTAGCTAAAATTCAAGAAGCAGCTTCAAAACTAGATATGATCGTTGTAGCTGAGCCATTTGTAAATGAAATTTCTATCCTTTCAGATAGAAAAGATGGCGTTTATATCTTGCCAGTGGCAACTGCCTTTGAAAATGAAGGTCACCTAAACGCTACAAACCGCTCAGGTCAGTGGAGAACAAAAGTCGTTGATCCACTTTATGAGAGCAAGGGCGATCACGAAGTTATGTTTGCATTTGCTAAGAAATTTGGCTTTTACGATGAATATGTAAAAGGCATGAAGATGGCTGTCGTAGATAGAGAGCTAAAACAAGTAAAAGATGACTTTGTATGGCCAGATGATGCGACAAATGAGATAGCAAGGGTTGGAAATTCTATCGGTTATGGCGGCAGAACTGCTGAGATGTTTAGACGTCACCAAGCAAACTGGGATAAATTTGACCCAGATACGCTAATAGGTCTTGGCGGCGAGGTAAAAGGCGAGTACTACGGCAAGCCATGGCCAGCATGGGATGAAAAACACCCTGGCACACCGATACTTTACGATATGAGCAAGCCTTACGCAGAGGGCGGCTCTGGCTTTAGAAACCGCTTTGGCTTAGAGCATAACGGCGTTAGTCAGCTAGCTAGCGAAGAGAGCACGCTTGTTGGCTCAGCTATAAAAGGTGGCTACCCACAAATCACAAAAGATAATATAGAAAAAGTCCTAGGCATCACTCTAACAGAAGAAGAGAAAGCTAAGATAGGACCTAGCTGGAGCATGGACTACAGCGGCATCATCTTAGAAAAATGCCGTGAAAAAGGTGTCGTGCCGTATGGTAACGCAAGGGCTAGAGCTATCGTTTGGGAATTTCTTGATCCTATCCCAAAACATAGAGAGCCTATCCACTCACCACGCTGGGATCTTGTCCAAAAGTATCCGACATTTGATGATCAAGCTAGAAATTTCCGTGTTTCTACTAGATTTAAGTCAGAGCAACAAGCAAAAGACTGGTCAAAAGAGTTCCCTATCGTATTTAGTACGCAACGCGTCGTAAATTTAAGTGGTGCGGGAATGATAGAAAGAACAAGTAAATATCTCTCAGCCATCACACCTGAGATGTTTGCTAACGTTCATCCTGAGCTTGCTTTAAAATACGGCATAAAAGATCGCGATATGATGTGGATCCACAGCCCACAAGGCACGAAGATCAAAGTAAGATGCTACCACAGCTATATGGTCACTCCAGATAGAATTTGTATGCCTTACAACTTCGCTGGCGTTATGCAAGGTGTCGATCTCTCAGCTCGCTACCCAGAGGGCACTAAGCCTTATGTTATCGGCGAGAGCTTTAACACAGTTACTAACTACGGATTTGACCCTGTTACTCAAATTTCAGAATTTAACGCAGGTCTTTGCCGCATAGAAAAAGCTGAGGAGAACACCTTTAAAACATCGTTTTATCACGAGTATGGCGAGAGAGACGCCCTAGGTAAAGAGTAAGGAGAGAAAAATGGCAAGAATGAAATTTTTTGTAGATACTAATAGATGTATCAGCTGCTTTGGATGTCAAGTCGCTTGCTCTTCTGCTCACGAGCTTCCAGTAGGAATTTATAGAAGAAAGGTTATCACGCTTCACGATGGCATCGAGGGCAAAGAGGTATCAACTACTATCGCATGCCAGCACTGCACCGACGCGCCTTGCGAGCAAGTTTGTCCGGTTGATTGCTTCTACATTAGAGCTGATGGCATCGTGCTTCACGATAAAAACAAGTGCATAGGCTGTGGATACTGCTTATATGCTTGTCCATTTGGTGCGCCGCAGTTCCCTAAAGACGGGGCATTTGGCGTAAAAGGCGTAATGGATAAATGCACTATGTGTGCAGGCGGTCCAGAGCCAACTAACTCACACGAGGAGAGAGAGCTTTACGGTCAAAACAGAATGGCTGAGGGCAAAGTGCCTATGTGTGCGGCTATTTGCTCTACAAACGCATCAATCGTACGGTTTACAATGCGGGTAATCATCCTCGTAGCAAGTTCAGACCTTCTATTATTTTCCGTTTAGCCGATTTCTACTTGTTATATGCAGAAATGCTCAATGAGGTAGACCCTTCCTCACCTGATATTCTTACTTATGTAAATAAGGTACGCAAACGTGCAGGTATTCCTAATCTCGAGGTGTCTTATCCTAGTATTGTAGGCAACCAAGAACAACAACGCGAGGCTATACGCCGTGAACGCCGTGTAGAGCTTGCTACTGAAGGGCAACGTTATTTTGATGTACGCCGCTGGATGATAGCCGATAATGCCGCTCCTGGACAAGGTGCTCAAGGAGGACCTTTCTACGGAATGAATATGCAGACTGATAATAAAGCAGAGTTTTTCCAACGTACTGCTTACGAAACACGTTTGTTCAAAAGAGCAATGTACTTATACCCAATTCCTTTTGATGAGTTGCAAAAGAATAAAGGAGTGTTAGTACAAAATCCTGGATGGTAACATACAATCTTTTCTTCTAAAACTAAAAAACTGCAAGAGTACTTAGTTCCTCTTGCAGTTTTTTTATTGTCTTAATCGTCCAATCGCCAAATTAGTCTGATAGTCCTAATTCTTCTATAGCAGGTTCTTCCTCTTCTTGAGTCTCTACTTTCTTAGCTATAAATTTCTCTAAAGGCTGGTTGTTGAGGTTATAAACTACCGATTGTGCCTCCAACTCGTCTAAAAACGCATTGTTGATACTTACTTTCAGCTGTGCATTGTCCATATTTAGGTGGATATTATCCTCCTTATGATGTACCACGAAGTAAACAGGCTGTTTTCCTTTGTGTTTGCTCACTAAAGACTTGTATTTATCAATCATTGGCTGACTAATATCCTCTATATTTAGGT
>ENA-OWNK01000973-OWNK01000973.1-metagenome-genome-assembly--contig:-NODE-973-length-12894-cov-21.285303_pt1 | contig 12894 bp, 14 predicted proteins | sample MGYA00245343_ERZ651121 | MGnify/ENA primary metagenome ERZ651121 (study PRJEB26857, sample SAMEA4031775) | metagenome | biome: human; feature: oral; material: saliva | place: Philippines | collected 2014... | reverse complement strand
GTTTGCTGGCACGTTCAATGATATCCAGATGTCCATTTGTCATCGGATCAAATGATCCTGTAAATAATCCAATTTTATCTGACATAAACTGTCACCTTACTAATCCCATATATTTTTTCCTTCCAGATGCCTAAACAGGCAATTTCTTCTGGTAGTTCTACAGACTTATCGGTTTCGCAGACAACCATGACCTCTTGGGAGAAAAGGTTTCTTTCTGCCATTTTTTCGATATCTGCAACGATTTGTTCTTTTGCATAGGGAGGGTCTAAAAAGACCAGATCAAATGTCCCTCCGACTTGCTCTAGAGCACGGTCAGCTTCCATCTTTAAGAGCTGAAATTTAGAAACTTCCTTGGTCATCTGGATATTTTCAGCGATGACTGCTTGTGCCTTTCGCTCCCGTTCCACTAAGACAGCACTGGACATCCCTCTTGACACAGCTTCAATAGACAGACCGCCACTGCCAGCATAGAGATCCAAGACACGACCACCCTCAAAATAAGGACCAATCATGTTAAAGATAGCTCCTCTCACCTTATCAGATGTCGGCCTAGTCGTCTTTCCTTCTAGCGTCTTGAGAGGACGCCCCCCATAGATTCCTGATACGATTTTCATACCGTTTATTATACCAAATTATGGGCAAAAAGAGAAAGAAAACCGAACCTTTCGGTTCGATTTCCTACAAGATATTTTCGTAAGTGTCGCGGACTTCTTGCGGCCAAACACTAGTCTGAACCTCTCCGATGTGTTTCTTACGAAGAAGGAACATGGCCATCCGAGACTGTCCGATACCTCCACCGATTGTCAGTGGGAAAAGACCGTTAAGCAAGGCTTTATGCCATTCCAGCTCAAGACGATCTTCGTCTCCTGTAAGAGCCACTTGGCGACGAAGGGTATCCTCATCTACCCGAATCCCCATTGATGAAAGTTCAAAGGCACAACCAAGAGATTCGTTCCAAACGAGAATATCGCCATTCAACCCCTTGTAGCCATTTTCAGACTCTGTTGTCCAGTCATCGTAGTCAGGTGCACGGCCGTCATGAGGTTTGCCATCAGGCAACTCGCCACCAATACCAATCAAGAAGACAGCACCAAACTCTTTACAGATTGCATTTTCACGCTCTTTCGGTGTCAAATCTGGATAGCGTTCCACCAACTCTTCTGTATGGATAAAGGTGATTTGTTTTGGCAAGATGGATTCAATATCGTAGCGCGCTTCTACGGCTAGCTCTGTCAGACGAATAGCCTTGTAAATCTTCTCAACGGTTTCTTTGAGATAAGCGATATTGCGTTGACCATTTGGAATCACTTTTTCCCAGTCCCACTGGTCTACATAAACAGAGTGGGTCGCATCAAGCGAATCTTCATCTGGACGAAGGGCCTTCATGTGAACAAACAGACCTTCACCTTCACCAAAACCAAAACGAGCCAAGGTGTGGCGTTTCCATTTGGCTAGTGAGTGAACGACTTCATAAGTTTCATCTGGGATCTGCAAGACCTTTACGGATACTGGATGTTCGACACCGGACAGGTTATCCTGCATCCCATCACCAACCTTGCTCAAGATAGGACCTTGAACTTCAACAACTTCTAACTTATCTTTCAAATACTGGGTAAAGGTGTTTTTGACAAAGGAAATCTCTTCTTGCTGATGAATAAAACTTTTCTTCATAAACGGCTCCTCAAAAATTAGTTAAAAGCATTATACACCTATTTCCAAGAAAAGAAAAGAGTAAATAAGAAAAAGTCAGTGCTCTTTTGAACACTGACTCTGTCATTCATTAATCGTTTCGACCAAAGATTCGTAAGATGCTAAGGAAGAGGTTGATAAAGTCTAGGTAGATGCTGAGAGCCATTGAAATGACCCAACCTGTCGCTACTTGTCCTCGTGACTGCTCATAAACATAGCGAATCTTTTGGTTGTCCCAAGCAATCAAACCTGAGAAAACCAAGACCATGGCAATACTAATCATGTAGTCAAAGAAACTATTGGCTAAAAATAGATTCACAACCATAGCAATGATGAGACCAACAAGCGCCGCCATCAAAGCTCGGCCCATTCCACTCAAATCTTTCTTGGTGAAAATTCCGATTGCCGCCATGACAAAGAAAAGAAGGGCACTGGATACAAAGGCTGATAAGACGGTCCCAGGTGTATAGAAGGCTACGACAAAGCTGAGCGTAAATCCATTTAAAACAGAATAAACTAAAAATACTGGGAGAGCTGCTGGGCTATTTTTTGCAGCCATGCTACTTGCAACAAAGACTAGAGCAAGTTCTGCAAAAGTTGCAATCATCAACCAGAGACGGCCATGCATTAAAAAGTAGATCAATTGAGACTGAAAAACTGTCAACATCAAAGCTGACACGAGAGCTGATAGACCAATCCCAAGTCCTACAAAGGCATAAACCTTAGCGTAAAATTGATTGAGACCTGAACGTTCTTGAATAATTGTTTGATTCATTCTGATTCTCCTTTTTCTATAAATATGTCTTGATTATAACAAAGATTTTATAAATTAGCTGAAATAAAACATCAAAATGCCTGCGGCAATGGCAACATTGAGACTCTCTGCTCGGCCTTTCATGCCAATATGAACCAGCTGATCAGCACTCTCAGCCATGACAGAACTAATCCCCTGTCCTTCATTTCCCATGACTAAAGCAAAGTTTTCTAAGGGAGAAAGCTCACGATAGTCCTTGGATTCTTTGGATAAGGTCGTTGCTAGAATGGGCAAATTGCTCTTCTTTGCCTCTTCTACAAAGGAAGCAAGAGACATCCGATAGATGGGCAAGTGAAAATGACTTCCTTGCATGGAACGCAGGGTCTTGAGACTGTAGATATCTGCTGACTTATCTGAAACAATGACCCCTGTAAAACCTGCAGCGTCCGCAGTCCGAATCATGGTGCCCACATTACCAGGATCTTGAACATCTTCTAAAAATAGAAACTTACCCTGACTAAAATCAGGCAGTCCCACTTCTTCTTTTTGAATCACTGCAACAATCCCTTGAGGAGTTTGCGTATCTGCCAAATCTAGCAAAATCTCCTCTGAAACCCAGACTGTTTGTGGAAAAGCCGCTAGCTGATCTCGGTAACTTTCTAGGGCAAAAATCTTCTCAATCGTCACTCCTGCTTGAACAGCTTCTTCAAACAAGTGCCAGCCTTCAATCAAATAGGTAGACTTTCGATATTTTTTTTGATGCAATTTCTTGGCATTTTTTACCACAGAATTGGCTTTTGAGGTTATAATAGTCATAGAAATATTATAACACAATCAAAGGGGTTTGGTATGCAAAAGGTTAGAATGATTGCCCAAGGTAGGGTGCAGGGTGTTGGTTTTCGCTGGGGCGTTTATACTTTAGCGCTTGAAATTGGTGGCATCACCGGTCGTGTCTGGAATAATGACGATGGCACAGTGGAAATTCTCGCTCAGGCAGACTCTTCTGCCACCATGGCAAAATTTATACAAGAAATCCGAAAAGGTCCGACACCCTTTTCAAAAGTTACCTATCTAGATGTACAAATGAGCAACTTTTCATCCTATCCAGACTTCAAAGTCGCAAATTAGGTCTCTAGAACTATTGTATATTTTACAAAAAAACAGTAGAATAGAAAGGTATAATTTTTAAAGAAGGAATGAAAACATTGAAATCTATTAAACGTTTTGCCCTCTCTGCTATGGGAGTGGCTATGCTACTCGTCTTGACAGGCTGTGTCCAAGTAGACAAAGCAACAGGACAACCTACTGGTTTTATCTGGAACACTATCGGATCGCCTATGGCAGAGGCTATCAAATACTTCGCTACTGATAAAGGTCTAGGCTTTGGTGTGGCTATCATTATCGTAACCATTATCGTGCGCTTGATTATCTTGCCACTTGGTATCTACCAATCATGGAAGGCAACGCTTCACTCTGAAAAGATGAACGCCCTCAAGCACGTCCTTGAGCCACACCAAACACGTCTCAAGGAAGCGACTACTCAAGAAGAAAAACTCGAAGCCCAACAAGCTCTCTTTGCCGCTCAAAAAGAGCACGGCATCAGCATGTTTGGTGGTGTAGGATGTTTCCCTATCCTCCTTCAAATGCCTTTCTTCTCTGCAATTTACTTTGCTGCCCAACATACTGAAGGGGTTGCTCAAGCAAGCTACCTAGGCATTCCTCTAGGTTCTCCAAGTATGATTTTGGTTGCCTGCGCTGGTGTCCTTTACTATCTTCAATCGCTCCTTTCACTTCACGGAGTAGAAGATGAAATGCAAAGAGAACAAATCAAGAAAATGATTTACATGAGCCCACTCATGATCGTCGTCTTCTCCCTCTTCTCACCAGCCAGTGTCACACTTTACTGGGTTGTCGGTGGTTTCATGATGATTCTCCAACAGTTTATCGTCAACTATATCGTTCGTCCAAAACTTCGCAAAAAAGTCCGTGAAGAACTAGCCAAGAACCCACCAAAAGCACGTGCTTTCTCTACACCAAGTGGACGAAAAGACGTTACCCCTGAACAACCAACTGCTATCACAAGCAAGAAAAAACACAAAAATCGCAACGCTGGAAAACAACGTTCGAGATAAGAAGAAAGAGGCTTAGCTTGTTTGCTAAGTCTTTTTGCAAGTCATACTCTTCGAAAATCTCTTCAAACCACGTCAGCTTCGCCTTGCCGTACGTATGGTTACTGACTTCGTCAGTTCTATCTACAACCTCAAAACACTGTTTTGAGCAACCTGCGGCTAGTTTCCTAGTTTGCTCTTAGTATAAAAAGCAAGGAATTCGGGTTCCTTGCTTTTTAAAATCGTATGTTATAGACTATTACTTTTCTTTGCTTAAGTGAATGACTTGGTCATAGTGTTTTAAGTCTTCTTCTGTGTAGTGGTGAATGACTTCAATGACTGTTTGAGGTAGGAAGAAGAGCAAGTCACTAATCTTTCTGCTATTTTCCGAGTCAATATCAGTAATCAAACGAGCGTAGTAATAGCGTTTCCTAGCCAAACCTAGTAAGAGAATGAGATTACCAAGTATTCCTAGAATTAATACTTTTCAAAGAAGGCCTAGTTCTCGATTGGTAAAACTAGCAACAGTATTCTGAACAAGGGCTGGTGTGATAATCGCTTCAAGCCAAATAATGGCAATAGAAAAGAAATAAAGTACAAGGTGCATCTTACTAACAAATCTTCTCAGCATAAAGAGTTGGCCTCCTTATCGATATACATGTAATCAGTTTTAAATTATTATACTCCTTTTTATCAAATACGTCATATAAAAATGGAAGTTTTAAGGGCGAAAAAAAGCCTAGCGAGTTATTGTCACTAGACTTTAAAACTATTGAAAATTAACCTTGTTTATCGAGATGTGATACGTTTCTAAAAAGTTGAATTGATGAGATAATGCATTTTTGATTAGAGAGCAATTACGGGGTAATGTATGAAGTATTAACAGTTGGTTAGTTTGAACTTAATTTAGTGATATGTATATGTTTGTTTTAGATACTATTAGATTACAAGCCGCTATTTTCAATAATATTTTTTCCACCAACTTTATCAAAAGGAACTGAAGACTTTTTAGTAGGAATTTCTGTTATAAGATAGGATTTTTCTAATGAGTAGCCAGCATAGAATTGATTATAAATTTGTCCATAAATAAGTGACTTTGAAAGGAATTCAGCCTTTTCCTTGTCTTTATTTGTAAATTCTAATTTCTCTGCAACTGTTCTATTACCGGAAGGATCAGTTTCGATAGTTCCCTTAACAATATCAAATTCTTTCTTATCATAGAAGTTTTTTTCCGATAATTTTTTTATTTCATCAATACTTTTATTTGTTATGTCTTTAAGCGTGATTTCAACTTGTTCTTCACTAGAATCTTTTGTTTTTTCAGGTTCTTTACCAATAGCATAGGATGTAACGTTGCCATTTTTCGTGAAATATATATACGTTATTTTATCATCTTTTGAAATTGTATCACTAGAGGCGTTAGCGACGAAGAATACTCTCTCTCTGTTTTCCTTTATTAATTCAACTATTCCTTTTCCTGTTATTTCTGTTTGAGCTGAATTTTGGGAACAAGCTCCTAAGAAAATACTAAAAAATAATAAGACTAAAAATAGTAATCTATTTCTTTGTTTCATATGGGACTCCTAAAAGTTATTTATTTTTAATAACTCTATTGTATCATACAAGAAGCTTATATAGATTAAAAACATTGTCAATTGTGTCAATAATTTTGTGTAAAAACTTCATTATAGTTATAGGGTGTAATTTTGATAAGACCTCAAGTATGTTGGAATATCGTTCTCATACTTAGTCAATTGATTTATAAGAATATATTTAGTTTAGTGGTGTATTAGATTTTGTTATAACAAATTCGTTATTTTTTGTTTACGCATTTTATTTACATTATGTTAAAGATGATAAAAAAGCCTAGCGAGTTATTGTCGCTAGACTCTGATATTATTGTAAATTAACCTTGTTTTTCAAAATGTGATAAGTTCCTAGATAGTAGATGGCTATAAGAATAACTTCTTCCAGAATAGTCATGATAATGCCCATCTGGAACTGATCAGCTCCTCCTGTGGTTGATGGGAAGTAGAAACCAGGGTTAGAACGATAGAAGAGTTCAATAAAGCCAACGACGATTTGGATACCAATGTAGGCTACAATTGACAGTGCGGTACGGTATTCATTGAAAAGCTGTCCAATGGAAATAGCCAAGTAGATGCAGAGGATACTGGAAATGGTATTTAGTAGGAAGGATATACCTGTAAGAAAGATCTGAGGGAGATGTGTTTCTACAAATGTAATCACATAAGAAAGAGGAATCCATTCTGGAACCGTTATGGTCACAATAATAACAGCACTTAGAGCTAGGACAGCAGTACTAATCAACGACCAGATAAAGGCACCGATTAGTTTGGTTGTGATGATATGGTGTTCAGAAACTGGCAAGGTCAAAGTCAGATAGCCTTGTCGGTCATAGACACTACCTTTAAAGCGTTTAATAATCAAGAAAATGGTTGAAATTCCAAGTGTAATCATCAAGCCACCAAAGACAGTAGCTAGAAAAATGAGTAGGAGAGGTTTGCTTTCTTTGACAGGCAGATTGTTATAGGTCTGTGCTTGTATCCCGATAAGGGCAGAAAGGAAGAGGACGGCAGCGTAGAGGGCTAAATACCACTTGTTAACATTTTTAAATTCGTAGCGAACTAAATTCCAAAACATAATAATCTCCTTTGCTTAGGCCTTAAATTCCTGACGGAAGAGTTGGTCAATGGATTCACCTGACTCATAGCGAATATCATCTACATTTCCTTGACGGACGACTTTTCCGTCCTTCAGGAAGACAATTTCATCCAAGATTGGCTCGATATCAGAAATCAAGTGGGTAGAAATCAAAACGGTAGAAGTTGGGGAGTAGTTGTTGATAATGGTATTGAGGATATACTCACGGGCTGCTGGGTCCACTCCACCAATGGGTTCGTCTAGAACGTAGAGACGAGCATCACGGCTCATAACCAAAATCAGTTGTACCTTTTCCTTGTTTCCTTTTGATAGTTTCTTGAGACGACTATTTTCATCAATACCTAGGTCTGCAAGTAGATGATGGGCGCGTTCAAGATTGAAATCTTTATAGAAGGTCTTGAAGTAGGTTAGGGCTTCTTTGACCTTCATTTGTTCATTGAGATAGGTCGTATCAGGTAAATAAGCTACGATGGCCTTGGTTGCTGGACTTGGGTCCATATCGTTGATAAGGACACGTCCTTGATCTGGTTGTAAGAGGCCATTGATTAGTTTAATCAGGGTTGTTTTCCCTGAGCCGTTTGGTCCAAGGAGACCAACAATTTTTCCAGCTGGGATGTCAAGGGAAACATTTTCAAGGGCTGGGGTTGCTCCATAAGATTTGGATACATTTTCAAATGCTAGTAATGACATAGGCTTAAACTCCTTTAATATAATCGCCGACTACGCCTGGTAGTTCTTCTTTTTCATAGCCAAAATGGGTCATGGAGGAAACGAAGTGTTCCAATTCTTCTTCTGATAATTGTTTGCGCGATTGGGCGATTAGCTCCTTATCTTCAGTCACAAATCGTCCAGTTGTTCGCTTGCTGTAGACAAATCCTTCTCGTTCAAGGTCTGACAAGGCTCTTTGGATGGTGTTTGGATTGACACCTGCCTCGCTAGCTAGCTCTCTCACGGTTGGAAGTTGTTGATTGGGTTCCAGTGTATGGGAAACAATCTGAAGCTTGATTTTCTCCATAATCTGTAAATAGATGGGTTTTTTGTTGTCAAATGTCCAGGACATCTTGGTCTCCTTTCTTTTATCCTTTTGTCTTAATTAAATAATACAACAAAACAAAAAACTTGTCAAGCAAAAAGAAGAATTGTTTTGGGAATCGTTTAAAAAATGGTATAATGAAAAGAAAACGATAAGGAGGGAAAGGATGCGTTGTCCAAAATGTGGGGCTACCAAGTCAAGTGTTATCGATAGTCGCCAAGCAGAAGAAGGGAACACTATTCGTAGAAGACGTGAGTGCGATGAATGCCAACACCGTTTTACAACCTACGAACGGGTAGAAGAAAGAACCTTAGTGGTTGTTAAAAAAGATGGCACACGGGAACAATTCTCCAGAGATAAAATCTTTAATGGGATTATCCGCTCAGCCCAGAAACGTCCTGTGTCAAGTGATGAAATCAACATGGTAGTCAATCGTATCGAACAGAAACTCCGTGGTCGAAATGAAAATGAAATTCAAAGTGAGGACATTGGTTCACTCGTCATGGAGGAGTTGGCTGAGTTAGATGAGATTACCTATGTACGTTTTGCCAGTGTCTATCGTAGTTTTAAGGATGTCAGTGAGTTAGAGAGCTTGCTCCAACAAATCACCCAGTCCTCTAAAAAGAAAAAGGAAAGATAAATGAAGCCAATTGACCGTTTTTCTTATCTAAAGAATAATCGGGTGTCGCAAGATACCTCATCTCTGGTACAGTGCTACCTCCCGATTATCGGTCAGGAGGCACTGAGCCTTTATCTTTATACGATTAGTTTTTGGGATAATGGTAGAAAGGAATACCTCTTTTCAAGCATTCTCAATCATCTCAACTTTGGGATGGATAGACTGATAAAATCCCTGAAAATCCTATCTGCTTTCAATCTCTTGACCCTCTATCAAAAGGGGGACGTTTATCAGCTAGCCCTCCATGCTCCTCTATCTAGTCAAGATTTCTTGGAACATCCTGTTTATCGCAGACTCTTGGAGAAAAAGATTGGTGATGCAGCTGTGGAGGATTTGAAAGTTGAGAGTGCTGAGGGAGAAGAAATACCTGTCTCACTCAATCAAGTCTTTCCAGACTTGGCAGAACTGGGAAGTCAAGAAGACCTTGGTCTCAAGAAGAAAGTGGCCAACGATTTTGACTTGGACCATTTTCGTCAGCTTATGGCTCGAGATGGGCTTCGTTTTGCGGATGAGCAGTCCGATGTCTTAAACCTCTTTGCCATTGCCGAGGAGAAGAAATGGACTTGGTTTGAAACTTATCAATTGGCCAAGTCAACAGCTGTTTCCCAGGTTATTTCAACCAAACGCATGCGGGAAAAAATCGCTCAAAAACCTGTTTCCTCTGACTTTAGTCCTAAGGAAGCAACCATTATCAAAGAAGCCAAAAGTAAAACTGCCCTGCAGTTCTTGGCAGAAATCAAGCAAACACGCAAGGGAACCATTACCCAAACAGAAAGAGAACTCTTGCAACAGATGGCTGGCTTGGGCTTGCTGGACGAAGTCATCAATATCATTCTCTTGTTGACCTTTAATAAGGTGGATTCGGCAAATATCAATGAGAAATATGCCATGAAGGTAGCCAATGACTATGCCTATCAAAAGATTCATTCGGCAGAAGAGGCAGTCTTGCGAATCCGTGAGCGAGGGCAAAAGAATCAGGCTCAAAAAAGCAGTAAACCCAGTCCTACCAAGTCCAATGTACCCAAGTGGAGCAATCCAGATTATAAGAATGAAACCAGCGAGGAAACTCGTCTGGAACTAGAACGTAAGAAACAAGAACTATTAGCTCGATTAGAAAAAGGAGGAGATTAGATGGAAAGTGTCGGAGACGTACTCAAACGTCAACCTAGCCGTTTTCATTATCAAGATTTGGTCCAGAAAATCATGAAGGACCCTGATGTTGCGGCCTTTATCCAGCAAGAATCCCTTACTCCAGAGGAATTAAATCGCAGTATCTCCAAGTTTAATCAGTACATCACCGAGCGTGACAAATTTCTCCGTGGGGATACGGATTATATTGCCAAAGGCTACAACCCGATTTTGGTTATGAATCATGGCTATGCAGATGTTTCATATGAAGAAACTCCTGAACTAATTGCGGCTGAAAAAGAAGCGGCTATTAAGAATCGTCTCAAGTTAATCAATCTGCCAGCCAGTCTCAAGAAAGCTAGCTTAGCTCAAGTAGACTTGGATGATTTGGGGCGCTTGCCAGTTTTTGAAAAGCTATTAGCCTTCGTGGAGCAATATCCAGCTATTCGAAAAGGTCTTTACTTGTATGGAGACTTTGGTGTGGGTAAAAGTTTCATGGTGGCTGCCTTAGCCCATGATTTATCAGAAAAACGTGGTGTTTCATCCACTCTCCTCCACTATCCTAGCTTTGTCATTGATGTCAAAAATGCTATCGGTGATGGTAATGTTAAGACATTGGTGGATGAGATTAAGCTTTCTGAAGTCCTGATTTTAGATGACATTGGTGCCGAGCAATCAACAGCTTGGGTGCGTGATGAAATCCTGCAGGTCATTCTCCAATATCGGATGCAGGAAAATTTACCGACCTTTTTCACCTCCAACTTCAACTTTGAAGAATTGGAGCAGCATTTCGCTAAAGGGAAACATGGAAATGACGAAACCTGGGAAGCCAGACGGGTCATGGAACGCATCCGTTATTTGGCTGAGGAGACTCGTTTAGAAGGAGTGAACCGTCGATGACAGAAACAATCAAATTAATGAAGGCTCACACTTCAGTGCGCAGATTTAAGGAGCAAGCCCTTCCTCAGGAAGACTTGACTGAAATCCTGACAGCAGCCCAAATGGCCTCGTCTTGGAAGAATTTCCAATCCTACTCTGTGATTGTGGTACGAAGTCAAGAGAAGAAAGATGCCTTGTATGAATTGGTGCCTCAAGAAGCCATTCGCCAGTCAGCTGTTTTCCTTCTCTTTGTCGGAGATTTGAACCGAGCAGAAAAGGGAGCCCGACTCCATACGGATACCTTCCAACCTCAAGGTGTAGAAGGTCTCTTGATTAGTTCGGTCGATGCGGCTCTTGCTGGACAAAATGCCCTGCTGGCAGCTGAAAGCTTGGGCTATGGTGGTGTCATTATTGGCTTGGTTCGATACAAGTCAGAAGAAGTGGCAGAGCTTTTTAACCTGCCTGACTACACCTATCCTGTCTTTGGGATGGCACTAGGAATACCAAATGAAGAACATGAAGTCAAACCTCGCTTGCCATTGAATCAAGTGGTGTTTGAGGAAGAATACCAAGAACAGTCAACTGAGGCAATCCAAGCTTATGACCGTGTACAGGCTGACTATGCTGGAGCGCGTGCGACCACAAGCTGGAGTCAGCGCCTAGCAGAACAGTTTGGTCAAGCTGAACCAAGCTCAACTAGAAAAAATCTTGAACAGAAGAAGTTATTGTAGAAAGTGAGAAATTATGGCCCTACCAACTATTGCCATTGTAGGACGTCCCAATGTTGGGAAATCAACCCTATTTAATCGGATCGCTGGTGAGCGAATCTCCATTGTAGAAGATGTCGAAGGAGTGACACGTGACCGTATCTATGCAACGGGTGAGTGGCTCAATCGTTCCTTTAGCATGATTGATACAGGAGGAATCGATGATGTCGATGCTCCTTTCATGGAACAAATCAAGCACCAGGCAGAAATTGCCATGGAAGAAGCAGATGTTATCGTCTTTGTCGTGTCTGGTAAGGAAGGAATTACCGATGCAGACGAATACGTAGCCCGTAAGCTTTATAAGACCCACAAACCAGTTATCCTCGCAGTTAACAAGGTGGACAACCCTGAGATGCGAAATGATATCTATGATTTTTATGCCCTCGGTTTGGGTGAACCACTGCCTATCTCATCTGTCCATGGTATCGGTACAGGGGATGTGCTAGATGCCATCGTAGAAAATCTTCCAAATGAATATGAAGAAGAAAATCCAGATGTGATTAAGTTTAGCTTGATTGGTCGTCCTAACGTCGGAAAATCAAGCTTGATCAATGCTATCTTGGGAGAAGACCGTGTCATTGCCAGTCCAGTTGCTGGAACAACGCGTGACGCCATTGATACCCACTTTACAGATACAGATGGTCAAGAGTTTACCATGATTGATACGGCTGGTATGCGTAAGTCTGGTAAGGTTTATGAAAATACTGAGAAATACTCTGTCATGCGTGCCATGCGTGCTATTGACCGTTCAGATGTGGTCTTAATGGTCATCAATGCGGAAGAAGGCATTCGTGAATACGACAAGCGTATCGCAGGATTTGCCCATGAAGCTGGTAAAGGGATGATTATCGTGGTCAACAAGTGGGATACACTTGAAAAAGACAACCACACTATGAAAAACTGGGAAGAAGATATCCGTGAGCAGTTCCAATATCTACCTTACGCACCGATTATCTTTGTATCAGCTTTGACCAAGCAACGTCTCCACAAACTTCCTGAGATGATCAAGCAAATCAGCGAAAGTCAAAACACACGTATCCCATCAGCTGTCTTGAACGATGTGATTATGGATGCTATTGCTATCAACCCAACACCAACAGACAAAGGGAAACGCCTCAAGATTTTCTATGCGACCCAAGTGGCAACCAAACCACCAACCTTTGTCATCTTTG
>ENA-OWNK01000970-OWNK01000970.1-metagenome-genome-assembly--contig:-NODE-970-length-12922-cov-4.566566_pt1 | contig 12922 bp, 10 predicted proteins | sample MGYA00245343_ERZ651121 | MGnify/ENA primary metagenome ERZ651121 (study PRJEB26857, sample SAMEA4031775) | metagenome | biome: human; feature: oral; material: saliva | place: Philippines | collected 2014... | reverse complement strand
GTTAAGGAAGATGAAAACGGGCAACAGGAAACTCACAAGGAGGAAGAAAAATGAGTCTCAAAGATATAGTAGATGATGAGCTTGATCTCAGAGAAGAACTAAAAAAAATGGCAAAAGACAGTATCGGTTCGGCAACAAATAAAACCGGCATCGATAACTTGAACGCCGAAGTGGTTGCAAAAAATTTTAAAGTAAGCTTGCTTGATATGATTAGAGCTTTTTCAGACAAAATAGATGAATACCAAACGCTTATTAAAGAAATGGGCGGCATCAGCGCATTGCTCAAAATGGCATGGAATGTAGAAGAAGAAACGGTTGAGGTACTCACGTTTGAAGCTCTTGTTACGTGGAGCAAACGGTATTTTAATCAAGACAAATATAGTGCGGTATGTTTTTTATCTCCGAAACAGAAAAGCAGCCAAATGCCGCCCTTGGATAAAGTCAGTTCTGGAGAAAATGAGTACAACTTATTCTTTCTGGATAAGAATAATCAGCCGCTTTTAGATGGTTCTGAACCGCATAAAATCTTTTATGCAAAGGCTCTTGATGCAGACCTCAAAGCGCAATTAGCAGATAAAAATATGCTGCTTTTAAACTAGTTTATTACACGGACACAAGGAGAATGTTATGGGAATGTGGGATGCAATTGTAGATGCGGTAATGGCAATTTGGGATTATATAAAACATATTTTTAAGAAGGTATTACAATTTACTGCGCATATTGTAAGCTTCTTTAAAGATCCAAAGCGGCTGCGGAAACTGCAACACAATCAGGATCTAATTGCCGCTGTCGTAAAAGAAAATCTTGAGAATGGAAGATTTAATACAATTAGCTGTCTTTTTGACAAAACGACCGGCGAAGTTACTGATATGGAAGAAGATGCGATAGGTATTGAATCAGAACAGCTTGATGCCGACACTCGGCGCAATTTCGGTGATAAACCGATGATCGTTTTGAGTTAAGGAGATAAACGAATGCAGGGACGAAAAAGAGAAGCACTACAAAAACTTCTTTGTAAACAGATCGACAAACGCATTCGCAGAATCCTTCAATGCAAAGATAAAGGCTTTTCAGGGCGACTCTGAGAGGGGTAGTGGATATAAAGTTCTTCATGTTTAGACTTTCAAAGATTTATGCATAGCCCCCACTAATCTTCCGCTGAGCCGTTTTAGGACTGACCCTTTAAAAGGTTGCTACATATTAGATACAAAAAAAGAAGTGTTTTATTGAACACTTCTTGACTGAGCCTCTTGTCGGATTCGAACCAACGACCTCAAGATTACAAATCATGCGCTCTGACCAGCTGAGCTAAAGAGGCGGGGTGGGCAAGCTACTTACATCGCGCCGCTACAACCAACTACCTTTGCTACGTTCCCGTCCTGGAGGGTTCGAAGGGAGCTGGCCGTGCAAGACTTACCCGTTTTGCGGTTGCAAAGGTAGTGCTTTTATCTAGATTGTGCAAATAAATCTCATAATTTATATAATATTTAACATATAATAAGTTACTGCATTTTTTTAATAGTGCATTAATACAGTTCTTAAATTCTTGATATATAGAGACTTGTTTACTAATTGGATACTGTGATTTGATAACATTTTGCAATGTTCTAGCTATATAATGAGGCAAAGTATATAGCAGTTTATATCCTTTTAGTTTGGTTTTAATCTTAATTGTGGTAATCTTCGTTAGTCGATTGTTTGTCGTTTTATTCAAAAAGTAGACATAAAGGTCGGTGTAATACTTTTTTTATTGTAACTTTGCGTACACAATAGCATAAATTAATAGCTAAACCCCTAGACAGTTTTGAAAATATTGGTGTGGGGTAGGCAAAGCACAAAGACTGAATAAAGTATGAAAACAACATTTATCGCTGGACCTTGTGTAATCGAGAGTCAAGAACTGCTATATATGGTTGCCGAGAAACTGGTGAACATCAATGAGAAGTTAAATGTTGATGTTATTTTTAAGGCTTCTTTCGATAAAGCCAATAGGACGTCAATTAACTCTTTTCGCGGTCCTGGACTTGAGCGAGGATTAGAAATGTTGGCCAATGTCAAATCTAAATATGGGCTGAAGCTTCTCACTGATATACATGAAAGTTTTCAGGCCGAAGCTGTAGGACAGATTGTAGACGTGCTGCAGATACCTGCCTTTTTATGTAGACAAACCGATTTGTTAGTGGCTGCGGCTAGAACAGGAAAGATTGTGAATATCAAAAAGGCACAATTCCTTAGTGGTCTCGATATGAAATATCCTGTAGAAAAAGCAAAGGAAGCAGGTGCAACTGAGGTTTGGTTAACCGAACGCGGAAATGCTTTTGGCTATAACAATCTTGTTGTAGACTTTAGGAATATCTCTGACATGAAAGAAATTGTGCCTATGGTAATCATGGATTGTACTCACAGCGTGCAACGTCCAGGAGGCATGGGAGGAAAGACTGGTGGAGATCGCCGTTTTGTACCTTCAATGGCACACGCGGCAAAGGCTTTTGGGGCAACAGGTTATTTCTTTGAAGTACATCCTGAGCCAGATAAGGGACTAAGTGATGGTCCCAATATGTTAGAATTAGACAAGCTTGAAACTTTGATTGAGAGCTTGTTATAATCTATATGTATATTTAAAACATACGAAGAATAAACACTTATATCTATAATGGCAACAGACAAGATAGCAAGCGGACTTAGAGAAGTGAGAGACTACGCCTCTCAGTGTCTTAAAGACGAGGCGCAAGCCTTGCTCGACCTTATTCCGCAACTTGACCAGCACTTTGATAAGGCAGTTGAAATGATGTACAATTGCAAAGGAAAGGTTATCGTAACGGGTGTAGGTAAAAGTGGAAATATCGGTGCAAAGATTGCTGCAACGCTTTCTAGCACGGGAACACCTTCTTTTTTTATAAACCCATTGGATGTATACCATGGCGATTTGGGTGTAATGACGCCAGATGATGTTGTGCTGGCGCTAAGCAATTCTGGTCAAACCGATGAGCTATTACGGTTTATTCCTGCAATTCAACATCGTGGAGTGCCACTCATTGGCATGAGTAGAAATCCCAACTCGTTGTTGGCTAAATATAGTGTAGCACACATCACCGTAAAAGTAGAGAAAGAGGCATGCCCTCTTAATCTAGCCCCCACAAGCAGCACCACTGCAGCATTGGCTATGGGAGATGCTTTATCGGTGGCATTGATGCAATTACGCAATTTTAAACCAACCGATTTTGCGCGCTTTCATCCTGGAGGAGAATTAGGAAAAAGGTTGCTTACTACGGCGGCCGACGTGATGCGGGTTGACGATTTGCCTGTGATACCGAGAGAAATGCATCTTGGCGATGCTATCATTCAGGTGAGTAAAGGTAAATTGGGGCTGGGTGTGTCGCTAGAAAATGGTAAAATCGTAGGACTAATTACCGATGGCGACATTCGTAGAGCTATGGAGAAATGGCAAGCAGAGTTTTTTAATAAAACAGTTAACGATATCATGACCACCACTCCAAAAATGGTGTTGCCAACCACAAAAATTGCTGATATTCAGCAAATCATGCAAAAATACAAAATCCACACAGTTCTTGTGGCGGATGAAGAAACAAAGCTCATAGGCATCGTAGATCACTATAGTTGCATGATTTAATGCCTAAGCAACAATTAACACATTATGATTGAACCATCGAGAATACGCTCGCTCATTTTCTTCTGTTTATTATCGTTGGCTGCCTTTTCACAAGGTAGCGACTCGCTTATCGTGCAGCAGATGCGCGAAGAAGGGGTTAAGTTCTCACACAACAACTCAGTGGTGTTGCTTACTACTGGTCAAGAGAAGTTCGACGACATGTTTGCTGCCATTGATAGGGCAAGAAGTAGCGTTCATTTAGAGTACTTTAATTTTAGGAACGATTCCATTGCTGATTGTCTTTTCGACCTTCTTGCAAAGAAAGCAAGCGAAGGAGTGAAGGTGCGTGCATTGTTTGATGGCTTTGGAAATGATTCTAATAATCGGCCTTTGAAGAAAAAGCATCTTCGTGCATTGCGCGAAAGAGGGATAGAGATATACGAATTCGACCCTGTTCAATTCCCGTGGGTAAATCATGTTTTTCATCGCGACCACCGTAAAATTGTTGTTATAGACGGCAATGTGGCGTATACAGGGGGCATGAATGTGGCCGACTATTATATCAAAGGCACCGAAGTTGTGGGAAGTTGGCGAGATATGCATTGTCGAATAGAAGGGCAAGAGGTGAACACTTTGCAGGCTATCTTTATTAAGATATGGAACAAAGTTACCCGTCAGAATGTGCATGGAGCGGAATATTATCGCGGTAATGACAGCTTGGATTACTTTGATAACCTCAAACCCGATACCTGTAAATCGGCAGGAAATAAAATGGTGGGTATTATAAATCGCGAACCACGCACATCAAATAAAATCATTCGCAGTTTCTATACCAAAGCCATCAATGCTAGTAAAGATAGTATCAAGCTTATTAATCCTTATCTCACCCTAAATAGAACTTTGAAAAAAGCTTTGCGTAATGCGGTTAAGCGTGGTGTGAAAGTCGAGGTAATGGTGTCTACTCATAGTGATATCCCACTAACACCAGATTGTGTTTTCTATAATGTTCATAAGTTAATGAAGCAAGGCGTAATAGTGTGGATGTACCAACCAGGCTTTCATCATACGAAGGTTATCATGGTTGATGGTAAGTTTTGTACTGTAGGCAGCGCCAATCTCAATGCACGCAGTTTGCGATTTGATTATGAAGAGAATGCGATTATTGTGGATAAAGAAACGACACTTCAATTGTCAAACTTGTTTGATAAGGATAAAGCCGATAGTTTTAGGCTCACTTCGGAAACATGGAATAAATTTAGAACGCCTTGTCAGAAGTTTGTTGGTTGGTTTGCTCATCTTCTAGCACCTTGGTTATAACTAGGGTTTAAATAGTTGTTGATGGAAGTTATAAAGCGCATTTCGATCAACCCACGGTTGATTGATGTAATTTGTAACTTCAATATCTTGCGGAACTGCATGTTTTTTAGTAATTTTGCGCATTATTTGGGTATACAAAATAACTTTACATAAATGAACATTTCATACAAATGGCTGAAAGAGTATGTTGATTTCAACCTCACTCCGCAAAAGACGGCAGAGGTTCTTACCTCTTGTGGCCTTGAAGTAGACTCTCTTGAAGAGGTTCAAACCATCAAAGGTGGTTTGAAAGGACTGTATGTGGGCGAAGTACTCACATGCGAAGCTCATCCAAACTCCGATCACTTACACATCACAACGGTTGACCTCGGAAAGGGTGAACCTTCGCAAATCGTGTGTGGCGCCCCTAATGTGGCTGCCGGACAAAAGGTTATTGTGGCCGATGTGGGTGCTGTGCTTTACGATGGTGATAACGAATTTGTTATTAAGAAATCGAAATTGCGTGGCGTAGAGAGCTTCGGTATGATATGTGCAGAAGACGAAATTGGAGTTGGAAGTGCTCACGATGGTATCATTGTGTTGCCTGCCGATGCAAAAGTGGGACAGCCTGCTGCTGAATATTATAACCTTGAGAGTGACTGGCTCATCGAAATTGATATTACTGCTAATCATGCCGATGCATTAAGTCATTATGGTGTAGCACGTGATTTATATGCTTGGCTGGTGCAGAATGGTTACGAAACAACCTTGAAACGCCCATCATGCGATGCTTTCAAAGTTGATAATAACAACCTTCCTATAGCTGTTACTATCGAGAATACTGATGCTTGCAAGCGTTATGCTTGTGTTTCAATTACAGATTGCGAGGTAAAAGAAAGTCCTGAATGGCTGCAGAACAAATTGCGTACCATTGGCTTGCGTCCTATAAACAACATTGTAGACATTACTAATTATGTTATGATGGCTTATGGTCAGCCCATGCATTGCTTTGATGCAGATATGGTTAAGGGCCATCATATAATTGTAAAGACACAACCTGAGGGTACTAAGTTTGTTACACTTGATGGTGAAGAACATACCTTGGGTGCTACCGACCTTAGCATTTGCAATGCCGAAGAACCAATGTGTATTGCAGGAGTGTTTGGTGGTAAGGGTAGTGGAACGTACGAAACAACTCGCAATGTAGTTTTAGAAAGTGCCTATTTCCATCCCACATGGATTAGAAAAAGTGCACGTCGCCATGGGCTTAGCACAGATTCTAGCTATCGTTTTGAACGCGGTATCGACCCCAATGGTACTGTTTATGCGCTTAAGCAAGCTGCCATTTTGTGCAAAGAGTTGGCTGGCGGTAAAATTTCAATGGATATTAAGGACGTTTATCCTGAACCTATTGCAGACTTCCATGTTGATTTGAGGTATGACTATGTGTCGCAACTCATAGGCAAAGAAATAGGAAATGATGTTATCAAAAGCATTGTTACGAGCTTGGGTATGCAGATTCAGCAAGAATCTAGCGAGGGTTTAATGTTGAAAGTTCCTTCGTATCGCGTTGACGTTCAACGTCCATGTGATGTGGTAGAAGATATTCTTCGCATCTATGGATACAACAATGTTGAAATTCCTACACAGCTTAAGAGTTCGTTAACAGTGCTGGGTAACGAAGATAAAGAACACAAATTGGAAACGCTTATTGGCGAACAACTCGTTGGCGCAGGATTTAATGAAATCCTTAACAACTCGTTAACCAAGGTGAATTATTACGAAGGACTTAACTGTTATACAGAAGAAACTTGTGTCAAGTTGATGAACCCACTAAGTACCGACTTGGGTATGATGCGTCAAACACTGCTCTTTGGCGGATTAGAGAGTGTATCTCGTAATGCTAACAGGCAGAATCAGAACTTGCGCTTCTTCGAATTTGGCAATTGTTATCATTATTGTCCTGAGAAGGCCAACGAAGAATGTCCTGTTAAGGCTTACACAGAAGAGATGCATTTGGGACTTTGGGTTACTGGAAAACGTGTAGAAGGCTCATGGCTTCATCCCGATGAACAATCTTCTTTCTATGAGTTGAACGGTTATGTACAAAATATTTTCGCTCGACTCGGTGTACCTGCTGGTCTTCTAGTTTACGAAACTAGTGAAAACAACATCTTCTCTTATGCAATGAAGGTTATGAATAGGGGAGAAAAAGTTGTTGCCGAACTGGGTTATGTTGCAGATGGCATCCTTAAAAATTTTGGCTTGAATAACCAAGTTTTCTTTGCAGACCTGAATTGGACTTCTATCATGAAGATGGTGAGCAAAAAAGATGTTGAATTTAAGGAGATAAGTAAGTTCCCCGCTGTAAGTCGCGATCTCGCTTTGCTGCTTGATAAGTCTGTGTTGTTTAAGGATGTTGTTTCCGTAGCCACACAAACAGAGAAGAAATTACTCAAGAAGGTTGAGCTGTTTGACGTGTACGAGGGCAAAAACTTGCCTGAAGGAAAGAAGAGTTATGCCGTAAACTTCATATTGCAAGATGAGAATGCCACGCTAAAAGACAAGCAGATTGAAGCGATTATGCAGAAACTAATTGCCAACCTTAAAGGCAAACTCTCTGCTGAATTGCGTTAATGGCTTTGTGTCAATAGTGTAACGCATTATAGTTAAATATAAAAATAACGAATAAAGATAACATAATGGGTGGGAAAGGGAGTTCCCTTGCTTAGTTTTAGCGTTTAATCGCGCCATTGCATTCTAAGTTATGTCTCACTCTTAAACGCACAATCCTATGGGAAGAGCATTTGAATATCGCAAAGCTGCGAAAATGAAAAGATGGGGTCACATGGCCCGTACGTTTACAAAAATAGGTAAACAAATCGCCATTGCCGTAAAAGCTGGTGGTCCTGAGCCTGAAAATAACCCTACGTTAAGGGCTATTATTGCTAATGCTAAGCGCGAAAATATGCCTAAAGATAATATCGAAAGGGCTATTAAAAACGCCATGGGCAAGGACCAAAGTGAATACAAAGTGGTTACATACGAGGGATATGGTCCTCATGGTGTTGCCATTTTTGTTGATACTCTCACCGATAACACCACGCGTACTGTTGGCGATGTTCGTTCGGTGTTCAACAAGTTTAATGGCAACTTGGGCACCTCTGGTTCACTTTCATTCCTTTTTGATCATAAGTCTGTGTTCACTTTCAAGAAAAAAGATGGACTTGAGATGGATGAATTGATACTCGATCTTATTGATTATGGTGTTGAAGACGAATTTGATGAAGATGAAGAAACAAACGAAATCACCATCTATGGCGCTCCAACAAGCTTTGGCGAAATTCAAAAACACCTTGAAGCTGAAGGGTTTGAAGTAACTGGAGCCGAGTTTACTTACATCCCTAACGACCTAAAAGAGGTAAGCGATGAAGAGCGTGAGACAATCGACAAAATGGTTGAACGCCTTGAAGACTTCGACGACGTGCAAACGGTTTACACTAATATGAAGTAACGTAGGGTTGTATTGTCTTAGTTGTGCTTCGGCTTTTGGCTAACTAATTTAGCTTCGTAGCAAAGAAGTAAAACATTAAAGGTTATGCGAGTTTGGATTATTCCCTGCTCGCATAACCTTTTTTGTGCATTTTCTTAGCTTAGAAAGGTTCTTTATTACATTTTGTCCTGTTTTTGCTATAAAGTGTTTGCCTTTTGTTTCATTTCAAAAGGGTTTTTCTTCCATTAATGATGTATACACCTTTTGACAGTGCATTCCTTTTCAAGGCCATTCTTTGTCCATTAAGGTTATAGATAATTTCAGGTTGAGGGCTATAGTTATTTTGTATTATTGTTTTTTCAATTCCATTTGTGGTCTTATTAATCACAATTGTTTTGCCTTCTGCATTACCAATATTACAGAAATATCCCTTAAAAGCTTTTAGTTGTTGATTTCCATAAAATGGTTGTAGTTTATATTGCTTGTTGATATAATAGCTTGCAGTGGGAGGAGTGGTAACATTAAGTGTTCCCACGAATGGCTTGTTGCCATTTTCCTGCTGTGTTTTCACTCGTGTTTGAGGTATAAATATAGTCTCCATGTCGGTCTGAGGTTTCACTAAATAGGCTTCACCGGCCAGCATTCCATTGTTAGTATGTTGAAAAATCACTTCTTCTCCCTTTACCTCAACAAATGTAGCAACAATAGTTGTTTTTCCAAACACAGCTTTTACCTGGGCGTCTGTTAGTGTAACTGGGAGTGAAAGCGTGTTATACACTTCTTGTTTAAGGGAGTGTTTAATATTAATATTTACGTTTTGCGCATCCCCGTATATGTTTGTCTTATCGTCATAAAAGTTAATTGTCACGTCTTGAGAAGTGATGGGATAGAGCAAGAGGGTAGAACCTTGCTTTGCAACAATGGCTTCGCATTCCACTTCAGCACCATCATATACTTGGCACTTAGCGCCAGTACTCAAGTTGGCAAGTTGAACGTTCTTGTTTGGTACGAATGTTGTGCGCACCCATTTGTTAATATGTGTCGACAGCTGCTCGCTGGCTACGTATATGGCTTCAATCTTTTTTCTCGATATCTTTTTAATAGACATCTTCTCTATCCTTTTGATAGTGGGCAGTCCTGCGTTATCTTCGTAAGCCCCGCGCACTTCGCAAGAAACAACGTCGCCTCTTTGCCACGAGCCACTTTCTGTAAGAAGCATTCTTATTAGTGCTGTATTATCTTCAACAAACAATTCTATGCCATTACATCCCAAAACAGTGGCATTATTCAGGCTCAACGTCGCCACCTTATTATCTTCCATTTTCTTAAAACTGACAATGTCGGTAATGATTTCTTCTGTTTTAGGCTTGTTTTCATCAGGCTTCGTGTCAGGTTGTCCACCTTCTTCCTCATAATCCACTTCAACGCTTTCTAATGCAAAGGTTTTACCTTTAGGCGGATAGAAGTAGAAACTCATTTCTTTTGCAGAGCCTTTCCACACATTGTCTTTGTCTAATGTGCCATTAGTTATATTTATTTCATCTTTTTCAGGTATCGGCTCTTTACTCGATTTAAGAAAATGGCAAGTAATTTTCTTAATCGTTTTCTCGGCTTTGAGCGTCATGGCATTGCCATTATACAGGCGTACATAACCATAGTTTGAAGGTGTGGTTTTACCTTCGCCTTTACTGAACACCAACAAAACATGCTCTCCGTTGATAGAAGTAACAGACCTACCCATGTTGCTTTTTCCTTTCGGAAGAAGTTTAGTCAAGTCTATGTTCTCAGCATGAAGCGCAAGGGTGCAGCAAATGCAGGTTAGCAATAGCGCGATTGCTTTTCCATATAGTTTCCTCATGGTAGTTTATTTATTTGTATTAGTTTGTATTGCAAATATAGTTTGTTTGAAAAATATTTACAAACTATTTTGCGATTTAAATTCCAAAAAATAAACAAATTTAACAATCCTGAGTCCTATTGGGACAATATTAAGGTATTAACGAATACAACTTTGAGCTGCGTTTATTGGTAAATGGGATGAAATCAGTTTCTTTTTACGCCTTCTTAAGTCTTAATCTCACAAAAATAGACAACAAGTTGGGGGGAGAAAAGAAAACCTCTTTGTGTTGATATTTTTAAAACTCAACGCTTTTTGCATTTTTTGTATAGTTCGCCCAATTCAGTTCGTGGCACCCCCATTCGCGTAAGCTGGTTTAGTTCACGCATCGCCTCATCATATCGTTTTAAGTCAATCAGAACTTCCACCTTAAATATATAATATTCGGTGTTTTTATTGTCTCTCTTTATGGCTTCTTCATAATCATAAAGTGCTAATTCAAGCAAACCTCGTTCGTGTTCTATACCAGCCCTTGCTGCGTAAGCCAGTGCTTTGTTGGGGTGCAAGCTGATAAGTCTATTGGCCTGGTCTAGCGCTTCAGTGTGTCGTTTCATCTTTTGGTTAACCAAAGCAAGTGCCAAAAGAGCCTCAAAATTACCTGGTATGCGGTTAAGAATATGCTCGTAATCGTTCTTAGCGAGATCGTAACGGTGCATTCTTTCGTACGCAAATGCTCTGAAATATAAGGCGGTGGCATTGTTAGGGAATAGTGTTAAGATGTTGTCATATTCTTCTTTGGCATATTGCCATTGTTCCAACTGAAGGTTCAAGGCTGCTTTTCTTAATCGCAACTCTATCGAGTCTGGGTGCAAGTCGACCTCTCTAGCCAGCACAACAATGCTGTCGCGCAGTTCTTTTTTTGTCTGTGCAACAGTATTCACGACTACATTGGTGGTCAATAAGGCCAATAATATTATTCTTTTCATGTAAGAATTTGTTGTGTGGAGTATGTGTTTGTTTGCCAATTTTCTTGTATCGGCATAATATTATGCCGTAGTGCTTTATATGCACATCATTAGAAAGGCATCGGTTCGTCGTTCATTCTCGAGACGATAAGTCCACCGCCATCGTCGGGTAGTGCAGGTTGCGTTGACGAATTATCTGGGTTATCAAACCTCGTATATTGTCCTTTAAAGGTAAGCAGCACATCTCCTGTAGCACCTTTACGGTGTTTGGCAATAATAATTTGTGCCATGCCGTGCAAGTCGTTTCCCTTTTCGTCTTCAAAGATATGGTAATATTCGGGGCGATGCACAAACAACACCATATCGGCATCCTGCTCAATGGCACCCGATTCGCGCAAGTCGCTCAATTGTGGGCGTTTTCCTTCAAGTCCTTCTCGGCTTTCTACATTACGACTAAGCTGCGAAAGGGCTATAACGGGAATGTTGAGCTCTTTAGCCAAACCTTTCAACGAACGACTGATGGTAGACACTTCTTCTTGTCTACTGCCAAATTTCATGCCGTTAGCGTTCATCAGCTGCAAATAGTCAATCATGATAACACCCACCCCTTTTTCTCTAACAAGTCGGCGTGCCTTTGTTCTCAATTCAAAAACAGATAGTCCTGGCGTATCATCTACATATACAGGTGCGCCTTGCAGATTACGTAGTCGTTTGTCCAGTCGGTCCCATTCGTCGGGAGTTAGTTGTCCGTTAAGAATTTTACTACCCACAATCTCGCACACGTTAGAAATAAGGCGGTTAACCAATTGCACGTTGTTCATTTCAAGCGAGAAGAAGCCGATGGGTACTTGAGCGTCAACTGCGATATTTTTTGCCAAGCTAAGTGCAAACGATGTTTTACCCATCGCAGGGCGACCAGCAATAATAATAAGGTCTGAGGGTTGCCATCCCGAAGTAATTTCGTCTAGTTTGGTATAGCCAGTAGGCACACCAGTCATGCCACCGCTATTTGCCGAAGCCTTTTGCAATATGTCTATGGCCTGCTTTATCACAGGGTCAATCTGTGTAAAGTCTTGTCGCATATTTTTTTGCGATAGTTCAAATAATGCCCCTTCGGCTTCTTGCATCAGGTTTTCCACGTCAATACTCTCGTCAAAAGCCTTAGTTTCGATGTTGCTAGCAAAAGAAATTAGTTGTCTTGCTAAAAATTTGTGTGCAAGGATGGCAGCATGGTATTCGATATGGGCCGAAGAAGCCACCTGCGAGCTAAGTTCCACCACATAGGGAGCACCGCCAACGTCGTCTATTGTTCCGTCGCGTTTCAACTGTTCGGTAACAGTCATAATATCAACAGGTTTCTCATCCATGTTGAGCGACCTGATGGCTGTGTATATCTTTTGGTGTCGGGGTTCGTAAAAGGTTTCGGGGTGAAGCAGTTCGCTCACCACAGCAAAGGCATCTTTGTCTATCATCAAAGCTCCCAGAACCACTTTTTCCAAGTCGGTGGCTTGCGGCGGAAGGTGTCCGTAGGTGTTGTCAACTGGGGCAGGCTTCCTTGTTCTCCTGTTTGTATTGCTAGCTTCGGCCATGTTTTCTATTTATTTTGTGCGTCCTTCCCCATGTTGTGGGGGCGATTGTCGTTTAATATAAACTTGTTTCTGTGCAATTCACCTCTCTTTTGGTGGGTTATACATCGCCCACCTGCTGTTTTGAAGTTGTG
>ENA-OWNK01000969-OWNK01000969.1-metagenome-genome-assembly--contig:-NODE-969-length-12926-cov-12.984306_pt1 | contig 12926 bp, 8 predicted proteins | sample MGYA00245343_ERZ651121 | MGnify/ENA primary metagenome ERZ651121 (study PRJEB26857, sample SAMEA4031775) | metagenome | biome: human; feature: oral; material: saliva | place: Philippines | collected 2014... | reverse complement strand
TCAGTCCAAATATCCACGTACGTAGATATTAGATCCACGTACGTAGTCCAAACTTTTCTGCTACTCGTCCACAACTTTTATCCCTACGCAGAGCAACAGTCTCATATTGGTCAGTGGGTGGATCTATATAGGTTCGCTGGCTGACCTATATAGATTTGTCGGGCGACCAATATAGGTTCACCCGCTGACCCATATAGGTTCATATCACCCCCTTGAAGGGGTGGTACTACCTCCCTTTCGGAGCCAAGGTGGATGACTCTATGGGAGGGTAGGGAGATCTCGCGTTTGGACGGGCTGGGTGCCGCAGGGAAATGAGCGGATGTTGTACCATATTACGCTAAGAATAGTCCATTCTTCGCTATTTGTATCTTTGTGTGAACGAACGTATCTCCCCTATGTTGTGAAGGAGAAGTACACCTCGTGTATGCGCGAGGACCTATTATTATATAATGTATGAGTAAGACGAATTCCCCGAAGCTTTGGCAGCCCGGTATGTGGGCCTTAGCGCTCGGGATCATTGCCCTGCCTGCGACGTTACAGGCGCAAGATAAGCCCGCCGAGACGGAGATGATCATCACCAAGGATCAGTTCTCCCTCACGCTCAATGATGCTGTACGCATCGCTCTGGAGATGAGTCCCACGCTACAAGCTACCCTCCTCGGTATCGACGGGGCGAAGTATGATCAGAAGAAGAATCGTGGCTCGCTCCTGCCGAAGGTCAGCCTCTCGGGCTCCTATGGCTATATGCTCAAGAAGCAGAAGGTCTACTTCGGTGATATGGGCGGCTCGGGCTCTCCCATGGGGAGCTTCTTCCCTGATGACGGGATCGAGATGGGGCAGACGCACTCTCTGCAGGGTGGTGTCAATGCAGGTATGGCGCTCATCGCTCCGCAGCTCTGGGCTTCACTCAAGCTGGATAAGGAGGCCGTCGCGCTGGCCGAAGAGAAGGCACACGGCTCGAAGATCGATCTGGTGGCTGAGGTGAAGAAGGCGTATATGGCCGTCCTCCTCGCACAGGAATCCCTACGTGTGCTGGAGGCGAACTATGCCAATGCGCAGGCCAACTATAAGGATATCGCGAATAAGTACCAGCACGGGCTCGTCGCCGAGTACGACAAGATCCGTATGGAGACGCAGATGAAGAACGTCCTACCTAATGTCGTGGCAGCACGTACCGCCGTGCGTCTTGCCGAGGCGAAGCTGAAGGTCGTTATGGGAGTGCCTCTTGAGATCCCCATCACCGTCACCGAGCATCTGGCCGACTACAAGGATCGTGTCTATCAGCACCTCCCTACCGAGAGTGCTGCGATCTCGCTACAAGACAATAGCACGCTGCGTCAGCTCGACCGCCAGGGTCGCCAGCTTGATGCTGCACTCCACGTCAAGCGCATGGCCTATATGCCGACGCTCTCGCTGAGCTTTACCTATCAGTATAGCTTTGCTTCGGATAAACTCCATCTCGACGACCGCAAGCGCTGGAGCCCCTTCTCTACGATAGGCCTCTCGCTCGACGTGCCTATATATAATGGTGGTGCGCGTGGCAATGATGTCCGCTCCACCGAGGTTCAGATCCGTCAGCTGGCAGCTCAGCGTGTGGCTGCAGAGAGCCAGCTTCGTCTCGGGCTGATGAATAGCGTGAGTGAGCAGAAGACGGCCCTCGAGCAGTTCGTCTCCGCGCAGGACGCCGTGGCTACGGCAGAGCGTGGTCATAGTATCGCTGAGGTACGCTACAAGAGCGGTGCGGGTACCCTTCTCGAGCTGAATGATGCCGAGACCGCCCTCCTGCAAGCTCGTCTCAACTACAGTCAGGCCATCTACAACTATATGGTCGCTGTCTACTCCCTCGATGCTCTCAAGGGCGAGGGCCTTCCTGTGGAAATGAAGTAACATCCCTTCCTTCCCTCTTTCCCATTGTACAAACTATAAGAATAAGATAAGAAGATGATCTCGCAGAAGACCATTAAGACCCTGAGCCTTGCCCTTTTGAGTGCTGGGCTCCTCGCCAGCTGCTCCTCCTCGTCCTCGAGTAAGGCTACCGAAGAGCAGAGTGCTGACACCGTTCGCCTCGTCGAGGTAGCTCCCGCAGAGATGCGTGCGCTGAGCCTCTCGGAGGAGTTCACCGCCCAGCTCGAAGCTAAGGTGGTCAATAACATCACCGCCCAGGCGGGTGGTCGCCTCAAGCAGCTCCTCGTCAAGGTCGGTGACCGCGTAGGTGCTGGGCAGGCCGTGGCTCGTATGGAGGCTACGCAGGCATCACAGGCACAGATCCAGCTCGCCGACGCTAAGACGAACTTCGCCCGTATGGACGAGCTCTATAAGGTCGGTGGCGTGTCGAAGGCGCAGTGGGAGCAGGCTAAGAGTGCTGTCGATCAGGCGAAGCTCGCCTACGGCAACGCTGCGGAGAATACCGTACTGCGTAGCCCTATCAGTGGCTTCGTCACGGCGAAGAACTACGACAATGGGGATATGACTTCTCCCCAGCTCCCTGTCGTCGTCATCCAGCAGATCGCACCCGTCAAGGCTGTCATCGGTGTCTCCGAGCAGTACTACTCCTACCTGAAGAAGGGCGCAGCAGCGACCCTCTCTGTCGATGCCCTCGGCGAAGAGACCTTCAGCGGTGTCGTCACGAATATCTTCCCCACGCTTGACCCCGTCACGCATACCGTCTCTGCCGAGATCGAGGTGGCGAACAAGGATCTCAAGCTCCGCCCAGGGATGTATGCCCGTGTACACCTTGACTTCGGTACGAAGGAAGCCCTCACCGTACCCGACAAGGCTATCGTCCGTCAGGCTGGTAGCGGTGCACGCTATGTCTATGTCTTCTCTGGTGGCAAGGCCGTCTACCGTGCGGTAGAGCTTGGTCAGCAGCAGGGCGATCTCTATGAGGTTGTCAGCGGGCTCAATGCTGGAGATCAGGTCATCACCTCTGCGCCCTCTAACCTCAAGAACGGGCTCTCTGTCAAGCTCCGTAAGTAATTCAGCTAAGCGTCTGCTATGAGTATTTACGAAACCGCCGTACGGAAGCCCATCACTACCGCCCTGATCTATGTGGCGATAGCGGTACTTGGGCTCTTCGCGCTCTCTCGACTCTCCATCGAGCTGATGCCGAAGACCGAGACGACCAACGTCATGGTCGTCACCTCCTATCCCGGTGCCAGCGCTGCGGATATCGAGACAAACATCTCCAAGCCCCTTGAGAACTCGCTCAATGGTATCGACCGTCTCAAGCATATTACCTCGAAGAGTCAGGATAATTCCTCGGTCATCACGCTGGAGTTCCGCGCTGGTACCGCCATCGCTGAGGCTACGAATGATATCCGTGACAAGCTCGATGCGATCTCGGACTATCTGCCTGCAGGGGCTAAGAAGCCGACGATCTTTAAGTTCAGTACGAGCTCGATCCCCGTGGCCATCCTCTCGGTCGAGTCTGAGGAGAGTGCCTCGGGGCTGTCGAAGCTCTTGGAAGACCGTGTCAGCAACCGCCTGCAGCGCATTGATGGCGTCGGGACTATAAATATCTCTGGTGCCTCTAAGCGCGTCGTGCAGGTCTACTGTGACCCCACGAAGCTCGAGGCTTACCACCTCACTCTGGCGCAGATCTCGCAGCTTATCGGTGCGGAGAATGTGAACATCCCTGCGGGGCAGATTGACCTCGGCTCGCGTACCAACTCGATCCGCGTGCAGGGGGAATTCACCGATCCTATGCAGCTCGGCTCGATCATCGTGACGAGTGTCGGCGGGAAGGACATCTATCTGCGCGACGTCGCAGAGATCAAGGATACCGTCGGGGAGCGCCAGCAGGAGAACTTCGTCAATGGGAAGAGCGGTGCTATCGTCATGATCACGAAGCAGGAAGGCTCGAACTCTGTCGAGATCGCTCGCCAGATCCGTGCTGCCCTCCCCGAGATCCAGCAGAATCTCCCCTCGGACGTCAAGATCGGCTACCTCATCGATACCTCGAGCTTCATCGTCAATACGATCGATTCGCTCCAAGAGACCATCATCATCACCTTCGTGATCGTGGTGCTCGTCGTCCTCTTCTTCCTCGGGCGCTGGCGTGCGACCTTCATCATCGTCCTCACGATCCCGATATCGCTTGTCGCTTCGTTCATCTACCTCCTCATCTCGGGGAACTCGCTGAACGTCATATCGCTCTCCTCGCTCTCCATCGCCATCGGTATGGTCGTCGACGATGCTATCGTGGTACTGGAGAACGTCACGACGCACATCGAGCGCGGGAGCTATCCCAAGCAAGCTGCCGTACATGCTACCAATGAGGTCGGTATCTCGGTCGTTGCCTCTACGCTGACGATGCTCGCGGTCTTCCTGCCGCTGACGATGATGCCCGGCGAAGCTGGGCTGATGTTCCGCCAGCTGGGGTGGAGTATCAGTATCGTGATGATCGTCTCTACGGCAGCAGCCCTCTCGCTGACGCCGATGCTCACCTCACAGCTCCTGAAGCGCAATGAGAAGAAGAGCCGACTGTCCGAGAAGATCTTCGCTCCTATCAATGCCTTCCTCGGCAAGCTGGATGCGCTCTATGCTCGCCTCTTGAGCTGGGCCGTCCGTCACCGCCGTGCGACTGTGGCTATCGCCTTCGGGATCTTCGCTCTCAGCCTTGCGAGCCTCACCTTCATCAAGACCTCATACATGCCGAAGCAGGATGTGGGCTTCATCGAGGTGAAGGCCGAGCTCCCCGTCGGGACCCGTGTCGATGAGACGCGTCGTCTGAGCCTCGACCTCGACAAGCGTATGCGTGAGGAGATCCCCGCTATCCAGACCGCATCTATGACGGTAGGGCAGGCTGGTGACGGCGACTCGTGGTCGCTCATGCAGGACAATGGCTCCAATATCATCTCCGGCTACATCGGTTTACGCCCCCGCTCTGAGCGTACGCTCTCACAGGACGAAGTGTCCGATAAGCTCCGTAAGCTCCTCACCTCCTACCCTGAGCTCTCTTCGTATAGTGTGACGACGGGCGGAGGTGCCAACGGTAATAATACAAGTGGTGTCACGCTCGAGATCTATGGTCAGGACTTCTCTGAGACCGATACCTATGCGCGTCAGCTCCGTGAGGAGATGGAGAAGAGCAGCACGACCTCGGGTGTCACCATCAGCCGTAAGGACTACGTCCCTGAGATTCGCTTCGTCTTTGACCGCCAGAAGCTCGCTGAGAATGGGCTGAACTTAGCCACGGCATCCTCCTACCTGCGCTCTGCTGTCAATGGGACCATCGCCTCGTACTTCCGTGAAGATGGGAATGAGTATGATATCCGTGTCAGCCTCACTCCTGGGGCGCGTCAGTCACTGCAAGACCTCTCCAGCCTGCTGGTCTATACGCCGCAGGGGAAGACTCTTCGCCTCTCCGATCTGGGGCATGTCGACGAAGCCTTCACGCCTCCTACCATCGAGCGTAAGGACCGTAGTCGTGTCATCACGCTCTCCCTCACGCCTACGCCTGGCGTCCAGCTGAGCGAGCTCGTCGGGAAGCTCAACGAAGTCCTCGCTGCTCACCCCGTACCCTCGGGCAATGTGAGCTACAAGATCACGGGGGCTTATGAGAGTCAGCAGGAGACCTTCGGTGACCTCACGACACTGATGCTTCTGATCATCATGCTCGTCTTCATCGTGATGGCGGCACAGTTCGAGAGCCTTGTTGACCCCTTCGTCATCATGTTCTCCGTGCCCTTCGCCTTCTCGGGTGTCTTCCTCGGTCTCTTGATCACACAGGTGCCTCTCGATACGATGTCGTTCATCGGTCTGATCATGCTCATCGGTATCGTGGTGAAGAATGGTATCGTGCTCATCGACTACATCCGTCTGTGCCGCGAGCGTGGTATGGGCGTCGCCAAGGCGGTGACGACCTCGGGTAAGTCCCGTCTGCGTCCTGTGCTTATGACGACGGCTACGACCGTCCTCGGTATGGTGCCTATGGCTCTCGGTATCGGTGAAGGCTCTGAGATGTGGCAGTCTATGGGTATCACGGTCGCTTGGGGGCTCTCGATCTCCACGCTGGTGACCCTCGTGCTCATCCCCACGCTCTACGCCGCTCTCGAAGCTCGTCGTATCGTCCGTGAGCGCAAGAAGCTCGAGAAGAAGCTCGCTACGCGCGCCGCAGAGAAGGCGCTTGCCGCCCAACACTAATCCCCCTACCACGCTATGGATAAGTATCAAATGTTCGCCCCCGAGCAGTCGATGAAGACCGTCTTCATCACCTACAATCAGGCCTATCACGATATCATCGTGCGCCTGCTCACTAAGATGAGCCTCCGTGGTTACACCTCCTTCGAGCAGGCTCAGGGCCGTGGCTCGAAGACGGGGGAGCCGCATATCGGTGACCACGCCTGGCCTACGATGAATTCGGCGATGTACGTCATCGCTCCTGAGACGCGTGTGCCCGAGCTGCTGGAGCGCCTGCGTGCGCTGGACGAAGCGACGCCTGACCAAGGGCTTCGCGCCTTCGTCTGGGCTGTCGAAGCGATGATTTAAGTTCGCCCCTCGGCAGGCTACGGCCTCGCTTCCTTCCCTTTCTTACGGTATACGCCCCGCGCTGTGATCGTCCGATCCAGTGCGGGGCGTGTCGTATCTATATGGGTGGAAGAGGGGCGGCTATTAGAGCTCGCAGCTTCGCTTCTATTGAGAGGTAAATGCGACCAGTACTGGTCGGCGAGTTGACCAGTACTGGTCACTCGTGTGAGCAGTACTGGTACGATAGGGTGAGTAGTACTGGTTCGCTTACTGACCAGTAGTGGTCGCTTTCTTGATCTGTGGAGGCGTTGGCTATGATGCTGTGGGATAGCTTGTTGTTTTGTTGAGGAGATGGCGGAGATTTCACTCCCGATATAAGTTGCCTCTTGGGGGACTTGAGGAGCTGGTGAATAGGGGCTATGTTTTCCACTTTCGGCAGGTGGATATTTTTTGTCCCGAAGAGTCAAAAAAACTTTCCCTCGATCTTAATTTCGAGAGATAATTTGGCCGATCGGTGTACAACTGCAGATTGATGTCGGGAGCAATACCCCGATGCTTAGCGGGCTGTAGAGGTTGTGGATAACTTTTCCTTTCGGATGTGTGTAACCCTATGGATAAATGCATACATTTGTCTCGGTCCCGATGCCACTCCCTCGAGCTGGTCGATCGCCTTGACGAAGGAGAAGGGTAGGGCTAACCAACCGAAACCTAACTACAAACTACGCAACTACTTAAGATCCTATGGGACAAGAGTCGATTTACATCCTCAAGCGGGATGGAAGTCAGCAACCTTATGATGGCGAGAAGATTCGCAGTGCCGTTGATAAGGCCTTCCGTGCAGCAGGCCTCATCGACGAGGAAGGCTATGCTCTCCGTATCGAGTCACTCATCCAGACCGAGCTCTGTCATCGCAATTCTCAGGTCGCTGTCGAGGAGATCCAAGACCGTGTCGAGGCTGAGCTGATGAACCTCGCGCCTCAGGTCGCCAAGAAGTACATCATCTATCGTGAGTGGCGCACCGTCCAGCGTGAGAAGCGCACGACCCTCAAGCGCACCATGGATGGTATCGTCTCCATCGAGAAGAATGATATCAATCTGGGCAATGCGAACATGAGCGCCTACACGCCTTCGGGCCAGATGATGACCTTCGCCTCTGAGGTGACGAAAGACTATGCGATGAAGTACCTCCTTTCGGCGCCCTTCGCTCGTGCCCACGCTGCGGGAGATATTCACATCCACGACTTAGACTACTATCCTACGAAGACCGCTACGTGCGTGCAATACGACCTGGCGGACCTCTTCGAGCGAGGCTTCCACACGAAGAATGGGAGCATCCGTACCCCACAGAATATCCAGAGCTACGCCACGCTGGCGACGATCGTCTTCCAGACGAATCAGAACGAGGAGCACGGCGGACAGGCTATCCCAGCCTTCGACTTCTTTATGGCCCCTGGCGTGCGTAAGACCTTTATCCGTCAGCTCGCCGACCGCCTCCTCTATGCGCATAGTCTCCTCTCGGGGAGAAGCTTCTCGGACGAGGAGCGTAAGGCCTTCGTCGAAGCACTCCGTGGCCTCGAGCCCCCTCTCGCTCATACCGATGCTGCAGCCGAGGCTCTCGCTGCCGGCCTTGAGCGTATCGGCTGTCAGCTCCCCGCTACGGCTGTGCGTCTTGCCCTCGAAGAAGCCTATCAGCGCACTAAGCGCGACACCCATCAGGCGATGGAGGGCTTCGTGCACAACCTCAACACTATGCACTCGCGTGGCGGGAATCAGGTCGTCTTCAGCTCGGTCAACTATGGTACCGATACCTCCGAGGAGGGCCGTATGGTCATCCGTGAGCTCCTCGCTGCTACCGTCGAGGGCTTAGGCCAAGGCGAGGTGCCTATCTTCCCCATCCAGATCTTCAAGGTCAAGGAGGGCGTGAACTACTCCGAGGCAGACTATGCGAAGGCACAAGCAGACTTCGCTGGTGCGCTGGCGGGAAAATATACCTTTGAGACGCCGAACTTCGACCTCCTGCTCTTGGCGTGTAAGACGACGTCGCACGCTCTCTTCCCGAACTTTGTCTTCCTCGATACGCCCTTCAACCAGCACGAGCTCTGGCGCGCCGATGACCCGAAGCGCTACCTGCATGAGATCGCTACGATGGGCTGCCGTACGCGCGTCTTCGAGAATGTCTGCGGGCCCAAGACCTCTGTCGGGCGTGGGAACCTCTCGTTCACGACGATGAATCTGCCCCGTCTGGCTATCGAAGCCTCTCGCCGTGCCCAGCGTGAGCTCCCTACGGCTCCCGTGGAGCAGCAGCAGGAGCGTGCAAGGGCACTCTTCCTCGAGTCGGTCCATGAGATGGCTACCTTCATCGGTGACCAGCTGCATGAGCGCTACCTCTACCAGCGCTCGGCCTTAGCTCGTCAGTTCCCCTTCATGATGGGCAATGACGTGTGGAAGGGTGGTGCAGCCCTCGCTCCACAGGACGAAGTGGGCTCGGTCTTCGACAGCGGCACGCTTGGTATCGGCTTCATCGGCGGGCACAATGCGATGGTGGCGCTCTATGGTGAGGGCCACGGACGCAGCGACCGCTCTTGGCAGACGCTCTATGATGCCGTGCAGGTGATTAACGAAGTGGTGCGCGAATACAAGCAGAAGTACCACCTCAACTACTCCGTCCTTGCTACTCCTGCCGAAGGCCTCTCGGGGCGCTTCACCCGTATGGACCGCAAGCGCTACGGCATCATCCCTGGGGTCAATGACCTCGACTACTATGTGAACTCCTTCCACGTCGACGTGCGCGAAGAGATCGGTATGCACGACAAGATCCGTCGTGAAGCGCCCTTCCATGCGATCACGCTCGGTGGGCATATCAGCTATATCGAGCTCGACGGCGAGGCGAAGAAGAATGTCTCCGTCATCCTCAAGCTCGTCAAGACGATGAAGGATACGGGTATCGGCTACGGCTCGATCAACCACCCCGTAGATACGTGTCAGGACTGTGGCTATCGTGGGATCATCTACGATAAGTGCCCCGTCTGTGCTAGCGATCGCATCGCTCGTCTGCGTCGCATCACGGGCTATCTCACCGGTAGCCTCGAGAGCTGGAACTCTGCTAAGCAGGCAGAGGAACACGACCGCGTGAAGCATCACTGATCCTCCCAACTCATACTATTAAGCAGCTGACGAAGAGCCTGGGTCCCGAGGCGGCTCCCCGCCGACGGGCTCCAGGCTTCGTCTTATCCATCCCACTCCTCACCCCGTCTCCGTGCGCCTCCTCAACGTCTATCGTGAGAGTATCAGCGATGGCCCTGGCCTTCGCTACTCAATCTATCTGGCTGGTTGCCGCCACGCTTGCCCGGGATGTCACAATCCCGAGAGCTGGTCAGCCGAGGCGGGTATTCCCCTTACCGAGGAGGTCCTCAGCGATATGATCGAGGAGATACGGGGCAATTCTCTCTTGGACGGCATCACCGTCTCTGGGGGAGATCCCTTCTATGACCCCACGGCACTCGCTAAGCTCTTAGCACGCCTACGAAGTGAGACGAGGCTGTCGATCTGGTGCTACACGGGCTTCACGGTGGAGTACCTCCTGCAGTCAGAGGCGCATCGCCCCGCGCTGGAGTTCATCGATGTGCTCGTCGATGGCCCCTTTGTCCAGAGCCTTCTTGACCCACGCCTCTACTTCCGTGGTAGCCGCAATCAGCGCCTTGTACATATTGATCACGGCGTACCACTCTCAGCGGCGGCACTCTCGTTCCTCGATGATGCCTTCTGAGGCGCACTCTTGCTGTCTCGAGCCTTCTCCTTATCTTTATATCTCACGGGGACTCTCCCCGCCGAAAACATCCATTTACCTTCCGATAGACGATGATCTACTTCCTTGGGGCACTCTGCCTCGTCTTCCTCGTGCTCTTCCTCTACGCAGGGAAGCGCATCAAAGAACTTACTGACGTAGCTGCAGCTGCTGAGGGTGCCGAGCACGAGAAGGCACTCGAGCTCAAGGCCCTGGAGACGAAGCTCCAGACGACTGCCGAGGCACATCAAGAGCTCCGCCAGCGCTACGACGCCCTCCAGCAGAAGGCTGATGAAGCCGCCGTGAGCCTTGCTGCCGTCAAGACCGAGCGTGCAAGTCTCGCTGCCGAGCTGGAGAAGCTCCAGGCAGAGAAGGGCAAGCTCGCCGAAGAGCTACGCGATAGCTTCCGTGCTGTCGCGAATGACATCATGCGCGAGCGTACCGAAGACCTCGACAAGCGCACGAAGGAAACCCTCTCTCCGCTGCGTGAGGATCTCAAGCGCTTCGGTGAGCAGGTCGATAAGACCTATCAAGAGGAGGCACGTGAACGCTTCAACCTCAAGGACTCCATCGAGAAGCTCATCCTCCGCAGTCAGGAGATCAGTCAGGAGACCACCAGCCTCACGCGTGCCCTACGTGGTGATAGTAAGGTGCAGGGCGACTGGGGTGAGCTGGTCCTCGAGCGCATCCTTGATCAGAGCGGGCTCATCCGTGGCGAGCATTACTTCGTGCAGGAGACGCTGCGTGATGAGTCGGGAGCCGTCATCACGACGGGAGATAACCGCGGTGGACTTCGTCCCGACGTCATCGTGCGCTACCCCAATCGGGGTGCCATCGTCATCGATAGCAAGGTCAGCCTCACCGCCTATGCACGCTATGTTGCTGCTGAGACGGAGGCAGAGCGTGACCAAGCACTCAAGGAGCACCTCCTCAGCCTGCGTAAGCATATCAATGAGCTCTCGGGCAAGCGCTACGAGGAGTACACTGAGGGTTCGCCGAACTTCGTCATGCTCTTCATCCCCAACGAGCCGGCCTACACCATAGCGCTCGCCCACGACCCCACACTCTGGGAGGAAGCCTATAGGAAGAATGTCGTCCTCATCAACGGCACGAACCTCATCGCTGCCCTGCGTATGGCGCAGGATATGTGGCAGCGTGATAGCCAGCAGCGCAATGTCTTGCAGATCGTCGATGAGGCGGGTAAGCTGTATGATAAGTTCGCCACCTTCTCCGAGACCTTCCTGAAGATCGAGAGCAAGCTCGAGGATGCGCAGAAGGCATTTGGCGAAGCTAAGGGCCAGCTCCGTGATGGTCGTGGCGATATCCTTGGCCGCTTCGATAAGCTGAAGGCGCTGGGAGCCAAGACGAAGAAGGCACTGCCAGGCGGTATCCAGCCTCCAGCATCAGCCTCCGAAGACGAATAGCCTCCACTTCTCTGCGGAGATCAATAGACCTAACTAAGTGCGACAGCCAGCTATCCTCTTACGGGATAGCTGGCTGTCGCACTCTTATTGGGGATGGGTGTACTACGAGGCTTCGTATTGAATTCGTAAATTTGTACTCATCAGAGACAAGATCACTTACTTAAACGATTATAAATGGCTAAATCTAAGGACGAGAAGAAGCGCAATGGGATTATCCCCGAGCCGACGCTGCGCCGACTCCCTTGGTATCTCTCCTTTGTAAAGCTTCTCCAAACAGAAGGACATAAGTACGTCTCCTCGCCCCGCATCGCTTCGGGTGTCGGGGTCGATGCTGCGCTCGTGGCGAAGGACCTTTCGTACGTAGAGCTTCAGGGGCGTACACGCGTCGGCTATGAGACGGAGGCCCTCATCAACTACCTCGAGGAATTCCTTGGCTTTACGAAGCGTCATCAGGCCTTCCTCATCGGTGTCGGGAGCTTGGGCTCTGGACTCCTCTCGGACAAGGGACTACGACAGTTCGGCCTTGAGGTGACCGCAGGCTTTGACGTCGCTGAGGATATCATCGGTACAGAAGTCTCGGGGATCCCCGTTTCGCATGAGCCGGAGGAGGGAAAGCTCTGGTTCACGACGGTGCGTCGCTACAAAGGGCTTGAGGCGAAGGCAGTGCTGCTCGTGGATGTGTGCGTATCTAAGCTCACTGGTTCGACTTGTCAACGTCTCATCTATGTGGGAAGCTCACGTGCGACGGCATATCTTGAGATGCTCTGCCTCGATGATGTTTCGGCGGCGAAATATCCTGCGCTGACAGCGCAGCTTGGAGAGGAGATTGAACCTTCTCCACAGGGAATTGCGAGCTGGCTCGGAATGGAGTGCAGAGTGGATGGATGAACATTACATTTGACAAAGACCTTGCGTTTAGCCCTTGCATGCGTTGCCGAAACATGGTATACTGTTCCTTGTCGCGTGAGTGCGTATTTCGTGCGCGCTCGCAGAAGAATAACTCTGCCGCTGTAAAACGGCGGCCATAGACCAAAGAGGAGGTGATTTCGTGAGATTGTACGAAGTCATATTTATTGTGAAGCCGATGGAGGAAGAAGCGACAAACGCCGTCATCGAGAAGTTCACGAAGCTCATTCAGGCAAACGGCGGTAAGATCGAGAAGGAAGACCGCTGGGGCAAGAAGCGTCTCGCCTATGAGATCAAGGACATGACCGAAGGATACTACGTTCTGCTGTACGTCAATGCAGAGC
>ENA-OWNK01000967-OWNK01000967.1-metagenome-genome-assembly--contig:-NODE-967-length-12962-cov-26.607112_pt1 | contig 12962 bp, 2 predicted proteins | sample MGYA00245343_ERZ651121 | MGnify/ENA primary metagenome ERZ651121 (study PRJEB26857, sample SAMEA4031775) | metagenome | biome: human; feature: oral; material: saliva | place: Philippines | collected 2014... | reverse complement strand
TAATTTCTTATATATTACCAATATATTACTGACATTCTATATAAGATACTTATAACTAAATACCTTTACGAACTAAAAGGTATAAGATCCCTCTCTCAGGGTGATTCATATTAATCTCATTATTATAAACACTTTTCAATTCTGTCAACGGCTTTCTTTGATATAATTTTATAAAATCTATTATTAAATTAGCTAATAAATCTGTCTAATACAAAACGAATAAAAGCCTCCTTAGTATCCACTAAGGAGGCTTTTATCGTTTCTTATATATATCCCTTACATATATACGTGAAATCAGAAGTTTCTGGTCAGACGACACATTCCCCAATGTGTCATTTTTTCCACATTTCGTATTGTACATCAAATAAATTGAATAGGCAAGAGAATTTTCATAAACCTTTCATAAACTATTTTAATATTTTCAATATATAAAGTAATAACCAATATAATAATATAGATTTTATCTATATCCTCTCTCTATATATCGAACATTTTAACTTTAGATTTAATATGAAAATTTATATGCTAAATGATAGTCAAGATTGATTATAAACTATATTTACAAAGTGCTAGACAATCTTATGCTGCCATGCACCTTTAATAAATCGCGAATAGGAACAGCATAAGCGTAAGCACTGATCAAAGCACAAGGATAACCAGGCACCTAGTAAGCCTAAACCTAACGTAATACACAATAGATAGGTAATAATAGGTCGAATGATGGCTACGCTTACAAGAGAATATTTCATAATGTAATACGTATCCCCTGCCCCTTTTAATACACCAGAATATACCTGCTGTAAAGCTTGTGGAAAAGCCGCTACTGCCATAATTCCCATCAAAGATCCAGAAAGAAGTACTACTTCACTTTCACGAGTATAAAGCTCTACCAAATAGTTTCCAGGACCAATAAAGATTAACGCGCTTACAAGACCTACCACAAAACCGATACGTGCACCAATTTTTCCATACGTCTTTGCAATATCTGGACGTTTATGCCCTAGACTTTGACCTGTATGAGAGGCCCCTGCAAAACCAAGACCCATGGCAAAGTAATAAAATATATCCATTAAGTTCATACATACATAGTGTGCTGCCAATGGTACTGCACCTAAGGAAGCAACAATCATGGTATATGTATACATACCAAAACGTTCAAAGAACTGCTCCCCTAGAGAACTGCCCCCAACGTGAAACATCGTATGAAGTACAGGTCTTTCAAAGGTCCATTTGGACGGATGTCGCAATGTTAATCCTGTAGCCGTATGCTGTGAGATAGTACGCAATAGCAATAATGCAATAAGAGCACTACTGATCATAGTGGACACCCCTGCCCCCATAACGCCGAGCTCAGGAAAGAAACCAATACCATAAATCAAGAAAAAGTTCATAATGGTATTTAAAATGTTCCCGACTACATTCGATTTAAAAATGACTTTTGTATTACCGTATCCAATTAGTGCAGCTCCTACAATTTGGCTAAAGGACTGAAAGATAAGGCTGATAACAACGAAACGACCATACCAGACCGCTGTTTCTATATAACCATCTTCTGCGCCAGTAAAGCGTAAAATATGTTCTAAATTAAAGAAACATATCACTAATAAAGGCACATAGATTAAGAAATTCAATAATATAGACTGCTTAAGAACTGCATTCATACCATCTACATCACCTTCACCGTGACGGCGAGCTATGATAGCGGTAATAGCAATAGATAAAGCGCGACAGAAAATGAGCATCACCATTTCAGGCTGTCCCATAATACCTACCGATGCAAGCGCAGACGCACCGAGGGCCCCAACCATTGCCAAATCAATGGCCGTCATAAATTGTAACATCAAGCCTTGTAATGTAGCCGGCCAAGCAATTTTCAAATACTTACCATACAATTGCTTTGTCGTCCCTACCGGACCTAACCGCTCTGCAGCGGGCAGCATGGTATCTACTGAAAGCCATCGTTGTATGCGGTCTAACATAGTAACTCCTATTCATGCAAGATCGTATAAGATTGAGCTATCTTTTAGCCCCAATATCTTCTGTATTATATCACAGAATATATGAAAAGTCATTCATATATAATGATTTTATTTAATAATCTATATCAAAAATGCAAAAGAACCTCTTATAGTACTTGATTATACCCCACCAGGTATATCAGTGTATAAGAGGTTCTTTCCTATTACAGAAATGTAATTACACTAGCCTATTTATGAAAGTGAATCTCAACTATCATCCTTTAGATGCTAACAATTGGTTTACTGCTGCACGCAAATCTTCTAAACCTTGTTTAGTTTCAGCTAACTCTTGACGTTGACGCTCATTTTCAGCCTCTAACGTATTTAAACGAGCCGCTTGATCTGCGATTACAGTTTTTTGTTCACTATTTTCCTTTTTGAGACTAGATACTTCATCTTGCATTACATACACAGAGCTAATAGGGCCTGCTTTGTAGCGATCTGGAATATTTTTCTTTTCTGGGCTAGAGCCAAATTTGTGGGTTACACCAGCATTCACCATGTTGCGGTTTGCCCCAAGAGATACGCCAACGTTAAACATTGTATCTTCGTTCGTATAATGTGCAAGACCGAGGGCAGCTGCTGTTTCACCACGATAGTTACCAACACCAGCCATAACTTGAGTTGGTTCTAATGGATCGTATTGAATTGGTTTCAACGCTGCCATGGCTGCTGCGTGCGCACCAACACGTTGTACTTCACCTGCTACTTGACCAATAGCATCACCAATTTTAGCATTAGATGCTTTCAATTGACCAACATTTACCGCATCTGTATCATCTGTACCAGGTGCAATGCCTTTCAGTTGGTTATTACCGTTATTGAGACCATCCTTAGTTAAGGATACAGGGCCTGCATTAGGTTTATTAGGATTTGCACTGCCCGGAGTAATTGTCATGCCATTACCATTCGTTACAGTCGTATTACCATCTGCATCCTTGAATGTAGCAGATTTCATATCTGTAAGCTCAGGATTTACAGCATAACTAATGGATTTACCATTTTGGCTAACCATCATATTATTTCCCGCTTTGAAAGTAAGTGTTTCGTTAGGTTTTACTTTTTCAGCTGTTGCACTTGGTGTGCTATTAACGCCAGAACCTTCTGTGCCTACAGCAGCGTCCCAACCTGCATCTGCTACGGCAGATTTAACTTGGTCTTCAGTGGCTGCACGACCAGGAGTAATATTATTTGGATCCCAAGTTTTATTAGCTAAACCACTAATAACACCATCCTTACCATCGATACCTACAGTACCAATCGTAGCTTTTCCATCTTTACCATCAAGAGCAATCTTATCGCCAGCTTTTACAGAACCATTTTTGCCATCGATGGCTACAGCATTTGTACCATCACCAGCTTTAATAGTACCATCCGTACCGTTAATCGCTACAGCATTACCATCTTTACCGGCTTTAATAGTACCATTTGTACCATCTACAGTTACAGCCTTAGTTGGGTCCGTGCCTAATGTAACCTTATCATTTAACTTGTTATCGTAAATGACATGACCATCAGCAGCAGTTGTCTTAGTCAATACAATATTGCCTGTAGTACTGCCCGCACTTTCACCACCATTAGCAGTCAATTCAGTAGTAGAAGCCTTAGTTTTAGCCTCTAATTGACGTACATTGACAGCATCAGTATCGTTTGTGCCATCTGCAACATTAACGATTTTGTTATTGCCATTATCTAGACCATTGCCAGTTAAGGACACCTTATCTTTACCTGCAGTAGTAATAGTTACACCATCTTTAGTAAGTGCGGTGTTGTTACCATTACCGTCGTCAATTACAGTGCTATCAGCAGTAGATGTATTTGTTTTCGTACCATCAGTAATCGTAGTGCCTGCTGCAGTTGTAGCAGTAGATTTAGCACCATCAACTACTGTGTTGCCAGCTGCTGTAGATGTATTTGTTTGAGTACCCACAGTTTGTGTAATGGAATTACCATTGATAACTGTTGTATTGCCACCTGTACCGTTAAAGCTTGCAGAGTTCATATTCACAAGATCTTTATTCAAGGAATATGTGAAGTCTAATTCGTTTTGATTAATTGTGATATTTTCACCAGCAATCATCTTAACTTTTGCATCTTTGCCTACTTTTGCATCTTTCTTAGTACCAGTTTGGATACCGGACGTAGCTGCATCTTTATCTGCTGTGATTTGCCATGTTTGGCTAGCGGCAGCATCTGCAACTGCTTTCAATTGATCCTCTGTAGCAGCACGGCCAGAAACGGCATTACCATCCCAAGTTGTATTACCGAGGCCTGTTACATGGTTATTAGTACCGTCTACTGTTACGCCGCCAATATTAGCAGTTTTACCAGTAATCGTACCTGTAGTACCATCCAATTTTACTGCATTTGCACCAGTACCTAATGCCACCTTATCGTTGAGTTTTACGTCATAAATAGTGTGACCATCTGCCGCTTTGCTAGAAGTCAACACAACATTACCTGTTGTACCATCTGCAGCCTCACCATCGTTAGCAGTAATTTCTGTTTTGGAAGATTTTTTAGCTGCATTGATTGCATCCGCTACGTTCTTAGCAGTGGCTACACCATCTGTAGCAGGACCTGTAATCGTACCATCTGCACCGGCAGTAATTGTTTCTGTATTAATATCGTATTTAACAACGCCTGCATCATCGATACTAGCAGTAGTCATATTACCATTTTTGAAGTTCAATCCATCTGCTAAGGATACTTGTTTTGCAGTACCATCATTTGCTTTGTAAGACAAGTTTGTCTTAGCCGCCACTTTAGTACCATCGATTGTTACTTTGTAGTCCTTAGTTGTGCCATCTGCACTTGTTGTGCCAGTTACAGTTAACGGATTATTTGCATCTGTTGTATCTGTGCTCACAGTTACAGCACCTACAGCAGATTTCTTAACTTCTTCTTCGGATACTTTAACAGTTAAGTTTTTACCATCTGCATCTGTAGTTACGTATTTACCGTCACCTTTAATGCCAAATGTATCATCTTTAAGGTTCACTACGCCAGCAGATGTATTAGTATCGCCAGAGAATTTCAAGTTAACTGCATCTGTACTTGCTTTCGCAGCATCTGCTACCGTTTTCAATTGATCTTCTGTGGCAGCACGACCAGTTGTAGCAGTACCATTCCAAGTTGTATTACCAAGGCCTGTTACATATTTGTTCGTACCATCTACCGTTACACCACCAATAGTAGCAGTTTTACCAGTAATAGCACCTGTAGTGCCATCCAATGTTACTGCATTTGCGCCAGTGCCTAATGTCACTTTATCGTTGAGTTTTACGTCGTAAATAGTGTGACCATCACCCGCTGCACTAGATGTTAATGTAACATTACCAGTCGTTGCATCAGCTGCTTCACCGTCATTTGCAGTGATTTCAGTTTTCGTAGCTTTTTTAGCTGCATTAATAGCATCCGCTACGTTCTTAGCAGTGGCTACACCATCTGTAGCAGGACCTGTAATCGTACCATCTGCACCGGCAGTAATTGTTTCTGTATTAATATCGTATTTAACAACGCCTGCATCATCGATACTAGCAGTAGTCATATTACCATTTTTGAAGTTCAATCCATCTGCTAAGGATACTTGTTTTGCAGTACCATCATTTGCTTTGTAAGACAAGTTTGTCTTAGCCGCCACTTTAGTACCATCGATAGTTACTTTGTAGTCCTTAGTTGTACCATCTGCACTTGTAGTACCTGTTACAGTTAATGGATTATCTGCATCAGTTGTATCTGTGCTCACAGTTACGGCACCTACAGCAGATTTCTTAACCTCTTCTTCAGATACTTTAACAGTTAAGTTTTTACCGTCTGCATCTGTAGTTACGTATTTGCCGTCACCTTTGATACCCAACGTATCATCTTTAAGGTTTACTACGCCGGCGGATGTGTTTGTATCGCCAGAGAATTTCAAATTAACCGCATCAGAACTTGCTTTAGCAGCTTTATTAATAGCATCTGCCACGTTTTTAGCAGTTGCAAGACCATCGTCACCTGTTACAGATGCTGCTCCTGTAGTGGCATTGCTATCGATAGTAGCACGCTTTGTAGAAACTTCTACAGTATCGCCATTCATTTTAGTAGATACAAAGTCGCCTGTAGCACCTTTTACATTGAATGCTACATCGCCATCTTTTAAGGATTGGCTAGATACAGTACCACTGTCTGCGCCAAGGGAAACCTTACGGTTTACAGCGGCTGCAGAATCGTTGATCTTCGCCTTAGTATCGTCGTTAATATCGAATGTTACTTTACCGTCATTATCTACAGTGGCTTTAGTCATTGTACCATCCACAAAGTCTAGACCTTTGGACAATTTAACTGTTTTAGCGTCTGTATCAGCAGCTGTATTAGCACGGTATGTTAAAGTTTGGCTTGCAACAGTATCTTTCAACTGTTTTACGTTTACCGCATCAGTATCAGCTGTACCTTCAGCAACCTCTTGAATCTTATTGCCACCAGCATTGATTTCATCAAGACTAAACTGAACCATTTTACCTGCTGCACTTTGGAATGCCATGCCTTGAGCACTACCTTGAGCAAAATTCCCATCTTCATCATTAAACATGAGATTTTTAGAATCAAGAGAGCTGCTATTAGGTCCGGCTTGTAAAGATAAAGTACCAACGTCTAAATAAGTATTTGCTGTATTCGGTTGATTTACATCAATACCATTATTGATTCTAATACCATCACGGTCAATTTGTGTATAATTACCTACAGCTGGATCACCAAACTTACCGCTAGCATTAATTGCATCAAACTTGATTGTCTCACCCACACCATTTTCAAGAGAAATAGAGTTTAATTTCTTAAGATCTTTATTTAATGTGGTAGCGATATTTTTGCCAGTTTGGGTAACTGTAATATTGTTATCACCAGTAAAGTCTACAGTATCTCCACCGGCTACAGTTGTCGGTGTATCGCCATTAGCAGATAGTTTCCATGCTGCACCGTCTTTAGCTTGGCTAGCCGCTTTGTTAATAGCATCAGCTACGTTCTTAGCAGTTGCTAAGCCATCATCACCGGTAACAGAAGCAGTACCTGCAGCATCACTGTTGATAGTGGAACGTTTTGTAGATACTTCTACAGTATCGCCATTCATTTTAGTAGATATAAAGTCACCAGTAGCACCTTTCACATTGAATGCTACATCGCCGTCTTTTAAGGATTGACTAGAAGGTGTACCACTATCTGCACCAAGAGAAACCTTACGGTTTACAGCGGCTACAGAATCGTTGATCTTCGCCTTAGTGTCGTCGTTAATATCGAATGTTACTTTACCGTCATTATCTACAGTGGCTTTAGTCATTGTACCATCCACAAAGTCTAGACCTTTGGACAATTTAACTGTTTTAGCGTCTGTATCAGCAGCTGTATTAGCACGGTATGTTAAAGTTTGGCTTGCAACAGTATCTTTCAACTGTTTTACGTTTACCGCATCAGTATCAGCTGTACCTTCAGCAACCTCTTGAATCTTATTGCCACCAGCCTTGATTTCATCAAGACTAAACTGAACCATTTTACCCGCTGCATCCTGGAATGCCATACCTTTAGCACTGCCTTCAGCATTATTGCCATCTTCATCACTAAACATAAGGTATTTAGAATCAAGAGCAGTACTATTAGGACCCGCTTGAATTGATAAGGCACCTAAAGCAAGAGTCGTTGTGGCCTCATTAGCACCAGTTGCACCATTAGTAATTCTTAACTGATCGCTAGTAATGGTTGAACCAGCACCAACATTATCTTTAAACTCTGCTTTATTAGCTTTGATACTACCATCTCTACCATTTAGGAAAATTGTTTCCCCTCTTGGATTAACAAGAGATATAGAGTTCATATCTGTAAGATTCTTATTTAGGCTAGCAGAAATATTTTTGTTATTACGATCAACTGTAATATTATTATCACCAGTGAAATCTACAGTGTCTCCACCAGATACCTTTGTACCAGTATCACCATTAGCAGACAAGTTCCATGCTGCACCGGCTTTAGCCGCATCAGAGGCTTTATTAATAGCATCTGCTACGTTTTTAGCAGTTGCAATACCGTCATCACCTGTTACAGATGCTGCACCTGTTGTGGCATTGCTATCGATAGCAGCACGTTTAGTAGATACTTCTACAGTATTGCCATTCATCTTAGTAGATACAAAATCACCAGAAGCACCTTTCACATTGAATGCTACATCGCCGTCTTTTAAAGATTGACTAGAAGGCGTACCACTATCTGCACCAAGAGAAATATTACGATTTACTGCTGTAGAGGCATTATCTACTTTAGATTTAGTCGCTGCATCAAGACCTACTGTAACAGTTTGACCGTTTACGGTTGCAGTTACTCCATTAGTACCAGATACAGTAAGCTTTTGATTTTTAAGGTTAACCGTACCATCAGTAGTACCGTCAGAAACTGTAAGGTTTTGAGACAAGCCATCTACCGCTTTGTTGATAGAATCCGCTACATTCTTAGCAGTCGCTAAACCATCTGTAGGACTTGCAACTTTAGCTTTACCATCCGCATCATTAGTAATCGTTTCAGTAGCAGTAGAAATAGTTACATTCCCATTTGCACCTACAGTTGCTGTTGTGAAAGTACCATTTGTAAAGTTTAAACCCTTTGCCAAAGATACTTTATTTTCATTAGCACCATTAGCTTTGTATGTTAATTGTGTTTGATTAGCTAATTTTGTTGTATCAATACCAATTGCATAGTTCTTAGTATTTGTACCTGCTGTTGGTGTAATTGTAATAGGATTATCTGCCGTATTAGCCTTGCTTACAGTTACCGCACCTACAGCTAAATCTTTTACTTTAGCGGAATCAACAGCTACTTGTACACCTGTAGCAGAGGCTTTAGTAGTAACTAAATCGCCATCACCAGCCACTTTAAAGGTTGCATCACCGTCTTTAAGATACTTAAGACCTGTAGATCCTGTATCACCTGTTAAACCAATACCTTTAGTCGTAGCATTTACCGTATTGTTATCTAGACCAACAACAAGACTACCATTATTCGTACCCACTAAATCAGTTCTAATACCATTAGCACCAATTACTTTTAGTGGACTTTCACTAAGCTTAACACTGCCAGTTTTAGAATTTGTATCTAATTTTAATGTCACGTCAGATACAGCGTTCTTAACATCTGTAATGTTAGCTGCATTAGTACCTACGTTACCACCGCTAGAAACATTGGTAATTTGTTGACCACCTGCACTAATACCATTAGTGCCAAACTTAACCGTATTAGAACCGGCTTTAGCAGATAAACCATCAGTCGTAATAGTTACATTATTACCAGTAGTTGGACCAATTTGAAGCATTGTATTGCTCAACACATTATTGCCGGCTGTGAAAGATTGACCTGTAAATGTTCTACCTGTAACAGCACCGTTTGAACCATCTAATGTAATTTGGTTACCACCAGAAGAAACAGTAACGGATTTATTAGCTTTCACAGTATCTACAGTAATCGCCTTATTCAAAGAAGTCGTAATTTTCTTGCCATTACGAGCTACTGTAATATTGTTATCACCTCTGAAGGATACAGTATCCTCTTTGTTGATTACTTCGCTACGGCCATTGTCATTATCTGCAGCTAATTTCCAATTATATGCATTGGCAGAAACTGCTTTATTAATAGCATCTGCTACATTTTTAGCATCAGCCATACCTGCTGCAGGCGCAGAGGCTTGACCATTCGTTACATTAATATTTTGAGTTTTCCCAGAAATGGTAAGGTTTTGACCATTAGCAGATGTAGTAATGTATGTACCATCACCTTTGAGGCCTAATGTGCTATTTGCAAGATTTACATCGCCACTACCAACATTGCCAGCAAAAGCTAAGTTAACGCTTTTTAACTGCGCCACGTTAACAGCATCTGTATCCTCTTTACCGGCTGCAAGGCCTGTAATTTGACGAGTTACAGCAGTACCATTACCTACAGCAACAGCTCCCGTTGTAGGAGATAATACCCATGTATTTAATCCTGCATATTTATTGGTACGATTGTCGTTTGGATTATAGCCCTTATTTGCAATGCCACCAGCACGATTCGCTACAGATCCAACGCCTAAGGCAACGCCCCCTTCTACACTAGCCGTAGAGTTAGCACCAAAGGCAGCCGCTCTAATAGCAGTTGCCGTCGCACCATTACCTACAGCAGTTGAGTACTGAGAGGATGTACTAGCACTAGTACCAATAGCAATATTATCCAAGCCATTAGCCGTAGCGGCAGTACCGATAGCAAGAGCTCTATTACCTGTAGCAGTTGTTTGTCTAGACCCATGAGAACCAATAGCTATAGCACCATCACTATTTGCTGTGGCACTACCACCTAAAGCTACAGAATTTGCAGCATTAGCACTAACATCTATACCAACTGCAGTAGCATTTGTTTCTTTAGATTTTGCAGCATTACCTACTGCTACTCCACCTTGTTCAGAAGTTGTGAAGTTCGTACCAACAGCTACACCATTTTTGCCAGATGCGGAAGACTTATGACCTACTGCAAGGGAATTTTCCCCCTTAGCGGTAGTCTCCATCCCTACTGCCGTAGCAGATGTAGCATTAGCAGTAGATAAAATACCCAAAACGGTTGAAGATGCACCAGTAGATGTATTCTTTCTACCTACTGCTACCGCACCTTCACCAGTAGCTTGAGATTCAGAACCAACAGCTAGAGAATTAGATGTTTTAGCATTTGTCTTATAACCAATACTTACACCTGCACCTCCATCCGCCTTAGCTGCAGTACCAATAGCAACGCTATATCCACCAGAAGCAGTAGCATAATCATCAAATCGATCAGATGTAGCCCCACCAATAGCAACGTCGCCACCATTAGTCGCTTGTGCATAAGTACCACCTGCAAAGGCGCCAAAGCCAGTCGCCTTAGTAGCACTACCAATAGCAGTGCCACGAACACCAGAGTTAGCGATAAGACCTAGTGATACACCACCTCTACCAGTCGCACTAGCACCTGCACCAACAGCTACAGCTGGTTGAGCTGGATTAGCATACTGTGAATTAGCTACTGCTCTATAACCAATAGCAATAGACTGATCACTGTTGGACTGGGATTCATTACCGATAGCAAGACCATTAGTTAAGTTTGAATACATTTTAGTACCGCCCTCAATAGTCGCAGTCGGTCTATCTGCTGCAGATACATCCGCAACCACACCAGCTTGCATTGCTAAAGCCGCTAAAATGCTAGCTACTACAATTTTCTTTTTCCCTGTTTTGTTCTTTGCCATTTCAGATACTACAATGTAGCATTGTTTTGACTTAGACCAAATGACTTTAAATATCTTATTCATACGTTTTCCTTCTTTAAATGACTAACCCTCAACTATATGAATTCTGTTACCCAAACATATGGATATGTTGAAATGTAATGAAAATAATCGGACTCTCATTACTTAAAAACCTATCTTTAATTTTAACATAATTCGTACTATTTTCTCAATTAGAAATCTCATTTTTTGGATATTTAATTCGTCATCATCACTCTATGAATATTATATAAATATGCATTATTATTGACTTTCATTTATAATTCATTTTAATTAATTGCATATTTTACGCATTTTTATAAATCTAATTGAGAATGCAAAGACCGTTAATAAAAACATAAAAATGATTTATCTTTAAAAGTATTCCTCATTTATGCTCTATATACAGCTTTATTGATTGTTTTATTAATTTTTAAACAAGAAATTATTTAGTATTTAATTTTTAGGATAGATTTGTTATGAACTTTTTCGTTTAGTCCATATAAAAGAGCCCCCCTCTTTCGAGGGGGGCTCTTCTCATTTTTACATATCCATTCAGATCCTATACATAGTTTTAACTATATATGCACGAACCTTATGCTTTGTTTGCTAACAATTGGTTAACAGCTGCTTTCAACGCATCAATTTCAGATTGTTGTTGTTCAAGCTTGGATTTGTACTCTTCATTTTGGTTACGTAAGTGACTTACTTCATCTTGCATTACGTAGATAGAGCTAATAGGGCCAGCTTTATAACGTTCTGGAACAGCGTCTTTTCTATCACGGCTGCCACCGAATTTGTGAGTTACACCAGCATTTACCATGCTATGGCTAGAACCAAGTGTAATACCTACGTTGAACATAGTATCTTCAGTTCTGTAGTGAGCAAGACCGATTGCACCAGCTGTTTCACCACGGTAGTTACCAATACCTGCCATGATTTGAGTTGGTTCCAATGGATCGTATTGGATTGGTTTCAACGCTGCCATTGCTGCCGCATGTGCACCAACACGTTGTGTTTCAGCACCTACATTGTTAATAGCTTGTTGTAAACCAGCTTTAGTTTGTTTCAATTGACTTACATTTACTGCATCTGTATCAGCTGTACCAGGTGCTACACCATGAATTTGGTTACCACCATTGTTCAAGCCGTTTACAGTAAGGGATACAGGGCTAGCTGCTGCATTTGCAGGAGTGATAGTCATACCTGCACCGTTAACTGTTGTAGAGTTACCAGCTGCATCTTTTACAGTTGTACCTGCAGGAGTGATCTTAGTGGATGGACCATTTTCATCACCTACAGTAACACTGTTAAGACCTTTCAAATCTTTAGCCAAGCTGTATGTGAAAGTAGTTTTATCTTGTTTAACTTCAAGATTATCACCAGCTTGGAATTTAACAGTATCGCCACCTTGTACTTTTTCTACAGTACCGCCAGCTGCAGTTACATTCCATGCAGAAAGATCTTTAACTTGTTGTTTACCAGCATCTGTTAAGTTGCTCAAATCTTGGTTTGCTGCATTATCGATTTTTGCTTTAGTTTCATCATCGATCTTAACAGTTACGTCTTCACCATTAGCAACAGTTGTTAAACCATTTTCACCTTTAATATTGAATTTCACATCGCCTGTGCTCAAGGATTTTTCATCAGTAGAA
>ENA-OWNK01000960-OWNK01000960.1-metagenome-genome-assembly--contig:-NODE-960-length-12987-cov-3.803897_pt1 | contig 12987 bp, 8 predicted proteins | sample MGYA00245343_ERZ651121 | MGnify/ENA primary metagenome ERZ651121 (study PRJEB26857, sample SAMEA4031775) | metagenome | biome: human; feature: oral; material: saliva | place: Philippines | collected 2014 | study... | reverse complement strand
CCAGCGTATGAATTTTATGAACGTGTGCGAGCTAAATATGGTAATAATGTAATATTAACTGGGCATAGCCTAGGAGGGAATATAGCCCAACGAGTTGCCTTAGAATATAATGTTCAAAAAACTGTTGTCTATAATTCAGCGCCTTTATATATAAGTGAGGTTTCAAAGGGTAGTACGGGTTACGATAAAGAAGCTCCTGACATAGAAGAAAGAAAAAGAATAAATGAGGCATATGAAGAGCAGGAAAAAATAAAAGAGCTAGAAAAGAAATATACTGGGGAAACCATTAGAATTCGCTCAGAATCAGACAAGTTAAGCGTAGTGGGTGGAAAAAATCTTGGAATACAGTATACTGTAAAAGATGGTGGAGCCCACCCTATGATTAATATCGTTAATTCTGAAATAGCTATGACGGAAATAGAAAAGATTGCTAAGCATATGAATAAAAATGTTGTCACTTTAGATGTTAATAAAGACGGAATTACAGATATTAGATTAAATAAACTTGATCTTAGTGCGAAAAACTTATTTAGCGGAAATGGGGAATATATCCCAGTTAAAGGAGGAAAGATTCAGCTAAACCCATCAGTTCTACGAAATATAGCTAATAATTTAAAGTCAGGAGTATTATCAGAACTAGAATTCATTAAAAAAATCAATGGTTTGTGTATAGAGAAAAATCAAAAAACTAGGTTTGATTTTGAAAAAAGAAAAGATCATGCTGCGGATAGATTAAAAAGGGAGTTTAATAATGCTGGAGTGCCACAAGTTCTAGATAATTTAAGGGATTCTGTGGGGCAAATAATAAGAAGTAAAAGTGTTTTAGAAGGAGTAGAGAAATCTCCTAGATTAAAAGAGGTTGAAGCTCCTTCGGGTGAAAAAGTTTATATAAAAGATAGATTATTAACGACAAAAATACACTATTATAATGCTGATTTATCAAAATTAGCTGACAAGACGCATTTATTATTAGAACAATGTAATAAAGAAGAGACAAATAATATAACAACATTTTTCCGAAATAGACCAACTATAATGAAATCTTGGCGTGAAATTGAAGAAAATACGAAGAAATTATTAGAAGAAAGTGAAAAAAACTTAGAAGGTGACGGATTAAGAACTGGGAAGGAAGATGGTATTAGTCAATCACTTACTACAGTTTTAGATGTTGCTCAGAGAAATATAGAGGAGTTGGAAAAAGTTGTATCTAATACCGCAGAAATGTTTCAAAGTCTAGCTGATAGTTTTGAAGCTCAAGATAATTGGATAGGAGATAATTTAAAAAATGGAAGATTTGTAGGTAGTTTACCGGAAAGAAAGATTCCGAGAAATTATGGACAATATTTAAGTAGAGATAGTATTTTTGATGACGTAAAAGATGTCCTTCATGCATTTGAAAGACAAGTAGATAAAAGAAGTGGAGAATTTTCGAAAAAAATATCAGAATTGTATAACGAATCTTTTAGTAATTTTGAAGGTGGGTTAGAAAATTGGTATAGTATTGTAGTAGAATTCGAAAAATATATTTTAAGAATAAGGAGAAATTTTGAATTTGATGTAAATGTTGGTAAAGATAGGATGAAAAGTAGGTACTGGGGGAAAATGAGAGAGTTGTACCCTGAAAGTATAAAAAATCTCATTATAACAGCTGAATCAACTATTATTCCCGCAAAAAGAAAGATTGGACAAGCGATTGAAACTTCTAAAGCTGTTAAAAATAATCTTTCATCTTTAGAACCACAAGTTAAGGAAATAGTTAAAGAATCAGTGTATAAAGATTTAGAATTATATGAGATTGTTAGTAGTCAAAAACTTATTGCTCAGATTTCTAATAAAATTGTTCAAGAGTTAGATTATGTACTAAAACACATAAATAGTGAGGGTATGAGTGGAGAAGCTATATCTGCTTTAAAATCTAAAGTAAGAGATAGTGAGAAATCATTTAATTATTATGGACGATTTATTGGGGATTGTTTTGGTAACTAAACTTTAAAATTTGGAAACTAAAGAATGGTTTTAAGAATGAGGGATAAAAATTCATTTATTTAGGGAGTAAATAATGAGATAAAATGAGTAAGAATTGCCTATATATCAAGGTTTATACTTAAAACGGTTAAGGTTTCTAACGAAAATACACATAAAACAATAAAATATTCAGCTTGTTATTTATTTTAAATAACAAGCTGTTTTAGTGGTCTGGACAAGTAATTAAATCAGATATTAATACTTATATATCAACTTTTACAAGTTATTAGAGATTTTGAAAATCTCTAATAACTAAAAAAAGAGTGATAAAAAATAGAACTAATGGCGAACCTTAAATGAACCTTATATATAATTAAAATTTAGTGAAAAAGGTTGTAATGTTTTATATAATATGTTATACTAAAAAAAATCAAAAAAAGGAGTTGTTATATTATGACAGGACAAATCAGAGTATCTCCAGAGGTTCTACAAGGTAGAGCACGTGAATATGGAAAAGCTTCAAATGATATTAATGCAATCTTAAGTAATTTACAAAGATTACAAGACACTTTAAGAGGTGAATGGGAAGGTCAAGCATTCCAAGGTTTCGATGCACAATTCAACGAATTAAAACCTAAAGTGCAAAACTTCGCAGAACTAATGCAACAAATTAATGTTCAATTAGATAAAACTGCTCAAGCAATGCAACAACACGACCAAGACCTATCACGTAATTTTGGTTTAAACGGTTAAAAATAAGAAGAAAGAGGTTGGGGATTTAAGTCAACCTCTTTTTTTAGTGAAGGAGATGTAAGATGAATAAAAAAGGATTAACTATACTATCATCCGTAATTATGTTGTTGGCTGCCACAATAATATTTTACGGTGTAATAAAACCACGACCGATTACAACAGGAAATCAAGAAACGAAAGTAACGAATAACGATATAAAAATTGCTTTTGTAAATGAAGATAATGGTGTTGTATATAATGGTGATAATGTTCAGATGAGTAGTGTTCTGTTGACTACATTAAAAGAAAATACAGAATACAGATTAGAAACAGTAAGTAGAGCTATTGCTGAAAAAGGATTAGAAAATGGTAATTATAATATTATGCTAGTCCTACCGAGTAAGTTTTCAGAAGATGTTTTAGCGTTAGAGAGTAATAGTCCGAAGCAAGCGATATTTCAGTATAAAATAAAATCGGATAAAAAAGATATCTTAAAGCAAGCTGAGCAAGCAATATCTGAAATAAAACAATTTTTTAATAAAGATATTATTAATGTGTATTTTTCAAGCATTATAGGGAACTTACAGTCATCTCAGACACAAGTAGGAGCGGCTGTTGGTCGTGAGAGAAGTGTTTTAAATAAATACCAATCTAATTTATTAACGCCACTTACAGATTACTCAAATCAATTTAAAGGGGTGAGTAATAGTAGTGAGGGCATGATGTCTTCTTATAGTAGTTTTCATAAGAGTATAAATAATACTAATGAAGCTTTCACGTCAATTATAGATACGAATAAAACATATGAAAAAGAGATAGAGAAAATAAAACTTTTACAAGAACAATGGCAAACATCGATTCAAACAAGAGAAGATAATTTGAAGAAATATGATGAAGAGTTTAAAAAATTATCAGTAAAAGATGAACTGTCTAATTTAAAAACAACTCAAAAACACCTAGATGGAGAGTTGATGAATCCAGCAGCCTTTTCAGAGGCGGAGAAAAAAGCAGAAAACTTAAACAAAGCTATTGAAACTATGCTGACTACATTTAGTACTATGAATAAGAGTGTATTAGATATTATGGCTACATATCAAGATAAAATAAATGAAGCAGTGGCAGAATCGTTGAAAAAAAATGCTATAGGACAAGCAAATGAGCAGACTATAGGATTATTGGTAGAAGATTTAAAAGGTTCAATGATTGAAAAAGTCAGCGAAGCTGTAAGAGAGTTGCCGTATTATGATGAAGCAACAATAGAAAAACTTCATTTAGGTGATGCAGATAAGCAATATTTAAAAAATATAAATCGATTTGCAGAGAAGTTTTCTCAGAAAAATAAAATTACTTTAACACAAAAAAGTCAAACACTTAGTCAAGCAAGGTTGGATAGTTTAAAAGAAAATGTTGGAAAGGAACTAAAAACAACTCGTACAATGTCACTTACAAAAGGTGAAGAAAAGTATACAAGAGTGCAGCTATCGGTGAATCCTCTTTACAAGTTTAAAGAAGTAAGTACTAATTATGGATCAGTTAAACAAATAAATGATAATGAGTTTGTTATAGAATTAAATCAACCAGTAGAAGAGCTTACTATAAATTATAAATTAGAGTATAAAGAAGACGTACTCCTGATGACTCCGGCTGTGGTAGATGTAAAAGCAGACACAGTTAGAAATATATCTGTAGCACAAGGTGAAGGTGAAGAGGCAGAAGTTGTAGCGGAAGATGGAACAAAACAAAAGAAAACCCTTTATTCAAAAGAAGATAAAGATTTTCATAATACAATTACGCAAACACAAGTTATTTTCCCGTTTGAATCACCATTTAAGCTTAGCGATAGCAATGAAGCAATATACAATGATTTGAAAAATTATAATAATTTATTTACAGTCGTAAAAACAATATATGGATTAGACTTAAATAAAGATAATTTTGATTCATTAGAGCCAAAAGAAGGATCATTATTGAAAAAAGCAGAGTTAAAAGACATAAATAAAATTTTAACTTCGCTTGTTGAAAAAACAATAACTAATCAGTTGAAAAAAGAGCTGACAATACCTCAAGAAAAATTTGATGAAATAAAAGGCTTGAAAGTTAATGTTGAAGAATTGAATAAAGTTGTAGGTGAATTAAGAAAAACTACAAAAGATCTTTCAAATAACTTAGGAGCGGTAATCTCAGAAACAGAAAAAGTATCAAAAACTTTAGAGGAAAAACCAGAGTTTAAAGATACTGAGAAAAGAGATAATACGGAATTAGTTACAGTAAGTATGGATATTAACAAAGATTTGATTAAGTTAATGACAGCAAGTAATACGCTACTTAATAATACTAAATCAAATCAATCCACTTCAGAAACAATAAATAAAGGTTTTGAAAATCTTGGTAATAGTGTGAAGACTTTGGAACAAGATGGTATGGGGTTATCATCAAAAGTTAATGAGTTGAAATCTTCTATGGATGCCAACTACGGGGATAACGAAGGATTTTTAAAAGCTTTTTCTAAAGTGCTAAGTAACGCAAAAGATGGTAATAGTAAGAATAAAGCTGTCTACGATTATCTATCAAATCCTGTGAATGCAGGGAATATTAATAAGGTGGTATCTGAAAACAATTTACCAAAATTATCGATAAAACAAGATACACGTACAGGACTTGTTGTGACAATGGTTATTTATCTAATAAGTATTTTATTAGCTCATATGTTGCAAAATACAGATTTTTCAAAAATCCAGAATCAGAGATATGTTTCAAGGGTTCAGTGGAAAAACGCTTCACTACCTATGACTATAATGCTAGGATTAAGCTTTGTCCTATCTATGATTATGGGCTTAATAGTAGGAGGGAAATTAGATTTTGTATTTGAAAAAACATTAGGATTAATTGCTTTAATGTTTGTTTTAATGGTATTATTTACAGGAATGAATAATTGGCTGTTAAATAAAATCAAATCTACAGGGTTATTGATTAGTATAAGTATATTATTGATATACTTAGTAACGGCAGGTCAGCTACTAGATGAGAGAACAAAAGCAAATGAAGTGCTATCTTATATATCTCCATTAAATTACATAGAAAATGCATTAACATCATTTTTAAATAATCAAGATGGTTGGGGTGTTGTTTTTGGTATTTCGTTTATCCTTATGATTTTAGTTTCAGTTTTAAATATGTCAGAATATAAAAAGATAAAGAATATTTAATAGAGGTATGAAATGGGTAAAGTTTTTAAAGTAATCCCGATAATATTAAGCTGTATATTGTTCTTCCAACAAGACGTATATGCCGAAGATGGTGCTTTGAAAATAGATACAAGAATATCGCAAAGTGTATATCAAAAGGAAAGCTACTATGTTGAACAAGAAACAGAATTAACAAAACTATTTAATGAAGCTTTAACAAAAAATATCTCAGAACAGAAAGAAAAAGAGTCTATATCTTATAAAAAAGATAAGGCTCTTATCTTCGATATGGAGATAAAAAAAGAAACAGAGCTAGACAATTATAAAAAGAGTATATTTTTGGCAAATCAACAAAAAGGAAATTCAGAAAACACGAAAATTATTTTAAAAGAGAAAAAAAGTGTTTTTAACTGGCAGAACATATTGATAATAATAGGGGCGTTTTTTGTGATGACATTGTCAATTGTTAAGGTATTCTATAAGAAAAGAGGGGCATAATGAGTGTTGAATATATAGATATTAGTATAGACTTTGGAGTGTATTTAGATAGGGTGATGGACATAAGAATTCCTCAAAAAATTACAACAAAAGAATTATTACAAACATTAGTGGAAGCATACTCTCTTCAATTAGAAATAGATAATCCTATTGTTAGGGTGAGAGGGACAAATGTTTTATTAACTAGTTTTAGTAGAATAGCAGATTTTTCAGATATTAGAAGTGGGAGTTTTCTAATAGTAGAAAGAATTTAATATATGAAAGGAGAGATGTATTGATGGAATATGTTGTGGAGATAACGAAAGAAGAGATCAAAGGAAATAAGGAAATAGCGCAGGCGTTATTGGTGGCAAAATCACCATTTTTTGTAGATACAACTATAGAAGTTGATGAAGATAACATCAGAATAAAGAGTGAAGTTCTTGAGCAATATGATGATTGTAACAAGATAATGTTATTAAATTTAGAAGATAAATTACGTTACCTTATTAATCTATCAAAAATTTATACAGATTTAGAAAGCTCTAAGTATACATATCGTTTTGATAAAGAATCAATAGTATTTACAGAAAATGGGATACCGCTTTTAGTTTATAGAGGGGTGGTAAACCAAGTATATCCATATGACAGAATTTCTTACGAAGAATTTTTAAATCAATATAAAGCTATAGCTATCTCAATAATAGATGTAAAGGCAGATTACGATAAGTTGGCGGCGGGAGCGTTAGAATTTTACAGAGGAAATCTGTTCTGTGAAAAAATAGCCAAAGAACCAACATTAGATGGTGTTGTTAATGTATTATCAGATTTTTATAATAAAGAAAAGCAAGATAATATAGAAAATTATACACGAGTAACAAGGAAAAATATCAAATTTTTAAAAACAAGTATTTTTATTACAGGTATAGCAACGATAGTATTAGGAGTTTTTATAGGGTATATGTTATTGTACTCAATTCCTCAAAAAGATAAAATTGCAGATATAAGATTATCCTTTATAAATAAAGATTATTCTAATGTTATAGAAAAAAGTAAGAAAATGAATAGAAAGTCTATTAGTCAAGAAGATAAATATATTGTAGCTTACTCAGTTATTCAGTCTGAGCCATTGACAGAAAAACAAAAAGAGCGATTAAGCAAAATAAATAATCAATCTAATGCTGACTACTTAAGCTATTGGATTTTGATAGGTCAAGCTAAGATAGATGAAGCTATAGACGTTGCAAGCTTTTTAGATGATCCACAATTACTAATGTATGGTATAACTAAGAAAATAGATGAATTACAACGTAATCCAGAGTTGTCTTCAGAAAAACGAACAGAGCAACTAAATAGTTATAAATCAAAACTAGACGAGCTGAAGAAAAAGTATTTAGGATCTGAAGAAGAAATAAAAAAAGACGATAAAAAATAGGAGGAAGAAATGAAGGTTTATATTATTTATAAAGAAAAGAATTATATACTTTACCCTAATAGAAAATATCGTCTAGGAAATAGAAAAGAATGTGATATTTATGTAGAGGAATCGACAGAAGAGGTTTTAATACGTGTAAAACATGATAGAGTAATTATAAATGATAGCGAATATTCTCAAGGAACGCATAATGTAAAAGTGGGTGGATTAGAGCTTAGTCTGTTGATTCTAACAAAAAATACACATTATTTATTGGATAGAAAAAATGTTCTTATAGATTCAACAGATCTTGCAGATATTTGTTTTAAAGAGATTAAGTTTCCTGTTTTGATAAGTTATGAGGAAGAAACAAAAATCGTAAGTGAAGGATATTTTTATTTAAATGGGAATAAGACTACAGGTGAAGTTTCTTTAAAAGAATCCGATGAGATAGTATTTTTAGAAGGATTAAGCATAAAAGTATTAAGTACGTCTTTGAGCCTATTCAGTAATGTTGCATTGAAAAGTGGCATGATAACATATGATGAAGATGAGCAATATGAGAATAGAGCGGAGGAGTTTCATCGTTCACCACGTATTATTTTAAGAGAACCAACAGATAAAGTTACCGTTGGAACACCTCCGATGGAAGAAGAGGAATCTAGGCAGTCCCTTCTAAGATTACTTATGATGCCTTCGGCTATGATTTTCTTTACAATATTGATGTATATCTATTCTTCTAGTGGAACAATGATGATAATGATGTTTGGGATGTCAACAGTTACTATTATAACATCGATACATAGCTATGTTTCTGATAGGAAAAAATTCAAAGAACGTCAACAAAAGAAAGTTAAAGACTACAAAGAGTATCTTGAAGAAAAACAACTAGAATTTGCTACTTGTAAGGAAGAGCAAAAGCAATCGTTAGAACATCATTATCCAGATATGAAGAAAATATTGCAAATGCCAAAAGAAGTAGATAGAAGGATATACGAAAAAACACCATATTATTTTGATTTTCTTACTTATAGATTAGGTACAGGGGAAGTGGAACCGAGTTTTTCTATAGAATATAGCAAATCTGAAACTTCTAAGGTAAGAGAAGAAGTAATAGGAGATATAAATAACCTATTATCACACTATAGAAATATTCCAAATGTTCCTGTTAAGGGCGATATTCACGTGCCTACAGGTTATATAGGAACAAGAAAAATAGCAATAGAACAAATACAGCAACTAATGATGCAAATAGCGGTGTTTCACAGTTATCATGATGTACAGTTTATTCCAATTTTTAGAGAAGATGAACTAAACCTTTGGAATTGGAGTAGATGGTTGCCTCACATCCAGATAAGTGCATTTAATAGCAGAGGTTTTATATATAATCAGCAAACAAGAGATCAACTGTTAACTTCTTTGTATCAAATAATTAAAGATAGAAAACTTGATTATGATCAAAATACCGATAAATCAAAGGAAAAATTATACACTCCTCACTATATATTGTTTATAACGGATTTAAGCTTATTATTAGACCATAATATAATGGAATATATAAATGAAGATTTAACATCTGTGGGAGTTACACTTGTTTTTGTTGAAGAGGTAATAGAGAGATTGCCGGAACATGTTAAAACAGTTATTGATTACAGAAATGATAAAAAAGGAATACAAATATTACATAAAGGAGAGTATATAAATAAAGAGTTTTCTCCATTAGAGCAGATACCATTGTTAGATAAAGAAAATTTTGCAAGAGGATTGGCAGGTATAAATCATGAAGAAACCCTTCGCAATTCAATACCTAATTCTGTAACATTTTTAGAAATGTATGGAGCAAAAACAATTTCAGAATTAAATATCTTAGAGCGTTGGCAACAAAATGAAGCTTATCAAACTATGGCTGTACCGCTAGGGGTAAGAGGAAGAGATGACATATTATACCTGAACCTTCATGAAAAAGCTCATGGGCCACACGGTTTGATAGCGGGGACAACAGGGTCAGGGAAATCAGAATTAATTCAATCATATATTTTGTCACTAGCTGTAAATTATCATCCATATGAAGTAGCTTTTCTATTAATAGACTATAAAGGTGGAGGTATGGCTAATTTATTCGTAGACTTACCTCATCTAGTGGGGACAATAACCAACTTAGATGCCAATCAGGCACTAAGAGCCTTGGTTTCTATAAAGGCTGAATTGAAAAAACGTCAAAGATTATTTTTTGAACATGATGTTAATCACATTAATCAATATACAAAATTATATAAACAAGGGGAAGCGAAAGAACCACTACCACATCTATTCATAATAAGTGATGAGTTTGCAGAATTAAAACAAGAACAACCAGATTTTATGCAAGAGTTAATATCAACAGCTCGTATTGGACGTTCATTGGGGATTCATTTGATTTTAGCTACACAAAAACCTAGTGGTGTAGTAAACGATCAGATATGGTCAAACTCAAAATTTAAAATAGCTCTGAAAGTGCAAGATGTAGCAGACTCACGTGAGATTATTAAAACACCGGATGCAGCACAAATTACACAAACTGGTAGAGCTTATCTACAAGTAGGTAATAATGAAATCTATGAACTATTCCAAAGTGCTTGGAGTGGGGCAGAATATAAAGAAGACGAATCAGATAGTGATAATAGAGATTTAACAATATACGAAATCAGAAATAATGGACAATATACACCTATAAATAAAGATTTAAGTGGATTATCGGCGCGAAAAGAAATTAAATCTATACCAACTCAATTAGATGTAATTGTAGAATATACTAAAAAACTATTTGATAAAACAGGATTGGCAAAAGTTGCAAGTCCATGGCTACCTCCATTAAAAGACAATATATATAGTGATGATATCCAAAATAATAACTTTAAAGAGTATTGGGGACGCAAAGAAAAACTTAATATTTTAGTAGGTTACCAAGATATTCCAGAAAAACAAGAACAATCGCCATTATATCTAGATATGGAAAAAACAGGACATATTATGTTAATTTCTAGTCCAGGTTTTGGGAAAACAACATTTTTACAGAGTATAGCGCTAGATTTGATGAGAAAAAATACTCCAGAAGATGTCCATATATATTTATATGACTTCGGAACAAGTGGACTTATATCTATTAGTGAGTTTCCGCATGTTGCAGATTACTTCACCTTAGATGAAGAAGAAAAAATCACAAAATCGTTGAAACGTTTAGAAGAAGAAGTTAAACATAGAAAAACACTGTTAGCTAATGCCAAAGTAACTAATTATACACAGTATAATGAAGTAGCGACGGAAAGTATACCGACAATCTTTATGTTGATAGATAGTTTCGATGGAATGGCAGATGCTAAATACAATGAAGCATTTATCAGTGTATTAAACACAATAGCTAGAGATGGAGCTTCTTTAGGTATATATATAGTGACCACATTATCAAGAAATAACGCTATGCGTTTGCAGTTACAAGGTAATTTCAAAACGAAAATATCATTATTCTTATTTGATAAGAGTGACCTATCTGCGATAGTAGGACGTTCGAATATCAATTTAGAAGAAATAAAAGGAAGAGCAGTTGTGAAGTTTGATGAGATTGTGCATTTCCAAGTAGTTCAAGCTTATAAAACTCAAAGTTATTCAGAATATATAAACGCAATTAAAGAAGAGATAAACAGTATGGAAGAATATTGGCAAGGTGAAAAACCAGAAAAAATACCAATGCTACCAGAAAAAATTACATATCAATATATTGATGATATAATCACTGACAAAGATATGGATAATACTTTTGTATTAGGATTATATAGAGATACAGCTAAACTAGCGACATTTACTCTAGATAGAGCAATAATGATGGCGTCAGATAAACCAACCGCCTTAGAGAATTATTATACAGTAGTCGATTATAATCTAAACAGAGTAAGTAATGAATATAAGGCCTATCTATTTGATTCGGGAGATAAAGTGAGAACAAACTATTTATCAAACATTCAGAAGATAATAAATCCACTAGAAATAGAGGAAATAGTTAGTGAGCTTTTAACAGAACTTGAGAAAAGGATAAGCCAAACGCAAGAATATTCGCAAAAATACTTATTAATTATTCCAGAGATAGCGGCATTCTCACGAGACTCAAGGATATCAGAACAAAATCTTAAACTTCTAGTAAAAGAAGGAGCCAAATATGGTATTACAGTTCTATTTATAGGATATTATCAAGATTTAGTATCTAATTTTGATTTCTTAATTAAACAGATAAAACCACTAGTAGAACAGGTTTATATGGGCGTAAGAATATCTGATCAAGATCATACAAAATATCCATATGTCTTTAATGAGGCTTACCTGAAGGCTAATGAAGGATATATTCTAACACCTTATAAATATGATAATGTACAGGTTATAGAAGAAGAGTAGTGAATAAATAAATCAGATAAAATGTATAGATAGATGGTTCAAGTAGTATCTTAGGATTATTACTTATACAGAAAAATTAAAGAATAAAACTTTTAAAGTAATATAAAATAGTCGCAACTTTAAAATAAAGTTGCGACTATTTTACATATCACTACCTAGAAGGATAAAAATATAGTATAATATAAAAAATAATAAATCATCTTTATTTTTATAGAAAGGAACAGCGTATGAACATATTACAAAGTAGTAAAGAACAAGCTTCCTCATCTGCAATATCTTTGAAAACTGCAAGTAATAATATTTCCCAAGAAATAACAGTAACAAAAGATACGCAAACAACAGTAGCCGGCAACACTAATGCACAAATAGTATAGAAGTATCTAAACAAACGGCGAGTAAAATGTCAAAAGTTATTCAAAGCATGTCTAATAACATCCATAGTGTAGCTGAAGAATTCCAGGCAATGGACAATACATTAGGAACACAACTAGAAGGTATAAAAAGCTTGAGAGGATTCTAGATGACAAACAATCAAGACAACTATCAAAAAAGAATGTTATTAGAAGAACAACTAAAAGACAACAAAAAGAAACAAGCCAAGTTGGAAGAAATAGAAAATACACATCAAGATATTAGAAATCATGGTAGATATTTACAAGAAACAGTACACAAAATATTTACAGGGCAATACAATACCCACTTAGAACAACTACACTATTTTGAAAAACAAAACAAGAAATATTTAGAAGAAAGAAAACATACCCTACTAGAAGAAGAGATAAACCTAAAACT
>ENA-OWNK01000956-OWNK01000956.1-metagenome-genome-assembly--contig:-NODE-956-length-13035-cov-4.442989_pt1 | contig 13035 bp, 9 predicted proteins | sample MGYA00245343_ERZ651121 | MGnify/ENA primary metagenome ERZ651121 (study PRJEB26857, sample SAMEA4031775) | metagenome | biome: human; feature: oral; material: saliva | place: Philippines | collected 2014 | study... | reverse complement strand
TGGATATTTATGCTTTTCACCTTTCATTTAGCAGCATTTTGCGCTGTATTTAGCACCATTTTACCTTGTATTTAGCACCAAAACGCACTGCATTTAGCATCAAAACGCATTGCGTTTTGCAGCATATTACACTGCGTTTAGCATCAAAATGCACTATATTTTGCTGCAAATCGCAAAAAAACGGGTGTTAGTGGCGGTTAGCTTAAATAAAAATTCATTTTGCCTGCAAGTACAACTAACCCCTTTTTGCATCAAAACGAACCTTCGCGAGAATCGATTTTTTGCGGCAAGGCTGGAGATTGTTGGCAAAAACTGCACTCATAATGTTAAATTTCTTACTGAAAATAAGACAAAATAGATTCTGCTGTGTACGCATGCAAAGACAACGGAGCCAGAAAGCACATACGCTTACAACCACCATCGCAAATGGTTGCATGGCACTCTGCCCACGGCCAACGGAGACGGCATCAAGCAAACACAGAAGTAATCTGCCATTGGCAACCAGTTTTCAGCTTGTAGAAAATACATTGAATAACTTTCGCCAGGTCACTTTTTGAGGCATAACCACGTTTTGTCACTGGCAAATAGTGCAGAACTTCATATTTTATAGTATCTTAGTCCAGTACTTCGTACCTGCGAGGATTGTTTATCTTGGTCTTACGGTACAAAGATAATAAACACCTCTCACTTTATATATATATTAAAAATTGTTGTCTTCAAGAAAGCGAAAGGCGGTTGATGAACCTTGCATCAACCGCCATTCTAATTTTTATCTCTTTGAAACAGTGTGCCTATCATGTATGCGTGTTTACCTGTTATCCTACAATTCACAACTTACGAGAGTTGGCAATGGAATGCGATAGTGATAATGGCATACGGATAAAGGCTTATAAGTGTAGTAAAATGCCCCTCCCTCTTTCGTTACACCTTAGAAATTAACCACCACACCAAAGTACAGCAGTCGTTTTTGCAAGGGTTCTATTTGTTGGTTGGCGTATTGCCCATCGTAGTAGACATAGTTAACGTTGGTGCGATTGAGAATGTTTGAAAGCGTGAGGTAGGCAACAACTGCCGTTTTACCCACTTGCATATACTTGTTTAACGCGAGGTTTACGGAGAGGTAATGGGGAAGTTGCTCGCTATTGTATGCACCAAAGACAGGATAAGGCTGTGTACCTACATCGTGTTTGCCTATTATGGGGGTGAAATATTTGCCTGGATGAAACATGCAGTTTAGTGAAATGTTGAACAGTTTCATATTTAAATAGCTGATTTCTGTCTTTGCCGTATGTCCAAAATCGTTTCCAGCGTGTTGCCACTTGTTGTTGATGAAGGTAGAGGACATTAGGTAGGTGTAGCAAGCAGATACTGTAAACTGTTTCCAACTATACTTTCCTGATAGTTCGATGCCTGTAATACGCTGTGCAATAGGGATTATCTCTTGCTGATAAGGTGAAAGAAATGGTAGTCGTTCGTGCTTGTGGTATAAAGCGGCAGACAAAGTTACATTGCCGTTTGTAAACGAATAGTCGAGTGATGTCTGCCTAGAAAAAGCCTTATTGAATGTTCGGGAGTAATAGGTTGGGCGGCTAATGGCATTGTATTCGTCAAAGCTAGCGATGATGGTATTCTGTTTGTTAGGGTTGAACCTTATGCTGGCTTGATATGAAAGGGTTGAACTGAACTGCTTGCTTACCATTTGCCGCACCCCACCACCAACAGAAAGCTTGCCCATTTGCCATTTTCCATATACATATCCTTCGCTTTTGTTCATCCATATGGCCGATTTTCGATAGCTATGCTCATTGCTTGGGTGCACTAGAAAATAGGCGGATGGGTATTCTCCGTCGTATTTGTACCTTAAATATTCGTTATCCAACCCCACTGCAACCGACAGGTTTTCAGTTAAACAATGTTTCCACGCCAAGGAAACAAAAGTGGATAACTGCTGTGTATGGTCGGTAATACTTCCAAAAAGGTAATGGGTACTTGCCACATCAGTAGCCATATTAAGGGTGAACGAGTTTTTCCAACTTGTGCTGTATGCAAGGTTCAATATGTTAAAGTTGCGTTTGTTGGTGGCGTTTTGTTCTCCGCGGTAGTTAAATGACCCTCTATTTGCTGTATAACGCTCGTTGATATAATACGAAAAGAGGTTTAGGTGCATGCCTTTTGAAAGCTGCGTGTGCAGGTTTAAACCAATGTCTGCCGAGTGGAAACTCTTCAAGTGGCTAAGTCCCTTGGAGTTAACCGGTCTGTAAAGTTCGGAAGATTGTAGGTTGGCATAGGTCTGCACGAAACTTTTCGTGCCTATTTTAAAACCATGAAATGCGCCTATGCTGGCTAGCGATGCCGATAAACGGGTGCGTTGCCCTTCGGGTAGGGCCTGCGTTGTGCGTATGTTTACGATGCCTCCTGTGGCGTTGCCGTATTCCAGAGGTGGGTTGCTAGGGTACACATATTGCTCACCAACGATGTCGGCATTGAAAAGACTGAAATTTCCAATGCCGTCTAATTGTTGGTTCCTAACGGGGTTGTAGATGGGAACTCCATTTACAACCACCCTGCTATATCCGCTAGCACTACCGCGCAACTCAGGGTTTGCGCTCTCGGTAGTGGGTGTGCTGTATGCCATCATGCCCATAGCTTTTAGCGGATCGGCAGAAGCCGAAGGGCTCATCAGCACTTCCAGTCGGGAGAGCTTTGTTACTGCAAACTCCTTACTCGAAGTGGCATCGGCCATAATTGTTACCTCTGATAGGCTTATGGAATTTGATAACAGCTTTATGGTGAGACTGTCGGGAAGGTTTTGCATCGTTAATGGTAGTACAAAGTCTTTATATCCCACATACGTTACCATGAGCGTATCTGGGAGAATGCCATCTTGTAAGGGTAATTCGAACTGGCCATCCTCGTCGGTAATGGTGTGTATATCTGTGTGGTGTTTAAGAAACACATTGGCCGCAAACGCCGCTTCGGTGTCTGCATACACCTTGCCACGAATGGTTTGCGAACGGCATTGATGCGATGGAACAAGCCATAACGCAACAAGAAGTATAAGTTTAAAGCTGGTTTTCATACTTTTTCAACTCTGGTGCGTTAGGAAATTCCGTCTTAGCCTTTTGGTAAATGGTTTTCGCCTTTTCTTTATTACCAGTTGTCACAAGATACTCTAGTAGCAGGTTGTAGGCTTCTTTTCTTCCCCATGTGGGTTCGTATGGGTTGTTTGTTTTGGATGTGGGTTGTGCTAGTGCCTTTTCAAGCAGAGCCTCACACTTTTGTTGTCCGCCGAATTGTTTAGGCGTGTAATAGTCTAACATGCCTAACACGTACCAAGCTCTCGTGTTCTTGGGGTCTATTTGTGTGGCCTGTTGTGCATTGTTAACGCTTTTCCTTGCGATAACAGCGGCATCCATCCCCTTAACAAATTTGATGCTAACGCCTTGGATGTAGGCAAGTAACGCGTATTCTTCCGCGTTTTTCCCAGCCTGCGTTTCAAAAATGTGTTCCCCTTCGTTAAGGCATGCTTGCGCTTGTTGGTCTTGTTTCATCGTTGTAAAATAGAGGGCTTTATGCAAAAGACAAAAGCTTAGCCAATAGTTGTAAACGCGATTGGGTTTCTTTGCTTTCAGTTCTTTCTCCACATTGTCTAATGGTGAAATGTTGCGGCTAAGCACGGCCTTGCCCATTGAGTCGACAATGGCTTGCTGATAGTTCTTGTTTTGCGGCTGATTGCCTTTTACTTGCGCACGCATTGTTAGGGCAAAGGTAATCACGAAGAGCAGTAATAAGTTTCTTCTCATAATATGTTAGTTTGTGTAAGCAGATTGCTTACGGTTAGTTAAATGCTTAAAGTAGAGGTAGGGGTAAGGGTAAAGTTAGCCTTAAAGGTTGCAGGCGGTTTGTGGTCTCAGCTTATTTTCGATAGCTGTTCAATGCTTCATGGCCAAACGTTTTGGGCCCATTCCCTGTACATTCTCAAACAAGTGGGGGCGTTACGTTGGGTGAGAATGGTTGTTGTTTGTGGCAAATTTAGTAAAAATAATGATAGGTTGTCTCAAAAAATGACACAAATTTGCGTGTTTAATGCGGCATCGAGTGTTTTGCTTGGTCGTAAATATCAGAATTGGGGATAAGCAAACGGCACGCTTGTTTGCCATTTGCTTATCCCCAATAGCCTTAAATGTAAAGCCATTTCAAGCTTATTTATCCATTTCTAGTTCTTGTTTTAAGAACTTGGGGGTAAATCCTACCTTGCTTTTGGCCACCTCTTCGGGTGTTCCTGCCGAGAGGAGGAGGCCGCCGTTGCGCCCACCTTCGGGACCCATGTCGATGATATGGTCGGCAAGTTTAATCACATCGAGGTTGTGTTCGATTATTAGCACCGTGTTGCCGCGGTCTACCAGTTTCTGTAACACATCCATTAGGATGCGAATATCCTCGAAGTGCAGTCCTGTTGTGGGTTCGTCGAGGATGTAGATGGTCTTTCCTGTGTCGCGTTTGCTTAGTTCGGTGGCCAGCTTTACACGCTGACTCTCGCCGCCCGACAGTGTTGTGGAGGGTTGCCCAAGCTTGATATAGCCCAAGCCCACATCCTGAATGGTCTTTATTTTCTGCAAGATGTTGGGTACATTCTCGAAAAATTCCACCGCTTGGTTGATGGTCATATCCAGCACATCGGCAATGCTCTTGCCCTTATATCTCACTTCCAGCGTTTCGCGGTTATAGCGTTTGCCGTGGCAAACCTCGCAAGGCACCATCACATCAGGCAGTACATTCATCTCAATGGTTTTGTATCCGTTGCCCGAACAGGCCTCGCAACGGCCGCCCTTGACGTTAAACGAGAAACGACCAGGCTTATAGCCCCTTATCATTGCCTCGGGAAGGTTTACGAAAAGGTTACGAATGTCGTTGAAAACGCCTGTGTAGGTTGCGGGATTAGAACGTGGCGTGCGCCCAAGAGGCGACTGGTCTACGTTCACTACCTTGTCAACGTTGTCTATTCCCTCCACATCACCGTATGGCATGGGCTTTTTTAGCGAGCGATAGAAATGTTGCGAGAGTATGGGTTGCAGTGTTTCGTTGATGAGTGTCGACTTTCCAGAACCACTTACGCCCGTAACGACAATTAGTTTGCCCAAGGGTATCTCCACATCCACGTTTTTTAGGTTGTTGCCTTTGGCTCCGCGTATCCAAATGCTTTTGCCATTGCCCGCTCGTCTGTGGGCGGGCACTTCTATTTTCATTTGTCCGTTAAGGTAATTGGCGGTGATGGTGTTGCCTTTCAGCATGTTTTGGGGCGTGCCTTGGTATACCACCTCGCCCCCTTTACGACCAGCCTTGGGGCCGATGTCGATGATATAGTCGGCTGCTAGCATCATATCTTTGTCGTGTTCTACAACGATGACCGTGTTGCCTAGGTTGCGTAGCTCTTTAAGCGAGGCAATTAGTCGTTCGTTGTCTCGCTGATGCAGGCCAATACTAGGCTCATCGAGGATGTAAAGCACGTTAACCAATTGCGAACCAATCTGCGTTGCGAGCCTGATACGTTGGCTTTCGCCACCCGAAAGCGACACCGACTGGCGGTTAAGCGTTAGATAATCTAGCCCCACTTCGAGCAGAAAGCTCACGCGCGTTCGTATTTCCTTCACAATTTCGGCCGCAATCTTGCGCCCTTTGGTGTCAAGATGCTCTTCAACATTGTCTAACCACGTCTTCAAGTCGCTGATATCCATGCTGGCTAGCTCGGCAATATTCTTGTCCCACACGCGATAGGCCAGGGATTCGCGTTTAAGTTTCTGCCCTTTGCAGTCGGGACACTGGCATGTAGCCAAGAATTGGTCGGCCCATTTCTGACTGCTGGCCGAGTCGTCGTTGTCCATCACGCTTTTCAGATACTTAATTAGGCCATCGTAGGTGCTGAAAAAGTCGCTCGAAGTGTGCACCAGTTCTTTCGCAATCTTCACCCTTTCCATCGAGCCATACAGAATTTCGTCGAGCGTTTCGGCAGGAACATCCTTGATAGGCGTCTTTAGTTCGCAGTCGTTTTTTTTAAGTATGGCATCAATTTGCCAAAAAATCATTTGGTTTTTATATTTTCCGAGAGGCACAATAGCGCCATCATGGATGCTTTTGGAGGTGTCGGGTATAACCTTTTCTAGGTCTATTTCGTTTACATAGCCCAATCCTTTGCACTTAGGGCATGCCCCTTCGGGCGAGTTGAAAGAGAAGTTGTTGGGAGCAGGTTCGGGATAAGAGATGCCCGTAACGGGGTCCATCAGTCGTTTAGAGAAACTTTTCAGTTCGTCGTTATCCTTATCTAGAATCATGATAACGCCGTTGCCCTGTTTCATTGCCACTTCAATAGTTTTCTTAAGGCGTTCATCGTCTTTGTTTTGTACCTGAAGTTTGTCTATCACCACCTCAATATTGTGGTTTTTATAGCGGTCAACCTTCATGCCACGAGTAATCTCTGTTACTTCTCCATCGACGCGCATGTAGAGATAACCTTTACGTCGCATGCTTTCAAAGAGTTCTCTATAATGTCCTTTGCGCTGGTGAACTAAAGGTGCTAGGATGTAGATGCGCTTATTGACATAGCGTTCTAGAATCATTTCAATCACCTGTTCTTCGGTGTATTTCACCATCTTTTCGCCTGTGGCGTAGCTGTATGCAGTTCCAGCACGCGCATAAAGCAGTCGCAGATAGTCGTAAATCTCGGTGGTAGTGCCCACAGTGGAGCGTGGATTTTTGTTGGTTGTTTTCTGTTCGATGCTAATAACGGGGCTAAGGCCAGTTATCTTGTCCACGTCGGGTCGTTCCATTCCACCCAAGAAATTGCGTGCATAGGTAGAGAATGTTTCCATATAACGTCGCTGACCCTCGGCAAAAATGGTGTCGAAGGCCAACGACGACTTGCCCGAACCTGATAGTCCAGTTATGACCGTGAGGCTATCACGAGGGATTTGCACGTCAATATTCTTGAGGTTGTGCACCCTTGCACCCCACACATTTATTTTTTCGTCTTGCATTATTGTTGTCCTGTTGTTATTGTTGTTGGTAGGCCTTGATGTAAAAAGCCGTTGATAGCATTACCCTTTTATGGGTTCAGGTTATTCTCTATAACTTCTTAGCAGGTTAACATCTTTCTTGATGTTAAACACTTTGCCGTCGGCCCCTTTGGCATTAACGAGTACGAAGTAAACCCCTTCTTTCACGTCTTGCCCATTAAACTTACCATCCCAGCCCAAAGCAGGGTCGTTCCATTCGTAAAGTTTTTGTCCCCAGCGGTTGAAGATGTAAGCTTTGAACTCCACGAGCGACTGATAACCAGGCTTTGCTTGATACACATCGTTAACGCCGTCGCCATTGGGTGTAAAGGCGTTGGGCATTTCTAGTTTACTTTCGGCAATGCTAACGCGTATTGGGTCGGCCGTTTTCCAGTACTCTTGTGTGTATTCCACTGTGTCGTTGCCTTGCACAAAGGTGGCAAATAGTTCAACATAATGCACGCCAGCCACGGTAAACGTCACCTCGGTGTTTTGTTCAAATCTTGCCAGATAGGGCGTTTGGCGCTTTTGGTCGGTGTAAAAACGCCACTCAAAATGTGCATTCCAGCCATCAGCATTAGCGATATTGGCTTCAAACTTCACTCTTAGCGGAGCCGAGCCTTGATAGTCGCTGCTTTGTTCTTCGCCATTAGTGGTGAAGAACGTGGCCACGGGGTTTATTGTTGGCGTTTGTTGAGCGCGAACAACGTGGGCGATAATCGCGAGCAGCACGATGAGCGTAGTGCGTGTTATAGCTTTCATTCTAAAAATTGTCTGTGAATGTAGACCCGTTAGCCTCTATTTCGTCGGCAACGATGTCTGTTAAGATGTTGAGGTCGATGGCCGACCGGTGGTAAACAGTTTGCAGATATTCAAGTTGCACCAGTCGGTCGTTGAGTTCCATGCGTATTTCGTCGGGTTCGATCCGTTTCTCTTTTAAGAAGCTTACAAACAAATCGAGGGCTTTGGGCATGTTGTTAACAAGCCAATGCGCCACAGCCCCGAAGAATAAGTCTTCGGTTGTGGCACTGTTTTTATTCTCAAAGATTTGGTTCAAGTGGTTAATGGCGGCCTCGGGTTTATTCAGTTGCAGTTCGGCTTTAGCCAATAGGCGTAGCACTTCAGCGTTATTGGGTTGTTCGTAGTGCAACTTAAACAGTATGTCGCAGGCCTTTTGTGCCTCGCCTTCGTTTACCAAACCTTCGGATAAGAACAGTTGTTGTGCGTTGGTGATGGTTCCTAGCAGTTGTAGTCGGTGCAAAACCTCTTTAGCCAAGGCGAAGTCTTGAGTTTGTAAGCAAACATTGGCCAGCCCTTGAGCAATTTTTTCGTCTTCGGGCAGCCGTTCGGCCAGTTGGGCAAAATATTGTTTAGCCTTGTTATGATTACCCAAATGGAGGTGAGCCATAGCGCGGAAGTAGGTCCATTCGTCGCTGGCAGTGTCTTCTTTAAGTCCTTGCGATTTGGCAAAGAGCAATAGTAGACTCCAGTATTTCTTTCTGAAAAGGAACCGTCCAAACGTAGAGAACAAGGGCGACATGCCCAAGGCACCCAACAGTTGATTGCCAAAGAACAAGCCATGAGTGGCTATGCCATTGTCAATGAATGGGTTGTCGAAGTCGTTTTTCAAGTTGTTGAGAAGGAAAAAACGATACAAGTCTTGCAAGAACATGCGCCTGATGTAAGCCGGGTTGTGAATGTCGGGAGCAATATTTCCTTGTATTTCCACAGCGCTTGTGTTGAGGGCGTTTTTCAGTTCGGCAGGAATCTGACTGGCAACCATGGCAATAGCCAAAGCCAGCGAGTATTTATCCGAATTGCAAAACGAGCTGTGTTTAAAGAGATTTTTTTCTAGTCGGCTCTCATCTAGTCCTTCAAGCGGTTTCAATTCGGGGTGTTCGGCATAGAAAGGCACGAACCAATTGTTGGCTTTGTTGAAGAAGGGAAATCGCTTCATTTGTGAAAAACCTCCAAAATACACGTCCATGCCCATTTTTTGCATATCCATCATACGTGTATAGCTTTTCTCTAGCTCTTCCATAGCCTTTTCTTCGGCCTGTGGGTTGATGATGTCTTGTAGTTTTTGTTCATCAGTGGGTTTGTCCATGAAGAAGTTTTGACCGCGCAACATGTTAGGAATGATGTCGCGATTAATCTCTTCTGTGGTTTGGTTAGCATTGAGGCAATACACAATTTGATATTGCAGTTCGAGCAATTCGCTTTGCACAGCCTGTGCACTAATGGTTTTTCGCAGCTGTTCAATCAGTTCGGGGTAGAACATTATTTCCTCTCTAGGCAGCGTAAGTGCCCAACCCACCAATGCCCTTTGCTTCACTTGTTGGTCGGTGGCGTATTGATAGAGATAGAGTAGGGTGGCAAATTTGCGAGCATCCCACACCAAAAGCAACGACAAGAGCAATGCGCTGGTGAGCAATTGCGCATCATTAGAGTCGATAGTGGGCGACAAAAGCAGTTCTTGATAAAACGATTTTTTCTCTTCGTTCCAATGCAAGTCGGTAAGCAAGTGGTAGAAAATAGCCGTAGTTAGTTCGTGATGCTCGGCGTAGATAGCCCTTTTCTTCTCGGTATTAGTCGTAGAAGGGTTGAGCGAGAGCATGGCTGTTTCTTGCACAAAGCTTTCCAGACGCTGCCTCATATCAGGCAAAGGCATGTTGGCCACAGCATAAGGCGAATAATAAGACAAGCCCGCGGTGTTGCGTTTAAGGCTTGCCATGCTCACATCATTAAATAAGTGGAAGGCCTTTTTAAGCAATCCGTTGTACACTTCTTCTCTTTTGGGGTCGTTAAATCCCCTTTTGATGAAGTCTTTCATCAGCCTATAGTCTTCCGCAATATTGTCAAGACGGTCTGAATATTGTTGCACCTTGTTGCGGTTGATCATATTTCGTATGCCATCAAGAGCATCTCCCAATTCGCGAGCAGTTAAAATCTTGCCCAAAGTGGAGTTGTGGGCTGGGCGTATGCTCCATTTAATGTTTCTTATATCGTCTGTATTCATTGCGTTGAAAAGTCTTTAATGGCGTTTTTGTCTTTCTCTCTCACTGGCTTAAACTTATTGAAAACCACCTTAGGCAGAGCATTAAGTGCAGCATCGTTAAGTTTGAAGTGCGTTTTAAGCAAGTCGGCGTAGTGCTGAATGCCCTTCGTGTTGAGCGAATCGCAAGCCATATGGTAGGCCTTAACAAAGGCAGGCAGCGATTGGTTCACCATCTTTTGGTGTTTGTTGTTGGTGGTAAACACGGCAACCCCCAGCAGAATATCTTTCTTTTGCGTGTCGGCCAGCACGTTGTTTTTGGCCAGTCGTGCCACGGTGGCTTGCGGTTCGGACAAAAAAGCGGCATCAATCTCATTGCCCACAAGCATTTTTAGACGTATAAACACGTTGTTAACCTGAATGCGAAACACTTCGTTTTTGGGCTTATAGCGGTCGATGAGGTCGGTAACAAGAAAGTCGGTACCCGAGAAACGAGTCATTCCCACCATCTTATCGCCCAGTTGTCGCACGTCCTTAATACGCGCATTGCGATTGGTTATGAGTTGCCAATGCAAGTTGGTTGCCCCTAATTCTTTCAGCGAAGCCCCTTTTTTGCGCATCTGTTCGGCCCTAACCAGATCGGTAAACGCTCCATGAACTCGGCCTCTTAGCAGGGCCGTGTCGCAATCCATCTGCGCATTATATTTCACTAAGCGCACATTGATGTGTTGGTTTTCAAATAGTCCAGAGGCCTCGGCCACGTAAAGAGGCAAGCAATCTAAGGTGGGCATCACGGCAATGAGCAGTGTTGAGTCGGCTGGCGTTAGTTTTTTATCCTGTGTTTTGGGTGCATCGCCTTTGCTATTACAAGCAAAAAGCAGTGTCACCAACAAAATATAGGCAAGTGTGCGGATGTGGGTTATCGTCATCTTGATGAGTGTTTGCAGTTAAAAACCTTGCTCTCCGTTCACGTTACGGCTTCTTTCAAGGTTTTATCTATGCAAAATTAGCAATAATTTTGTTGTGAGAAAAAAGATTTCGTAAATTTGTAGGCGATGGCAAAAGATAAAACAGCATACGTTTGTGACAACTGTGGGCACGAGTCTTTGAAATGGATTGGCCGCTGTCCTAATTGTGGTGAGTGGAATAGCTTTAAAGAAATACGTGTTGCTCCTGCAGTAGCGGGTGGCGGAAAACGGCAGTTAGTGGGTGGAGTAGGCAATACTTCATCCGCTCGTAACACGCCTATGCCCATCTCAAAAGTAGAAGCAAAAGACGAACCACGCATAGACTTGCACGATGGAGAGCTAAATCGTGTGCTTGGTGGCGGACTAGTAAGAGGGTCGATTGTGCTCCTTGGCGGTGAACCTGGCATTGGAAAAAGTACCCTCGTGTTGCAAACCATCTTGCGAATGCCCGAAAAACGCATCCTATATGTTAGTGGAGAGGAAAGCACACACCAACTCAAGATGCGCGCCGACCGCATAGAGGAGCATGTGAGCGATAATGTAATTGTGCTGAGCGAAAATACTTTAGAGAAGATTTTAGTACAGGTTGACGAGGTGAAACCCGACTTGCTCATCGTGGATTCGATACAAACCATTGAGAGCGATGCCATCGACAGCTCGCCAGGAAGCATTGTTCAGGTGCGCGAATGTGCCTCGGCGCTGCTTAGGTTTGCTAAAACATCGTCTGTGCCAGTGCTACTTATTGGGCATATCAATAAGGAAGGCGTTCTGGCTGGCCCCAAAATATTGGAACATATCGTTGATACTGTGTTGCAATTTGAGGGCGACCAACATTATATGTACCGTATATTGCGCTCTATAAAGAACCGTTTTGGCTCTACTTCCGAACTAGGAATTTACGAAATGCAGCAAAACGGACTACGCCCAGTGTCTAATCCCAGCGAACTGTTACTCACTCGCGACCACGAAGGACTCTCGGGCATCGCCATAAGTTGCGCCATCGAAGGAGTTAGGCCGTTTTTGGTCGAGACGCAAGCCTTGGTTTCTACTGCCGCCTACGGCACACCGCAGCGTAGCACCACCGGTTTCGACCAGCGCAGGCTGAACATGCTCTTGGCCGTACTCGAAAAACGCGTGGGCTTTAAACTCATACAGAAAGACGTTTTTGTAAATATCGCAGGCGGATTGCGCGTAACAGATTTAGCAATGGACCTTAGTATCATTGCCGCCGTGCTGTCTAGCAATGTAGATACGCCCATAGATAAGGAGTGGTGTATGGCTGGCGAAGTGGGACTTAGTGGCGAAGTGCGTCCCGTGAACCGCATAGAACAGCGCATTGCCGAGGCCGAAAAGCTTGGATTTACCGATATGGTGATACCTAAGAACAATCTTTCGGGCATCGACCCCTCGCGTTATAAAATCAAACTTCATCCCGTTCGTAAGGTAGAAGAGGCATTGCGCATCTTGTTTGGATAAGGTTTCTCTTCCTATTTATTTGTTTTTCAAGGTTTTCCATAGATTGTCTAGCAGCTGAGCTAACATTGCCATTATAATGCTGATCAATCTTTCTTTCGATCTCTTTTTCAGCATCATAGTTAGTATATGCAACACCTTGTGACAATAAAAGAGATGTCATCACTAAAGATGCCATAAATCTCTTGTTTTTCTCTGAAACGTGTTTATCTCCGTAATAAAATCCCATTTCCATTGTTTTTCCTTTATATCTCTTCAATTATCTCTTTATTGAGTTCTTTTAGTAGAGCTTTTAGCTTATCTTGGATATCAATCTTAGCGTCTTTGCTCAAATTAACTATATTTCTAAGCAATGATTCATTTTCTTTAGAGATAGGGAGCTTATTACCAGATTCAATGATGAGATCATTGATTTTATCGCTAAAATCCTCACTACTAAGAGAATATAGGTTTTTTACTTGCTTTTCAGCTACCAAAAGAGCTTCATTGCTCAGTTCAACACGTTTTATTGACGGTCTAGCCATCTTTTCTCCTTATTATTAAGTTTTGA
>ENA-OWNK01000953-OWNK01000953.1-metagenome-genome-assembly--contig:-NODE-953-length-13046-cov-15.433454_pt1 | contig 13046 bp, 7 predicted proteins | sample MGYA00245343_ERZ651121 | MGnify/ENA primary metagenome ERZ651121 (study PRJEB26857, sample SAMEA4031775) | metagenome | biome: human; feature: oral; material: saliva | place: Philippines | collected 2014... | reverse complement strand
CGGCCGAGGATGATATCCATACCCGAGTGACCACCGCGCAGCCCCGTCAGGCTGATGCGCACAGCGATATCCCCTTCGGGCGTAGGCTCCTGGTCCTTGTACTCGAGCTTGACGTTGACGTCGAGGCCACCTGCGCAGCCAGCGAAGAGAAGACCTTCGTCCTCGCTGTCGAGGTTGATGAGGATATCCCCCTTAGAGAAGCCTGGCTGTAGGCCATTGGCACCGACCATACCGACCTCTTCGTCTACGGTGAAGAGGGCTTCGAGAGGACCGTGCTTGAGGGTGTCATCGGAGAGAACGGCCATCATATAGGCTGCGCCGATACCATTGTCTGCGCCGAGCGTCGTATCACGTGCCGTCACCCACTCGCCATCGATGTAGGCATCGATAGGGTCCTTGGTGAAGTCATGCTCGATGTGGCTATTCTTCTGGGGCACCATATCGATGTGGGCCTGCAGGGTCACCACGGGGCGTCCTTCGAGGCCAGGAGTAGCAGGCTTGCGGATGAGTATATTGCCCGTAGCATCATGCTGAGCCTCGAGGTTCAGACGCTTTGCCAGTGCAAGGAGGTACTCTTGGACCGCCTCAGTGTGGAACGTCGGGCGGGGGATCTGTGTGAGATCATAGAAGTAGCTCCACACGCAAGCGGGAGACAGGGTCTTGATTTCAGCAGCCATAGTCGATTCGTTCTTAAGATGAATAATGGATAGTTATGCTCAGCGCACGCTCGCAGCGGGTGCGGTGTGTCTGCGCGTGTAGTGTCTATTGATGATGGGAAGAGCGATGATCGCGATGAGGCCCACGAGCGTGATCCACAGCGTCTGCGCCGTGTGCACGATGAGGGCGAAGTCCTTGGCTGGCTGGGTAGCCATACCAAAGGTCGTGAAGGTGATGATGACCGCAGCATGCCATGCCCCCATACCCGCCTGGACGGGTACGATGACCGACATACTACTCATGGCGAAGGCGATGCTTGCCACGAAGAGCGGCAGGTCGCGCGTGGCCTCGAAGGCGAAGAGCGCGAAGTAGAAGTAGCAGAAGTACCCGATCCAGATGAGGAGCGTCAGGAGGAGGAAGCGCCCGCGATGTGGCATATAGCGGATGCTCATCATCCCGTCCCAGATATGCAGGAAGAACTGTGCGATACGACTCCCACGGCGGTAGCGCAAGAGCCAGACGAAGCCTCCGAGAGCGAGCAGCCCGACCGCTACCAGCACCACCGACCACGGGGAGTAGATGAAGGCACGGAGCGAGGCCTCCAGCTCGGGGTGGGAGGCGAAGTAACCGATGAAGAAGTCTGTCGAGCTGAGGATAATCCCGAGGAGGATCAGCGCCAGCATCGTCACGTCCGTCAGGCGGTCGACGATGAGCGTACCGAAGAGCCCAGCAAAGGGGATGTCCTCACGGCGCTCCATCTCGACGCAGCGCCACACCTCGCCCGAGCGAGGTATCCCCATGTTCACCGTATAGGAGCCGAGCACCGTGCAGACGGCATTGATGCGCCGTGGAGGTGCTTCGCCAGCGGTGAGCGGGCGCACAAGGAGCTCCCAGCGCAAGCCTCGGCAGAGGTTGCTCATGAGTCCAAAGAGGAGGCTGAAAAGGAGGATGGGATAGTTGACCCCCGTGCGGAGGGTCTCCTGCAGCTCGCGCCAGTCGGTATCACGATAGAGGCCATAGAAGCCCAACCCACCGAGGAGCAGTGGGACTACAATCCAGAGAATGGACTTAAGGGTAGGATGGATCTTCATTCGACACACACCCACTCGAGAGGCGGGCAAAGCTCGAGGCTCGGCACCACGCAAGGGAGTGTACTCTAATAGCTCTTAATAAATTGTACTACTTTAGTATAGCAAATGTAATAAGTTTTTAGTTATCTCCCATGCAGCAAGTTAAAGCCAAGAAGGCATTAGGCCAACATTTTCTCACTGATCTCTCTATCGCCGAGCGCATCGCCGACAGCATCTCCAGCCACCGCGATCTGCCTGTACTTGAGATCGGTCCTGGCATGGGAGTGCTGACCCAATTCCTTCTGGAGAAGGGCTACGACACGCACGTCATCGAGATCGACACCGAGTCAGTAGCCTACCTCAAGGCGCACTTCCCCGCACTCGAAGGGCGCATCATCGAGGGCGACTTCCTCAAGATCCCCATCGAAGACTACTTCCCTGGTGACGCTCCCTTCGCCCTCATCGGCAACTACCCCTACAACATCTCCTCGCAGATCTTCTTCCGTATGCTCGACTACCGCGAGCGCATCCCTTGCTGCGCTGGTATGCTCCAGCGTGAGGTCGCCCAGCGTCTGGCGTCCCCTCCAGGCAATAAGGACTACGGTATCCTGAGCGTCCTCCTGCAGGCGTGGTATGATGTGGAGTACCTCTTCACCGTCGATGAGCACGTCTTCAACCCGCCCCCCAAGGTCAAGAGCGGTGTCATCCGCCTCATCCGCAATGAGCGCACTGACCTCGGTTGCTCCGAAGCCCTCTTCAAGCAGGTCATCAAGACGGGCTTCAACCAGCGTCGTAAGACCCTGCGCAACTCTCTCAAGGCGCTCTTCGGAGCCGACTACACGGGCTACACAGCAGAGATCTTCTCCAAGCGCCCCGAGCAGCTCGGTGTCGAGGACTTCGTCACGCTGACGCGCCTCCTCGAGGAGCATCAGGCGAAGGCCTCCACGAAGGCATAGAGATTAGCTAACGCACCGTCCAACAGTAGCACCTATTTAATAGTTTGTATGCTCCCATTAATAAGATGTGATAGAAACTCTTTTCAACAATGACACTAACAGCTAATCAGACTAAAATTCTAGAGCTAGTTAAACTCTTTCTTGAGAGCAACGAGCACTCGGTATTTATTCTCCGAGGATATGCGGGTACTGGTAAAACGACTATCATTAAAGAGATCGCCACACACCTTGAAAAGGAAGAATATAATTTTGCTCTAATGGCACCAACAGGGAGAGCGGCCCGCATTCTAAAAGAGAAAACTGGATTCCTCTCCTCCACAATCCATAAAGGAATTTACTCAGGCACAGGAATAAAATCAAACAGACCTAATAACCCGAATGATATTGCGGAGACAAAGATAAAATTCATCTATCCCATAGCCTCTCCCCAAAAGAGTCCTATCGTAGCTATTATAGATGAAGCCTCCATGCTTAGCTCACGTAAGCATGAACAAGAGCTCTTCTCTTTTGGCACTGACAACTTGCTCGAAGACCTATTAACTTATACTCGACTCCATTCAGGTGGTAAGCTTATATTCGTAGGAGACCCTGCACAACTTCCTCCAGTAGGAGAGACCGTATCAAACGCACTATGTGCAGAGTATTTTGAGAACCTTGGCTTCAAAATTATTGAAGCTGAACTAACCGAGGTGTTGAGACAAGGGGCAGAAAGCGCCATCTTAAAAAATGCTACGATGCTACGAAAGGTCCTGCAGGCGGGAAAACGGAATTATCTGGAGTTCGAAATGAAAGAAGGAGAAGTAGAGTCGCTACCCATCGGCAGTCTACTTGATACTTATACAGCTGGATGGAAAGCCACTATACCATCCAATAGTATTCTTATCTGTTATTCAAACAAGGTAGCAAATGACTACAACCATGATATCCGATGTGAACTCTATGGTGAAGATTCTCCACTACGTGTAGGCGATATTCTACAGGTCACTCAGAATAACTATCTATTAAACCGAATGAATGGAGAATTTATTCCTGTCTTGGATATTGGATCGAGAGAGCAACACATAGTCCCAGTTTGGATAGAAAAGAGTGGCAGAAAGGAACGTGTCAAGCTCTCACTCAATTTCATCCAAATCAGCACGCTTAATGGGAATGACGATCCGATCAAGAGCATGCTCTTGGAGGACTTACTAACAAGCGACCATTCCTCCTTATCCATTGATGAAGTTCGAGCACTCTACATAGACTTTTGCATTAGATATCCTTCTCTAAAAGAAGGCACAGGCGAGTTTCATGAAGCCATAAAGACAGATCCCTATTTTAATGCACTCCGATGTAAGTATGGTTATGCCGTAACAGGACATAAGAGCCAAGGTGGAGAATGGGACACCGTCTTTGTCGATTATACGGGGCGTTCGGGACTAAGCGAAGAGAGCCTTCGCTGGGCATACACCGTAACCACACGAGCAAAGGTAAAGCTTTACATAACTAACTTACCAAAGATTACCCCATTCTCTGCCTTTCGTATAGAGCCAATACAGAAGTGTAAGCATATCGATGAGGAGTTCCGAATCATAGCCTCGGTTGGAGCAACCCCCTTTCACCAAATATCGGCACAAGCCTATCTAAGGGCAAAATACTTTTGTATAAAGGGTAATATGTCCGCCTCGCCCTATGAGATACATCACATTGAGAGCAAACCATACTTGGAGATTTATAAAATCCAAGCTCCAACTGGTGTACATCGGTTTGATATTTTATATAAGGCTGGAGGGATATTCCTACCTGCAAAGGCTTATGAGAAGAATCAAGACACCCAAGCAATACTCACCCTCTTGAATGAAGAAAGTCAAATGCCCATAGTCTTTGATTATACTCCATCAGATGATATTCATGGGCAGCTCTACCACATCATTTGCTCTGCTTGTGATAGCTTATCCATACAGATCACCAATGTAGTAGAGCACAAAGAGGACTATAGCGCTATATACTATATGAGGACATGTGGAAGCTTCTCTTATATGAAGGTATATATTAATGCCAACGGCTTCATCACGTACGCCAAACCAATGTCCTTACTGGGAGAAGAGGACTATCAACTCAAGGCTGTCATTGAAGAAATAAAGACCCACATGAAATAAAGTAATATGTCAAGTATCAAAGAAATCACGACGATGTGCAAGGCAGGGCACATCGAAGAGGCCTATGAACAGGCTCTAAAAGAACATGAGGCCTCTCCCAACGTATGGACACAGCGGGCTCTTGCTTGGGTTCTTTACTATAAAATAAAAGCAGCAGTAGAGGCTAACCAAGGACACTCTCTATTGATGAATTTATATGAGCTGGCATCTTTGGATGAACTCTCAAGCTCGGATGACAACATGATTTATGAGAATGTCTTATTCAAAATTGGGAGTCATGTATGGAAGAACCTTCTACCTGAGCACCCCGACACTCCCTCTAAATTATCTGAGTTATTCGAGGTCCTGACGACATACGAAAACGATTTCGAATGTTCCAAGGGCTATTCCTTCCTTTTAAAGGGATTTATACATCACGACACTTGGACTGGCATCGCCGATTTCATCGATTGGTGGAACTTAGACAAGTTAACCACAGAAGACTACATCCCATACCAGATGGAGAATGGGCGCACGGTAATGTCGTTGGCCGAACAGGCTTTTATTACTCAAGCCAAAGCCTTACTTCGTCTAAACAATCGGGAGCGTATTGAGGCCTTCTTGCCTCAGCTTGAGGAGCTAACCGAGAGATACCCAGCGATGAGTTATCCTGGCTATTTCTATGGAAAGTTATTACTTTCTCTTGGCGAAATGAACGCAGAGGCTCTCCAAGCCCTCATACCCTTTGCCCGAAGAAAAGCATCCGAATTTTGGGTCTGGCAGTTACTTAGCGAAGCATTTGCAAATGAAAAAGACAAGCAACTGGCATGTTTACTTCGTGCAGTTCATTGTCGAACTCAAGAGAGCTTTCTTGGGAAAGTACGCACCAAACTTGCTGCTCTATATATTCAGAATCAATGGTTCGATCTCGCCAAATTTCAAATAGAAAAAGTCATTCAAGAATATCAAGCACAGGGGTGGCATATACCCAAAGATGTGGCAAACTGGAGTCGCAATCCATGGATGGAGACGGCGAAGGCTTGTAATAAAGCCCCTTTAGATTACAAGAGCATCACAGATAGCATCCTTTGTGAGGGGGCGAATGAAGCTCTTGCTGTAGTCTCCAACGTAGATCCTAATAGCAATAGGGTAACACTCATATATGGCTACAAGAAACGTATCACACAGAAATTACCCCTTAAGGTAGGTATCGGAGTAGTTCTGAAGATTAGCTATATCACAGAAGCTGATGGAAAAGTCCGCATACTAAATACAGAGCCTGCTCCATTCCAGAAGGGACTTGACTATGCGCAGGTAGTCGAAGGAACTATCATCAAACGAGATCATCATGAGTTTGCCTTCCTTGAGAGCACAGAAAAGCAATCCTTTATCTCCCCTCAACTTGTACAAAAATTTAGGTTACAAGACAAAGAGCATATTAAAGCCCTGATAGTATATAGCTACAACAAGAAGAAAGATACTTGGAGCTGGACTTGCTTGAGTATAAGACCAAAGGGGTAATTGCTCTTCGTTAGGCAAGAGTATAGCCAACAATTATATTCACGAACTTTGTGATGATTAGCATAGAGAGTGAATACACTACTTGACTCTCACTAAACAGATAATACAATCAGACAACAACAATGGAAACTACATCTGAAATACTTCAGCGGATCCATAAAATCAATGCGAACAACGGCATCAACGACAGAGGGTTCAAAGACGGAGGCGACTCTATCTCCGTCCATAAAATCCTCGGGACACTCTTCGCTCCATTTGATGCGGATGCGATATCCCAGCGTCTTTATTCCAAATACCATAACGATCAGAATAGCACCTACTATGGGAAGACGGCTGAAGACATTAAGGATATGTGGAAGCAAAGTGGGGCACGGTCAATAGGCATAGGCCAGCGTGTCGGCGATACTATCAGCTACTTTTTCTCTCTACTGAAAGATACCACCACCCCTATTGATGAGCAGCGTCGTATTCTAGATAAAGCCATACGTAGAATCGATGTAAACGAGTTCAATGAAGCTTGGATGCCTGAATGGAAAGGCTACTATCGCGGCTGTATGAACTCTTTCTTTGAATACTTGAGAAGCCTCAACGGCACTGACTGGGAACTTCTCGGCACTGAGGTCCCGATGTACGATCCTATAAACAACATCCTAGGTCGTGCAGATTGTATACTTCGTCAAGGAGAACGCCTCATCCTCATTGACTGGAAGACAGACCAAGAAATCAGCACAATGAATAAGTTTCAGAAGATGCTTGGACCCATGCGTGGATACCAAGACACAAAACTGAACAAGTATACCATGCAGGTATACCTCTACATCTGGATGATGCAAAACGTCTATCAAATTGACAGTCCAATAGAAGCTATCATTGTCAAGCTCAATGCCACACCAGAAGGAGATACAATAGAAGAACCTACCATATTTGAGCCTAACATCCCCTATGAAAGTGAGGATATGGGTGATGTCATTGAGTATGCAATCACCCAAATATCATCTGAAAACTAATCAAAGTCCATTCAAAGCCTAGAATTCAGAAGCATAGACTCATACACAAAAACTCTAACTAACGTGCACCTCCTCGAGGAGCATCAGGCGCAGGCCGCCGCTAAGGCGTAGCACTGACGACATCAAATAGAAGCGGGCTCAGATGATAGTCATCTGAGCCCGCTTTCGTATCTCTATTCACCATGCTTGGGAGCCGCATTCTCCATCCTTATAGTGAAGGGTGGCACGAACCCATATTGGTCGGTAGCCGAACCACTACTGGTCAGCGATCGGACCAGTAGTGGTCACGATGCGAAGCAGTACTGGTTGATATTAGTTACCAGTACTGGTCACTTCGTCGACCAGTACTGGTTCAGCAGGCCACCCTCCCAAGGAGCATCCAGCCTCACGCCGCATCGCGCACGGAGTAGCGTGTGAGTGAGGCGAATAAACGACCGCTCCCCCACCCCATGCAGCTGTGGCACAAGGCGGGGGAGCGGTAGGACTTTTCAGGAGCGGTGCGGGCTATTCTGTCAGCTCGACGCGCTCAGCAGAGGGAGGAGGCGTAGTCGCACCCCAGCTCTTATTGGGGCGAGAGCCCATGGTGAAGACGAGCTTGCCACCGGCAGCCAGATCGCTGTGGCGGATCCAGGGGCGATCGAGGGGCTTGCCGTTGAGCGTAGCCTTCTGGATGTACTTGTTCTCCGACGAGGCGCCTTCCGCCTCGATGACGAAGGTGCGACCCGAAGCCAGACGCAGCGTCACCTTGGAGAAGAAGGGCGTACCGATGTTGTACACAGGTATACCAGGGGTCACGGGGTAGATACCCATCATGGAGAAGACCACGAAAGCCGTCATACCGCCACCGTCTTCGTCACCAGGCATACCCATCAGGTCGCCACGGAACCACGTGTCGATGAGCTTACGCACCAGACGCTGCGTGCGCCAGGGAGCGCCAGCATAGTTGTAGAGATAGGGGATGTGGAGGCTGGGCTCGTTCGACATAGCGAACTGCCCGACATTCCCCGTCTGGTCGGGGAGCTTGCTGTAGAACTCCCACTTCGACATGCTGAGTGGTGTGCGCAGCGTCTCGTCCAGACGCTCGATGAAGCGCTCACGACCGCCCATCAGATAGATGAGGTCAGCGGGGTTGTGCTGTACGTCCCAGCGGTAGGTGTAAGCATTGTTCTCATCGTAGTAGTCACGTGCACCGAGGCCACCAGAGAGCTCATAGTTGAAGGGCTCGATGAAGCGTCCCTTTTTATTCTTGGGGTGGAAGAAGCCCGTATCGTAGTTGAAGAGCTTGCGGTAGTCGTAGGAGCGACGCAGATAGTCAGCACTCTCCACGTCGTGGCCGGAGAACTTTGCCAGCTGCGACAGGCACCAGTAGTCGTAGGCAGCAGCGAGGCTGACGGCGACACTCTGACGCTTCTCCCACAGCGTCACCTCGGGGACGGTCTCCTTCTCCCCGATATCCAGACCAGGGAAGTAGCCTTCCTTATCCATAAACTCCGAGAGTACCCCCTTGGGGCGACGTGTCCAGGGCAGGTAAGACTTCTCCGCCATCGTCTTCTTCGCTGCTTGGTAAGCAGCACTCAGGTTGAAGCCCGAGAGGCCCTTAGCATAGGCATCAGCGAAGGTAGCGATGGTGTGCGAGCCGTTCATACGGTGCGTGTCGCCCGTGACTTCAGGGAAGGTAGGTAGCCATCCCTCGGGGCTCTGCTCGGCCATACGGAGGTAGCTCGTGAGCATCTGCTGCTCCTTCACTGGGTCGAGGAGGATGCGTAAGGGGTGCGTAGCGCGGTAGGTATCCCACAGCCAGTCGTCGGTGTAGAAGGGTACGCCCTCGTCATCGTGGACCTTCTTGTCGAAGCCACTCCAGTAGCGGCCGTCCTCCGAGAGGCAGATCATACGCTCATAGGTGCGGTAGAGTGAGGTGTAGAAGACACGGCGCTCCTCGGGAGTACCGCCCTCGATCTCGATCTTATCGAGGGCCTTAGACCACTCGTTGCGCCCGTACTTAGCGACGATATCGACCTCGAAGGACTGGATCTCCTGCTCTACATTGCGCTTAGCCTGCTCGACGCTGATGTACGACACGCCGTAGCGGAGGGTCACGCCCTGCTTAGCGAAGGAGAGGCAGAGGGTATTGCCACGTGCCACGCCATCGACCGTCGCGAGGCGCCCCGTGAGTGTATCACGCACGAGGCGCTCCGTGGGCTCAGCATCCAGCTCGGCATAGAGGTAGACGCGCGTAGAGTCCTCGAGCTGCTGGTAGCCGAAGAGGTTCTTCCCCGAAGCGACGAGCTCCCCATCGGGCGTAGAGAAGACAAGGTGATGACCTGCCTTAGCCCGCTCGAAGTTGAACTGATAGATTGCACTGCGGTACGAGGGAGCATAGCGCACACGTACCTCGGGCTCCAGCAAGGTCACCTCATAGAGGTAGGGACGGACGCTCTCACTATCGTAGCTATAGCGTGACACCTCGGGGAGGCTATCGGCGAGGGCACTCAGCGGACTGATAGCGAAGGCCGACACACCACGATGCGACGTCAGGATCACCGGGAGGCCTGCGATCTGCTCAGAGGCATAGTCCGTACGCTGCGGATGCACACGCATCATCCCATTAGGCAGATGCACTGTGGGGAAGGTGGGCACAAGGAGATGGCTAATATTCCCCATGTAGGGGTCTACATAGTCGATCGGGTCAAGGCTCTTTGAGCTACCAAGACCCGCCGAGGAGCAGCCTACCAGTACGAGGCTGAGCAGGAGGCCCGCCAGGAGCGAGCGTGTCTGATGAAGCATGGGCGATAAATGAAACTTGGGAGGATAGCCCCCTATAGACGAGATGCCTTAGCACTCACCTGCAGGGCATATTCTCCTCAAAGATAACGAAAAAGCCCCATCTATCAGCGGGATAGATGGGGCTTCTTGCTATGTGGATAGCGTGCCGATGGGCTTACTTCTTCAGCTCAATGTCGACACGTCGAGCGCTGCTCTTGAGGTCGGTATTGCGGTCGACGCCACCAGCGATGCTGATGAGGCGATCAGGCGATATACCGCAAGCGATGAGGTAGTCGAGGACAGCCTTACTACGGCGCTGCGAGAGACGCTCGTTCACGAGGGCATTCCCTTCGGGGGAAGCGTAGCCCGTGAGGTAGAGCTTCATATCGGGATCGCCTGCGAGGACGCGATAGACTTCGTTGAGAGCGAGGCGTGCTTCGGGGAGCAGATCGCTCTTACCTACGGCGAAGAAGACCTGACGCTTGAAGTAGGAGACGACGACCGTGTCCGTGCGGACCTCTGTCTTCGTCTGCACCTCGGGCTGCAGGGGCTGCTGAATGACCGTAGGAGCGGGCTGCTGGATCACCGTGGGAGCAGGCTGCTGGATGATCACCTGAGGCTGCTGTGCGGGCTGAGCCTGCTGAGCGGCACGCAGAGCTACGAGCTCCTGCTGGAGCTCGCGCAGGAGCGAGTCGCTCGAGCTATTGTCTACGACGGGCTGCTGGATGATCGTCTGCTTCTGGCCCTTAGAGCGAGCGGGCAGGACGATAGCATCGCGGTCCGAGTCACGGCGCTGCAGGAGGAGGAGCATCAGCTGCTCGAGGCGATCGAGACGGCTGTTGCTCACCTGAGGCTGTGCCTGGGTAGCAGTATGAGGTGCGTAGGTATAGTTCACGCTACCAGCAGGTGCGTAGGGCATGGGCTGCTGGACGGGTGCTACACCACCGAGGCCGAGGGCACTGAGGAGCATCTGCAGCTTCACCAGACGGAGGTCTTCGGCCGTGAGGCCGTAGGTCGTCTGCTTGGTCTGCTGCTGGCTCTCCGATGCGATACGGGCTTCGGCGACAGCACGCACGGCACGCATCAGATCTTCCTCAGAGAGGGTGATGAGCGTGTCGGCCGCAGTGAGAGGCTGACTCACGCTCTGCCCTGCGCTCTGTGCCAAGGCGACAGAGCTAACAGAGAAGAGGGAGAGAGCAAGGAGGAGGGACTTCATAGGACGCATGTCTCTTAGAAGTTGAAGCGATAGCCTACAGCCAGCTGGTTGTTGCGGAAGGCACCACGAGCGGTGTAGTCAACGAAGACACGACCACCGAGGACGTTGCCGAGGGACGTACCGACGACAAAGTTGGGGAGGAAGCGTGATACACCACCGATGCTATTGACACCCAGACCGACACCGAGGTAAGGCGTGATAGCCCCGTCGAGGAAGGTAGGCAGGTTGTAGAGGATGTTAGCGTTCAGACCGAAGCCCGTCTTCTTACCGAAGGCTACATAAGCATCGGGAGCGAAGTCGAACTGCGAGTCGAGGATCTGCATGTAGCCGCGAGCGCCTACGTTGACACCGGACTGATCACCGAAGTTAGGACCTACGAAGAGGGCAGCACGGTTGAACTTCAGCGTTTCCTTAGCAGGCTTTACCTTGACTTCCTTAGCGTAGACTTCATCCTTCTCGTTCTGACCAGCGACGATGACGCGGTCGCGACGGTTCTGCTCATTCTGCAGATACTGCTCGATGAGGCGGATGTCATCGCTGGACTTACCCGACTGCTGAGCACCAGTGATCTGCTGAGCCTGCGTCGTGTTGATAGCATCGAGGCGGTCGATGACCTGGTCGAGGCGCTTGACGAGAGCGATGTTGGGGTCTACCTTAGAGGCGTCCTGGCTCTGCTGTACCTGAGGCTGAGCCTGTACGGGCTGGCCGAGGAAGTTAGGAGCAGCGTAGGGGCTACGATAGAGAGCGTTCAGCAGGAGGATCTTATCGAGGTCAGAGAGGTTGCTACCCGTGACATCAGATACAGATACCTGTGAGCCCTTCTCACGCTTGAGGTCGCTGACGACCTGGTTGACGAGAGCGTCGAACTGAGCCTTGGTCAGCGTGACCGTACGGCCCTGCTGAGCAGACTGCGTAGCGACCTGAGTCGTCTGGTTGTCGACGTGCGTGATGCGGTCAGCTACTTCGTTCTTCTCACGCAGTACGCGGGTCACCGTGACGGTGTCGCGGCGAGAGACTGCATCAGCCAGCTCTTCGTTGAGCTTCTTGATACGAGCATCGTAGTCAGCACGCTGAGCGTTGAGCTTCTTGATACGAGCGTCGTAGTCAGCACGCAGAGCGTTCATTTCCTCAAGGTTGGATTCCTGCAGGCGAGCGACTTCAGAGCGCGTCTGAGCATCGCTGTAGCTCTGGTAGAGCTCACGACCATCGCGGTTAGAGCGACCGAAGTTGAAGCGGACACCAGCCTGGTAGAAGGCGTTGACCTTCACGTCAGCAGGGTCGGTGACGCTCGTGATAGCAGGATTTTCCTGTTCGCTCAGCATAGCGTTGACGCTACCATAGAGAGCGACATACTTGAAGAGGGGGATCTCAAGACCACCACCACCGAAGAGGAAGAGGCCGCTCTTAGGCGTAGCACCCGTGACGGTAGGCGTGAACTTACCCGTGACTTCGCGATAACCAGCACCGAGGTTGAGGTAAGGCGTCAGACCGCGAGGCATGTTCAGACGAGCGATGAAGTTACCCCCGTACATGCGGAGCTCGTTGTTCAGGTTGAAGTCGAGCGTACCAGGAGTCTTCGTAGCTGAGTAGTAGAACCCACGGATACCGAAGATCGACGAGAGGTCAAACCCTGCAGAACCACCGAGGAACCACTGAGGCTCAAGACCCGAAGCAGAGGGATAGTCTACGTAAGCGACACCGGGCTCGAGGACGAACTTAACGCCACGGAAGCCATCGGA
>ENA-OWNK01000947-OWNK01000947.1-metagenome-genome-assembly--contig:-NODE-947-length-13087-cov-24.923496_pt1 | contig 13087 bp, 5 predicted proteins | sample MGYA00245343_ERZ651121 | MGnify/ENA primary metagenome ERZ651121 (study PRJEB26857, sample SAMEA4031775) | metagenome | biome: human; feature: oral; material: saliva | place: Philippines | collected 2014... | reverse complement strand
AGGATGTGGCGCAGACCGTGACCTTTGCGTTGAACGTTCCGCACCACGTGAACCTTGATCGCATTACGATTCGCCCGGTGGCACAGCCGAGCCAGTTCAAGGTGATTCGTAAGGAGAGCTAAGCTCGCGGCGCGCCGTGACGATTGAGCCTCAGTGAGGCTTTGGTGGCCCTGCCCGCATCCTCGTGTATTGGATGCGGGCGGGGCTTTTCTCTGTGTTCTCGGCGTGTAGAGAAGGTATGCATGAAGGTGCCCGTGGGGTGTTGAGAGGCGAGGGAGAGGTATGAAGATGAGCTTGAGAGAACTATAAAGTGGTACGTGAGACTTTAAGGTTCACTTAGATGAAAATGGTGAGTCAAAATCACCTATGGAACACCCTATATTTTCTTCAAACGCAATCAAAAGATAGGGTTATATGCCCTCGCGTGTCACTAGATGGGCGCAAAATCCCTGAATTGGTCTGCATTAAACTTCAACTTAAGGGGTGGTTTTATAACGATTTCGTTACAGTTGGGCAAAGATAGTGGTAAGCATGCTAAACATCCATGGGCAAATGCTAGCCTTTTAGCAGTCACACCCATGTATGGGCTTACTGCACCTTCAAAGACGGAGGCGCACTACGGTAGGCTCAACACCGATAATCAGAGATCGAGGAAAAATGTCGAAGACTACCCGTCGCGTTTACAAGATCGCAGCAGCGGCAGCCTTTACTGCCGGTTCCGTGGCAGCAATCCCGGCAACTTTCGCGGCAGAAGCACCCGCTGATCAGCAGCAGCAGGTTGTCGACCAGAAGGCAACCGCTCAGACTTCTTCCCTGCCTGGCGGCAACGCAACCGAGACCCCCAAGGCTGAAGCTCCTAAGACCGAAGCACCTAAGGCTGAAGCTCCTAAGACTGAGGCGCCGAAGGCTGAGGCTACCGAGGTTCCTAAGGCTGAAGCTCCTAAGGCTGAGGCTACCGAGGCTCCTAAGGCTGAAGCACCTAAGACCGAGGCACCGAAGGCTGAGGCAACTGAAGCTCCTAAGGCGGAAGCTCCTAAGGCGGAAGCTCCTAAGACCGAAGCACCGAAGGCTGAGGCACCGAAGGCTGAGGCAACCGAAGCACCGAAGGCTGACGCTACCGAGGCTCCCAAGACCGAGACCCCCAAGGCAGAGACTCCTAAGGCTGAGACCCCTGCCCCCGCAACCCCGGAGCCCACCACTCCCTCCACCCCGGCTCCCGAGGCAAAGCAGGCTGACCCCTCCATCGTTATTGAGAATGCTCACTTCCCCGGCAATGCACAGCTGAACACCGTGAGCGTTGTTGGCACCGGCTTCTACGGCGAGAAGGTCGGCCCCGGCGTACAGGTCAGCATCTACGCACTGGACGCAGACAACCAGATCACCGGCGAGGCTCTCGCTACTATCGTGGTACCCGCAGAGCAGATTCAGGACGGCACCTTCAAGTCTTCCATTACTGTTGAAGCAAGCAAGCTGCCCGCTGGCGCATCCTACGCACTGGCTGCTGTCAGCAACCCGCAGGGTCAGCCCGATCAGAGGCTCGTAGCTATCTCCTCCTTCAAGGTTACTGAGAGCGCTACCCCCGCACCGGAGACCCCGAAGGAAGAAACTCCTGCACCCGTGACCCCGGCACCCGAGGCTCCCAAGGATGAGACTCCCGCTCCCGTGACCCCGGCACCGGAAGCTCCCAAGGAAGAAACTCCCGCTCCCGTGACCCCGGCACCGGAAGCTCCCAAGGAAGAGACCCCTGCACCCCAGACTCCTGCAGCACCCGAGAACGCAACCCTCACCACCGAGGATGCTTCCCTGAATCCGAACGACCAGTACAACGTTCTGACCTTCAATGGCTCCGGCTTCACCCACGAGTCCGTCGCTAACGGTGTCCAGATTGCGATCTTCCGTCTGGATGCAAACGGCAACATCACCGGCGAAGCTCTGGCAACCCACGACGTGCCTGCTTCTGAAATCGTGAACGGCACTTTCCGTGTCAAGGTCAGCGTTCTTGCTGAACTGCTGCAGCCCGGTTACGCCTACGCGATGGTGGCAACCAGCGACCCCAACGGCCTGGTACACCAGGTGGCAGTCACCACTGCTACCGTGAGCGATGCGAACAACCCCGCACCGACCCTGCCGGCAGCTACCGAGGACGAGAACACCACCGTTCGCGATAACGGCGACGGCACCACCAGCGTCTTCACCGCTGAAATGCGCGAAGACGGTTCGGTTGTCGTAACCGAGACCCGCATGCCCACTTCTCAGGCACCCAAGGTTAAGGCTGGTAACGTATCCGCTGCTACCTCCTCCAGCTCTAAGGGTCACACTGTAGGTGTCTCCGGCACTAAGGGTTCGACCTCGACCTCTTCTTCGGCTTCCTCGAAGCCGCAGCTGGCTAACACCGGTGCTGAGGGTGTTGCAGGTATCGCAGGTGTTGGTGCCGCAGCTCTGATTGCTGGTGCTGCACTGATGCTCCTGCGCCGCCGCAGCCTCTAATGCTCAGCCTTATGGGCTAGGCTCTGAAAATCTGATGCTCACCGCAAGGTGAGTGAAACGAGTGCCGCCAATACTCTAGGTAGAGTATTGGCGGCACTTTTGCGTATCTGCACTTTTTCTTTGCCGTGCTTTCTGGATGTGGATAGCTGGGGGAGGGGGTATGCCGGTTGAGGGGTTGGCTTGTTGCGCTCAATGGTGAGGGGAGATTTTTTCTGGAGTATTGGTCTGTACTCTTTGTGAAAAAATGTAGGGAAAGCGGCGTGACCTGCTATTTTTTCACTTAAAAGAAATAAATTAAATGCATGAATGTGCAGAATATTTTTATCACAAATCCATTAAATCTGCATATACATGCAAGAAAACTTTGACCCTCAAGGTGGAGTTGAAGAGTTTTGCCTAGTCTATGTATTTTGAGTGCTCTTGATAGAGTTCTGAAAGGCGAAAAATATTCTATGTGGGTTATTGCACAGGAAAATACTTAGAAGGTAAAGCGTATTTACCGCAATAAATGCAAAAGTATTGTTAGTGTGGAATTACCGATAAATAGAGCGATTCCCTTCGCGGTAACTTTCACCACTACATGAATGTTATGACTAGTCCGTACGTTATAACACTCGACCCCGAAGAAACACCCGTGCATCTTCAACCCGGGGCATTAGCCGAAGGGTATCGTTCACACTCACAGAAGAAGGTGTGTTTCATGCCCGAACCCGCTCACTCAAAAACTCGAGCAACAGCCGCTATTGCGGCTTCCGTCCTGACTGTCACCGGTGCTGGTGCCGCGCACGCAGATGTGCAGGTGCAGAATCCCGGTGGGCTCGCCTCCTCAACTACGGTGGAGCCAGATAACCCTCCCTCCGCGGAAGATGTAACCCCCATCGAAAACGTTGCTACCCAGAATTCCCCGCAGGTGTACGTAGAGCCGGGCGTTGTCATTAACCCCGCACGCTCACAGAGCATCACCGTCAGCGGTGAAGGCTTCACCGGCGGCGCTGTTGAGCGTTACGGCGTGGCAGTCTACGTGAGCGAATATCGCCAGTACCCCCTCTACGCGCTGGGTCGCGGCTCCGCCGTAGCGATGACCCTCGTACCCGAACTCGACGTGGATGGTGGTCGTTTCAGCACCCAGCTGACCCTGCCCGCGGGTACCCTCGACCCCAACCAGCAGTACGTTGTCGCGACCGCAGTGGTTGATCCCGGCAAGGGTTATGCAACGGAGGATACATCATACAACTCCTCCGCACCCCTGGAGCTGCTGCCTGCAAACACTCAGGATGAGCCTCTGAACCTCCAGATTCTCTCTGGTCAGCTGGAAATCCCGCAGGATAAGAACCTTGTGGTTTACAAGGTGACCGGTCTTGGTGAGGCTCAGGCTTTTGAAATCGTGACCTACGTGTACGCTCTTGACACTCAGGGTAACCGCGTCCTGCTGGCTGCCTCTCCTGCGCGTGCCGACGTCATGAACGGCACCCTCCTGGACGGTATCGAAGTGGAGGGTCGCAGGCTTGAAGAAGTACAGAGCGCCCAGGACGGCCTGCGCTATGTGCTCAGTGTTGAAATTGCGCCGTCTGCCGCTAATGGCTACACTGCCCAGGAAGTTGAGGTTCCCTTCATGAATGGTTGGAATGCAGAGCACGCCTCCACGCCGGTTGCAACCGCTGAACGCGCTATGGCTGAGCAGGCACAGTTCGAGAAGAAGCAGTTCGAGGAGAAGGTGCAGCCTGAGCCGGCTACACAGCCTGAGGGTGTAGTACCTTCGAACACTGCACAGTCGCAGTTCGATCACGTGCTGCCCGAGGACAATCCCGGCCGCCGCTACAGCCTGCCGCGCAACACTCGCTTTGACCGTGTTCGCGACACCTCTGCCGAACAGTCTCGGGACAATACCGCTAACCACGTGCTGGCTGCCCGCCTGCACGTGGAAGAAACCGTTGTTCCCGAAACTGACTCCGAGAAGACCTTGACCTTGCGCGGTGAAGGTTTTGAGGGCGTCGGCGCGGTGCACCTGATGGTGAGCGCCGTGGACGAATACGGTGTGGCAACCGACGGCATCATTGCTTCGGCTGATGTCTCAGAGATTGATCCCACTGGTGCTTTCACCGCACAGGTGCAGATTCCCGGCACTGCCCTTAAGCCCGGCACCACCTACCGCGTGAGCGCTGTAGCGGAAGATGAGCAGGGTACCGTACGCATCGTGAACGGTGGCTTCAAGGTGGACCGTGACGGCGTGGGTAATGCGCCCGAAACCCCCGAGGCGTCGGAGTCTGAAAGCTCTGCACCTGAGGTTAAGGCGCCTGAGGCGACCGGTGCTGAGGCGACCGCGCCTGCTGAGGCTGCTGCACCCGAAGCATCCGCATCTGCTGAGGCTACTGCTCCTGCAGCAGATCAGCAGAAGACGGGGGAGAACGCTACCGACCAGAAGGATGATACTTCGGTTCCGGTTCAGAATGCCGGTGCTCAGGATGCGTCCGCTCAGAAGGTTGAAGTTCAGAAGGTTGAACCGCAGAAGAGTGGCGAGCAGAAGGCGCAGGCCTCTGGTTCTCAGAAGGCTGTGGCAGAGCAGAAGCGTGAGCAGCTTGCCGCTACCGGCGCTTCCAATGTGCTGGTTATTAGTGCTGTTGGATCGATATCGTTGCTTGCAGGTATGCGCTTGAGCCGCCGTCGCCGTAGTGAGATGCAGCTCAGTTCTCGCCGCTAAAACGGGTCAATTATTGCCTCACTAGGTAAAATATGCACAAAGATGAAGGGGTGCCCGAATCATAGGAATTGGGCGCCCCTGCATCTTTAACTTTTTCTAAGGTTATACCTATAATTTAGAGTGCTGTCATAGACGGCACTATCACTCTTTACCGCCTCGTTCACCCCGAGGTGGGGAAGCGCTGTGAAGCGCCTCCGGTCACCGATATCAGAGAACCGTTATTCTGCGCCTACTTCCGACCTTTGGGCGCAGGAGTCACACGACGATTCATCACACTCACTCACGAAAATAGGTGACCATGTTTTCCACGCAGCGTTCTTGCCGCGGCGCGGCGCTAGTAGCGTCCGCAACCCTCGGTTTGGGGGGTGCCCTCGCGCCTGCAACTCTTGCTCCCGGCACCTTTGCATCCGCCGCTTATGCGCAGACTCAGCTGTCTCCGAAGCCTGAGCTTCCCATCGCTGTTGCCGCCGACGTCGTTCAGCACAGCATCACCTTGGATTTGTTGGCTCAGACTGGCGACTACACTCTCCTGCAGGTCAGCGGTGTAACTTCCCTGGATCAGGTGAAGGTTCGCCTGTCTGCCATCTCCGTTGAAGATGGCGTCGTGGCGACTATGACCGTACCCGCTGCTCAGCTGACTGCCTCAAAGAATGAAGAAGGCAACATGGAACTGAGTATCCACCAGCGCCTCAACGTTGAGCAGCCGTACATGGTGGAAGTTGAGAATCTGAGCAACGGCGAAACTGTCTCCATTGAGTTTATGCCCGAGCATGGTGTAACAGTCGACGAGATTATGGCTAGCCGCCAGAACATTTTCTTCCCCGATACTCCCGGTGTTCCCCGCGCCCCAAAGGTGGAGGCGAACCCCGCCCCCGAGGTGTCCGCAAGCCCGAGCGCATCCCCGAGTGCCGCAAAGGACAGCCCCCGCCCTACGGCTGCCCCGGCACCTTCTGAGGCGCCGTCTGCCTCGCAGAGCGCTTCAGCGCGTCCTTCTGCAAGCGCATCTGCTAGCGCCTCGGCGAGTGAGTCTGCCAGTGCTTCTGCTTCGGCGAGCTCTTCTGCTGATGACGCGGCACCTGCCGAGGTGACTGAGGATCGTCTGCTGGTGCATAACCGCCCTGACGGTCGTGCCCCCGCAGGGACTCGTGAAGCGACTCTGGAAATCTCTACTGCAGAGCTGCGCGGGTCGGCTGATTTTCAGCCTATTAGCGTCAGCGCTAGGAATGTGGCGGAGAGCAGCCTGGGCTATGACGTGATGGTCTTTGAAATGCCTACTGATGGTGGTGCCGTGGGTTCGCCTCTGGCTACTACTCACGTGAATCCTCAGCAGGTTGCTGATGGTGCTTTCTCCACCGATTTGCAGGTTCCCGGTACCGCGTTGAACCCCGGCAAGCGCTACCGTGTGGTTGTGGTGGGTGGTGACTCCACTGAGGAGCTGAAGCTCATGGCGACCACCGCTTTTGGTGTGAGCGTGGTTCAGCGTGCTGTTCCGGTGAATCACACTTCGAGGCCTGCAGAGTCTAGTGCCCGTCCGGTGGGCCCGGTGATTTCTGATGTTAATCGTCGTGTGGTTCCGTCGGCTTCTTCTGCGCCTTCTATGGTGGATGAGTCTGCGGTGGAGTCTGCTAATCTTGCTGCCGATTCTGTTGCCAAGATCCCGTCGGTGGAGGGCGCCCTGGGCTATATTGCTCAGGCTCAGCGTTCTGCTCGTGCGATTACTGCGCAGGCTCGAAGCTCTGTGGCTGATACTTCTGTGCAGGCTCCTGAGACGATGATTATGTCTGGTTATGCGACGCTATTGCCTGGTCGTACCGTGGTGAACCTGCTGGGCTATCAGCCGTTGGAGTCTGAAACGGTGACTGTTGCTTCTCCTCAGGAGAATGTGGGTGCTGCTGGTTCGGGTAGTTTCTATACTCGTAGTTCGAAGTCGCGCGGTGATTCTTCCGGTTCGAAGCTGGAGGCGAGCGCCCAGGATAATGGCCCTCTGCCGGAGGGCACTTTGCCGCTGAGTATTGCTCTGCTGGGTTCGGTTGCCTTTGTGGGTACTGCTGTGGCGGTTAATGTGTATCGTCGTCGCATTGAGGATGCTGAAGAGTTGGACGCGGAGTAGTTCAGCGTATCTGTTTCTTCGTGCTGTGAGGCGTGTAGGCGGGCTCTCTGTGGGACTGCCATGATGCGGGAGGTGCCCTGTCGGGTGCGCACTGATGGGGTGCGTGTTCGGTGGGGCGCCTTTTGTGTGTCTGGATATTTGACGCTGTTGTGCGTTGGGTTGTGCGTTGGGAATGGTGTAAAAATCTCTTTTTAGTGCACTGTGGGGAATATTTTCTTGCATTCGAATTTTGCGTTATTTATATCTCAGTAAAGTATTTAATTCCTTTTATTTTGGCGATTATTGCGACATAAAGTTTTAGCACATGAATGCAATGCAACATTAAGTGCAATATCCGTGTTAGTCTAGGGTGTAACCGACGTACTGATGCGCAAATACCTGGATCAGAAACACCGGCTTGTGGTGAGCCTTCCCTAGTCCAGGCTTTGTGCCTACATCGCTTGAAATGGCACACATGACTATCACTCAACTTCCGAAACGAATTCATGCTCTTTCGCTTGCCGCCGCTTTGGGTGCAAGTGCTTTTGTGCTTCCTGGCGCCTCCGCAACCGAGGCTGAAGCAATTAATGTAAACGACTGCTTGGCATCTTTGATGAATAGCGAATTTGCCTCCAACTGCCCCTACGAAAATCTTGAACTTGAGGTCGATACCGTAGAGGTTCTCGTGCAGTCCGTCGAGAACGGCAAGGCGACCGTTAAGCTCGCACCCCTCTACGAGGGCGCCTATGTAGGCGATGCGTCGCGAGTCTACCTCGTCATGCAGTACTACACCTCCAGTGGCTCCATGGCGGCTTCTGACACCTACGAGCCTTCTGCCCTGCAGGTTGAGCGCGCCGATGACGGCTCGATGCTCGTCACCTTTGAGATGCCGCAGATGCCCCAGGAAGGCTACTACTCCATTAGTGCCATGGATCTGGTGACCTCCGATGCGGGTTACGGCGAATTCATGATTTCTGAAGGCTCCCTCGTACCGCACGCTATTCCGGTTGAGGACGACTCTGACGAGGTTATGGTGGACAAGAAGGAGAGTGCCCACCATGTGCCGACCATTGATGAACTGAAGGCGCTGGAGAAGCTCCGTGAAGAGGAGCAGAAGAACCAGCAGACTGCAGATCAGAAGGGTAGCAAGGATAAGGTCAAGGTAGAGATTCCCTCTGATTCTTCTGAACACCCGGATCTTGAAACTCACACTCAGAAGCTGGAACAGGTCCCGGGTGGATCGACCTCTTCTCGTGATACTCAGACCCTGAGCGTTTCGGAACTGAAGGTTGCGTATGCTGAGGTGCGCTCTGATAAGGAAACCAAGCCGGTGACCATCAGTGCAGAGCGCCTGCCCGCAAACGCGGCTGGCTACGACCTGATCGTGGTTGAAACCGATATGAGCGGCAAGCACAAGGGCGATGCGCTGTCCATTACGCACATCAGCTCTAATCGCATCGTCAATGGCGCGTTCAAGGAAGAGATTGGTATGCCCGGTTCTCTGTTGAAGACCGGCTCGGTGTACACCGCTTACCTGGCCCGTGCGGACGATACTGAGTACGCGGAAGAAGTTGTCTCGGTGCGATTCAAGGTCAGTGGCGAGGCGACCGGTAGCTCAACCTCCTCGACGAAGGCTGAACAGCCGCGCCAGGATGCGAGCGCTACGGTGGCACCCAGCACCAAGACTGATGCGGCTACTAGCCCTGCCCAGCGCAGTGTCCAGAGTGGCGTCTCTACTTCGGGGTCGAAGGAACCCGCCTCGAGTGCGCCTCAGTCGACTTTGGCGGCAGTGAGCGCTATGTCCCAGCAGCAGGAGGCAAAGGCGGAACGTCAGCGTCAGGCCCTGCAGACTTTGGCTCAGGCGCGCACGATGACTCCGCGTTCGGCTATTGAGCCCACGCGAACTGATTTGGCGTCCGCGTACCGTTCTGGTTCTGATCCGGCATCTATTGCGGCTGCCGCAAATTCCGGCGCGGTCGCCCAGGGACCCACGAGCGATGCCACCTCCGGTAATGGCAATAAGGGCTTCACGCCCGTCATCCACTCGGAAACCAATACTCGTTCTGCCGCGGTGAACTCGACCACCACCCATGTGCAGTCCAATGCGAATGCTGATCGTCAGGATGGCGTGAAGGCTGCGGCTTCCGTTGCGGCTCCTACCAGCGAAGAGGTGGCTCAGCATGGTACGGCGTTATGGGCTATTGGTGGCGTTGGTCTGACCCTGGTGGTTGGCGCCGCGTGGACGGCTCACCGCAGGGGCTTTCTGAGCTCCTAAAGCCCTTGGTGCGCTTGCGCGTTGTGCCTGCTGGTAGGGCACTTATTCATGCCCTCAATATGTCTTGAGATATCCCTCACCCCCGTAATCTGTAGTTGCAGATTGCGGGGGTGAATTGCGTGTTCAGGGTGTTCAAAAAGCATCTACCCTCGCGTGAATAAACCTTAAGGTTCGTGATAGGGTTGAAATAACCGATAAATAGATGCGCGCTACTTTTGTGTTTTCACCGGAGGAAATGCGAGGCGGAGTAAGGTACGACTTTTCCGGGGACCTTACATCCCGGAAAGGCTCCCAAGAGCATACGAAGACATGCCGCTAGCACGCATCAATTCCACCATGAAAAGACGCATCGCATGAGCACTCATTCAACAAAGTACCGTGTTGTCACCGCAACCCTTTTGATTGCGGGGCTTCAATGCGGGCTTGTTGCACCTTCCATGGCGGCGGAAATCCGCGTCACCACGCATACGGCGGTACCCAAAAGCGTTGGACACCGTGTGGATGGGCACCGTGTGGAACAGAATGACGTTGCACCGAACGGGCAGAAGCAGAACGCGGCATCTAAAGTCACCATGAAGGCGCAGCTTCAAGAGGGCGGTTTTCTGCTGCGGTGGAACGGACTCCCTCAAGAACTGATGGCTACAGACATTCTGGTAGACATCGACTTCTACACTGTTACTGGTGAATACGGCGGTTCCATTGTTGAGAACCCGCAGGTATCCGAGGGGGAGAACAAGGGCGAATATAGCCTCCTCATGAGCCTCGCCAGGGGAAAAGAAGTTGTGTACGTCATCGTTCTGACCGACAGCGTCAACAACATCGCCTACGAATTCTTTGTTAAAGAAGATGGGAGGCGTCTAGTTCAGGCCGTCGACCCGCGCAACGGTAAGGCAAAGCCCACCGAGTCGACGGTCGATATTGAGCATGAAGAAGCAGAAACTTCCGAGGCGAGCCCCACTCCGATCTCTGGCGCGGAGAACGACCAGGACGAAGACAACCAGCTCTCACCCACTCTTAGGGATACGTTGCACCCCACGCCGGAAAGCTCAACGGCAGCCCCGGTTAAGGTGCCGCGCGGACGGTACATTGTCTCCGAAGACACCAGCGTGTACGACCCGCAGAACCAGAGGAAGGGTAAACCGCGCCTGTCCGTACAGGATTCCCAGGGTGACTCCCAGGACGACACGAAGCCGGTTACGATTCTCGGCACGAACTTCGCGCAGAATACCAGCGGCTACGACCTGATGGTTATGGAAGTTGACTCTGAAGGCAACACGGTAGGGGACGCGCTCGCTATTGTGCATGTTGACGCCTCCTCCATTTCTGCCGGTTCTTTTGAGGCCGTTATTGGTGTGCCCGGTGCGTCCTTGCAGATTGGCAAGACGTACCTGGTGGCAGCATTTGACGCCGCCGATGATGGCAACCTTCAGTTGAATACGGTTCGTTTTACGGTGACTCAGGCTTCTGCCGAGAATGGTGGCTCGTCGTCTGATTCTTCCTCTAAGAACGAGAGCGAATCGGCTGCGGAACCTTCTGCGAATCCTACGATTGCCACTGATACTGCAGGTGCATCCGGCGCGAGCACACCCGCCGCAGGTTCTAGGTCTAAGACCCGCGGTATTCAGGGTGATACCGCCATGGCTCCGGGCACTAAGGACGCCACGATTTCTGTTCCGCGCCCCTCGGGTGGTTCTGTTACCGAGTCTTCCTCGGCTCTGGGGTACCGCACTGAGGAGGCGCAGCCTGTTCAGGTGCCGACCCCCGACTCTAATCTGCCTTCGGGTATCGACTCGGCGGCGCAGTCTCGCCGCGCCGCGATTCTGAATGGTTCTTCCTCTCAGGTTCGTACTGAGCACGGGTCGCCGGATGGTGTGAAGGCAACGGAGGCGCAGATTACCCGCAACACGGATAAGAGCTTGCCTCTTCTGCCGATTTTGGTAATTTTGGGTGGCGGCCTGATTCTTGGCGCCTTGGGCGTGTCGCGTGTACACGCTTCGAAGAAGGATTAGTTGCGTAGAGGCTGGGGGAGTGGCGGCCCTCGGTACTTGGGCGGCATGCTGGCGTGGGTTAGTTGTATCCCCGTTAGTGTGCTGCGAAGTGTTCTGTCATAAAACGGTTTCTTGGAATCTGATGTTGAGAAATACTCACACTGTCGATATAGTGAGCCTGTCCTAACAATGTCGATAGTATGGATACACACCAATGAAGATTTTCACATCTAGCACCCGCCTCTCCAAGGGAGCCTGCGCCCTCGCCGTCGCTGGCGCTGTCGCCCTGCCCCTGGCACCCGTTCTCGCCGAGAACATTAATATCGCTGCCCAGAACGTTGCCGCACAGAACGTCGCTGCAGGCGACCAGGCAACCGCTGGCGCGTCCTTCGGTTGGGGCGTGCGCGCATCCTTCCTGTCCTATAACGGTATGCCCCGCGAAATGACCGACGGCGCAGCCTGGGACGCAACCGCGAAGCAGTTCACCTTCACCCCGACCTCCACCACCGTCTCTGAAGACGGCAAGCAGGTCACCCTGCAGGCTGCCGGCCGCCTCTGGTTCACCGGCCACTGCGCCGAAGGTCAGGACCCCGAAACCGGCTGCGCCCTGAACCTCACCTTCTCCAACCCCCGCGTGGAACTGAACCTCGCTGACGGCACCGGCTCCCTCTACATGACCGTGCGCACCAAGAACTACGCCAGCGGCAAGTTCGAGGGCCCCATGGAAGTCAAGATGGCGACCCTGAGCACCGGCACCGCCAAGCAGAGCGAGAAGGACGGCGTGGTCAGCATCAGCGGCATCTCCGCAAACCTGACCGCCGACGGTAACCACGCCTTCTCCGACTTCTACAACGAAGGCGCCAGCCTCGACCCGCTGAGCATCTCCTACACCGGTAGCGCAGCTAACGCCCCCAAGAGCGCCTACAGCGCCGCCGAGTCCTACAACACTGGTGCGGGCGTGAACCAGCCCCAGAACACCGCACGTCTGGGCCAGAACCACATCGTGCACGTGGCACCTCCGAGCTTCAGTGGCGACACCACCTACACCGTGCTGAACAGCTCCAACCTGAAGATGACCGACACCGGTGTTCTGAAGGCAATCAAGGGCGTTTTCGCTGTGGACGCTGACGGCAACCGCATGCTCGTCATCGGCAGCGAAAGCAACAAGCCCGAGCTGTACACCGTGACCGCTGAGGGTAAGCTCGTCTCCTCCGGTATCTACTCCGACGCAGAGCTCGGCGCCACCACCGTCAAGGCGATCGGCTACAACCCCGCCAACAACACCTGGGGCATCCTCAGCATTGACGGCCAGGGCGGCGGCAAGCTGACCATTATTGACGCATCCGGTAAGGCAACCTCGCAGGCTCTGCCGAAGCCCGACTCCATCGACCCGCAGGTTGTGAACGCCTACTCGCTCGACGAGTACTACGGCGACTCGTTCTCCAACAACACCGTGACCCTCGCGCCGCTGCCCGACGGTAGCTTCGTGTACGCGCCGTCGACCTCCATCTACGATGCGTCTGGCGAAAAAGTGGTCCAGAAGGGCCACC
>ENA-OWNK01000946-OWNK01000946.1-metagenome-genome-assembly--contig:-NODE-946-length-13095-cov-25.263957_pt1 | contig 13095 bp, 11 predicted proteins | sample MGYA00245343_ERZ651121 | MGnify/ENA primary metagenome ERZ651121 (study PRJEB26857, sample SAMEA4031775) | metagenome | biome: human; feature: oral; material: saliva | place: Philippines | collected 2014... | reverse complement strand
TCCTATAACTGGGGGCATTCTAGCCCCAGCCAACAACTAAGGCTAACTAATTAATATTCTAGATTAATGTTCTAGATTAATGTTTCAATTATGTATTAATTATTACTTTAATACAATTCATTCAGATATACTTTGTCCCCATCGTTACCGATGGGATTTTTAATATCTGTTACGACATGAATGTGCCGGAAGAGCATCCGCTGATTATTCGATCACTCTTCACCTCGTCTACCCTAACGACTGCCTTCGCGGGTACTTGCGCTATTCGCCTTTACGAATTAGGGAACTCCTTTCTATAAGATACGGCAGATCTTAACAGTATACATCATATACCAATCTATATTATACGTGATAAGTAATGGCGAAAGCAAGACATTAAATCCTATGTATCATTCATACTATTTTCACAGATAATTACTATACTTCTTACAATCTTAATTTTACACAATTCGATTTTATCGCGCAATAAATATTTGGAGGTTATTATATATGACACATTCACGTAATTATAGAACTTTAAGACGTCTCATCCTGCCTGCTTTAGCGGGCGGTGCCCTTGCAGCACTAGCCTTTGCCCCTACATTTGGGGCAGAACCAGTACAAGCTAATGTTCCTACCCAAAGCATATCAGCGCCTAAAGGCGATGCACCTAAAGCTGATGTGCCTAAAACCGATGTACCTAAGGCTGATGTGCCTAGACCTGATGATGTAAAGACAGGCGAAATTAATGAACCAACGCCTCATAAGGAAGCTAATCCTAGTACTTTCACAGGTACATCTGTTATTAGTGAAAGCAAAACATTCGAACACCAACGATTTGATAATACTACAAGCGACCAAAATTCTTTCATCGGCAAAAACAAAGCGACAATCACCATTAATAGTAGTGTATTTGATAAAACAGGCAACACCACTAATGATGACAACAGTAATTTCCACGGACAAAACGCAGTAGTGCTCGGCATCGAAGGCAGCCAAACAAGCATTAAGGATAGTAACATCACCTCTAATAGCATTGGATCTAATGCAGTATTTGCCACTGGTGAAGTCTCTGTGATCAACGTAGAAAATACTAACATCCACACAAAAGGCGACTCTTCTCGTGGTCTAGATGCAACCTATAAAGGCACTGTAAACGGTAAAAACCTAACTATCACTACCGAAGGTGCTCACTCCGCAACCCTTGCTACAGACCGTGGTGAAGGCACTATTACTGCAGAAGCAGCTAAGCTTACAACCTCTGGCACAGGCAGTCCTGTTATCTACTCCACTGGCAATATTACAGCTAACAATGTGAACGGCGTGGCCAACAAGAGTGAAATTGGTGTCGTAGAAGGTAAAAACTCTATTACCCTTACCAACTCTAATGTAACAGGCTACCACGATAATGGCTTTATGCTTTACCAAAGTTTCTCCGGTGATGCTGAAAGCGGTATCGCTCGTTTAAAAGCGGAAAATAACACACTTACAACTCATGGTACAGGTGCGTTCATCTATGTAAACAACACCACTGCTGAAGCAGACCTTACAGGCAACACAATCTTAATGCCAAACACTACTACACTGGTGAAAGCTGCGGCAGACTCCCGCTGGGGCAAAAGCGGTGAAAATGGTGGACACCTCACACTCCGCGCATCTAACCAAGCATTAAGTGGTAACATCGTGGCTGACTCCATCAGTACTGTTGCACTAGACATGACAAACAGCTCTAGCCTTGTGGGAGCTATCAATACCGACAATACAGCTAAAGAAGTTACAGTGAAACTCAGCAAAGACTCTAGCTGGACACTTACTGGCGATAGCTATGTAAAAACCTTAACTAACGAAGACACAACAGGTGAAAACATTCACTTGAATGGATATAAACTAGTTGTAGCTGATAAATAATGACAAAAGCACTACTCTGAATTTTGCAATTCAAAGTAGTGCTTTCTTCTTTTTGATTTAAATCTCATAGCAGTTTATATACAGACATCTTTTTTTTGATTTATCACACAAAAATAAGAGTATCAAAAGTTATGAAACAAGCAGTCTATTAAGTAACATCCATATATAGGACATAATTTTAATTCAACTACAGGTTTGTAGTTTTCATGTTTAATCTTATGTACCACAGTTCTTAAAGCTTCTAAATCATCTTCCCAGCTTTGGATATAACTTTGCTTTTCCTCTTCACTATCAAAGTCTTCAACCGCTTTTACGTCTTCAATACATTCTAGTAGTTCTGTTCGTTGTTTATCTACTTCATGGTGGAACAATTTATGTTGATTCGTAGTCCAAAGACCAAAGTAATAAGGCCCCCCACTCAAATCATAGTCCTCTTCAGCTTTTTCACATTCCTCTAAGAATAGTTCGTATTCACCTAAAACATAATAGGCATTAAAGACTTCAAAATCATAAATCTCATCGTTACTTAAATAATATGCTACATCTAAGCCCAGCTTAATTTTCTTTAACCAATCAAGAGCTTGCTTTTTATTTCCTAAATATACATCACAATAAGCTATCCCCAGTAATAATCGCATTCTATTTGGGTATTTTAATAACAACTGCTCAAAAATTGTCTTTGCTTTCTCATATTTTTTAAGCTCAAACAAACACACTGCATAGCCATAGCTTATTTCATAACCATTAGATACACTTATTCCCTTTTCAAAGGCCTGTAAGCTTTTAGTTAACGCCTCTATCGATCCATTATCTTCGTAAGATGAAAAATGATATAATGCTAAACCTCTATAGGTCTCTATATAGGGAGAATTAAGCTTTACAGCGACCGATAGATAATCATATTCTTTTATATGTCTCTCATCGTTATAATAAAAAGCCAGATTAGTGTAAACTCTTGCTTTATCCGTATCACTCAGTTCACCACTATACGTTTCGAGGAAATCTTCTAATAGTTGAATTGAATTTTCCTCATGCCGCAACACCTGTTCAACAGTTGCTAAAGCACATACCACATCTACATCAAGCGGATGCTCCTGCATCAAACCACGTAAGTAAGATCCAAAACGCTCTGCATATTGCATTAATACATTATAATCACTGAATATGGACACCTTATAAGCAGTTTCATATTCTGTTTTTAAATTTTGCCAATACTCTCTTATTGTAACCGCCATACTGCACCTTTACTATCGAACATATTTTAGACTATATATTTATAATAACATAAGTTACTTCTTATATACGTAAGTACCTATACTAACGCCGCTCATATAAATTCAAACTATACAAAAAGACTTACTTTAGCCTCTAGCTAATTCTAATTACATAAAAATAACCCTCCATTAGATATTCTAAAAATGAATAAAATATCTAATAGAGGGTTATTTTACTAAAACAAAAGACTATATTATGTTTTATCAATAGAGATCAACGCCGCATTTTTTGCATGTATCAATGTAGTATCAAATAACGGTATATCCGTATCATCCTGTTTAACAAGTAGTCCGATTTCAGTACAACCTAAAATAACACCTTGTACACCAGATTTTACCAAATCACCAATAATATCTAAGTATTGTTGTTTAGATTCATTAGAAATAACACCTAAGCACAATTCATTGTATATAATATCATTTACAAGTTCAACTTGATCTTCGTTAGGGATAACAACATGAATCCCCCGATTTTCCAAGATACATTTATAAAAATCTTGTTGCATCGTGTACTTGGTACCAAGTAGACCTACCTTTGTAATACCTGATTTTTTTAACTCTACTGCAGTCATTTCCGCAATATGAAGGAGAGGGATGTGAATATGTCTTTCTATTTCATCCGCAACTTTATGCATTGTATTCGTGCATATAACAATATAATCAGCACCGGCCTTTTCAAGAGATTGAGCCGCATCGGATAAAATTTCAGCGCTTCTATTCCAATCGCCATTTGCCTGGCACTTTTCTATTTCTTCAAAATCAACGCTATATAGAATACATTTTGCCGAATGTAAGCCGCCCAAAGCTTGCTTAATAGTTTCATTCAATACCTGGTAATATGTAATCGTGCTTTCCCAGCTCATTCCCCCAATTAAACCTATTGTTTTAATAATGTTACCCCCTCAGATTAAAATATCCCAAAGCCAAAAGATAATTCATTAAGATTATTCTAATTGATATATCACTCATATCTAAGCCTCCTATATATGTTCCTGCAGAGACTTTACGTAGGACGGAGCAAAGGGACATATATAGGAGGGTATACCTTTTATATGGGATTATAGAATTTTACTATTCACAAGAACAGAAGGTTTAATCTTAATATAACCAGTTCCTCGCTGTGGATTTCGCTTTCCGAAATCTTACGCTCGGAACAAAGTGATGTGTGGGCTTCATCGTCACAAGCTCCTCTGCCGCCTCACACCCTACTTTTATTCCGCTAACCCTTGTTCTCTACCGATAATATCAGCGATTTCTTGGCATAGTGCTTGTAGTTCTTCTTGGTTAGGGCCTTCAGCCATTACGCGAATGAGTGGTTCTGTACCAGATGCACGAACTAGAACGCGACCTTCTACGCCAAGTTCACCTTCTGCTGTTACGATGGCAGCTTTAATAATATCGTTGTCTTCCCAACCTGTTTTTGTAGCAACACGAACGTTGATAAGAACTTGAGGATATTTAGTCATAATACCAGCCAATTCAGAAAGTGGTTGGTTTTTCTCTTTCATAAGAGCTGCTACTTGTACAGCTGTCAACATACCGTCACCAGTTGTATTGTAATCCAAGAATATTACATGACCAGATTGCTCACCGCCAACGGAGAGATTGTGTTCACGCATATATTCCAACACATAACGGTCACCAACAGCAGTAGCAAATGTTTTCATGCCTAATTCTTGAGCAGCTTTATGGAAGCCAATATTACTCATAACAGTACCAACTACAGTATCATCTTTAAGTTTGCCCTCTTCTTTCAATTTAAGAGCGCATAACAACATGATTTGGTCACCATCGAGGACTTGACCTTTTTCGTCAACCAATAAGCAACGGTCCGCATCGCCATCATTAGCGATACCAAGGTCTGCATTATGTTGTTGTACAGCTACTTGCAATCCTTCGATGTGCGTAGAACCACAGTGATGGTTGATATTTAAGCCATCTGGATTTACGTTAATATTGATAACTTTAGCGCCTAGGCCAGCTAAAATTTCAGGGCCTACACTAGAAGCAGCACCATTAGCACCATCATAAACGATTGTCATGCCTTCCAAGGATGTATCGATTGTGTGACGTACAAAGTGAGCATAGAAATGAGCTAAGTTGCTGTTATGCTCTATTTTGCCGATGCCATCACCTGTAGGGCGTGGCAATTCATTATCCGCACTTTGACGAACATACTCTTCCAATTGATCTTCTACTTCATCTGGCAATTTGTAACCATTGCCATCGAAGAATTTAATGCCATTATCTGGATACGGATTGTGAGATGCAGAAATAACTGCGCCCGCATCAAAACCTTGTTGACGTACTAGGTATGCTACTGCTGGAGTTGGTACAACGCCTGCAATGACTACATTACCACCTACAGAGCAAATGCCTGCTGCCAATGCACTTTCAAGCATAGAACCAGAAATACGCGTATCGCGACCGATTAAAAACGTAGGATGTTCCTTTTCCTTACCAAAGTGTGTAGCCGCTGCACGACCTAAATGATAGGCTAATTCAGGTGTTAAAAATTCATTAACAACACCACGTACACCATCTGTACCAAATAAACGAGCCATAATTATCCTCCTCTAGGGATTTGTGTACATCACAAGTCCTCATATATTCACTGTGGTGTATTATATCACATTATATACACCACACATATAGATACTATACAGATACAACTATATTACGGTATCAATATGAACCTATACTGTAGTTCACTTCACAATATATTACCAACTAGTTTGGTTTTGTGTATTTAGCCATACATAAAATAGCAGTTTCTGCTCCATCGAGGGCTGCGCTCATGATGCCACCAGCGTAGCCGGCACCCTCGCCCATCGGGTAGAATCCACCTACAGTTGGAGAAACGCGCTCTTCGTTGCGTCCCATACGAAGTGGTGCAGAGGTACGAGTTTCAACACCTGTCATGCATACGGCAGGATCATCAAATCCACGAATGCGACGGCCCCAATACGGCAACGCCCGTACTAATACAGATGTGACGAATGGCGGTAAGCAATCGTGTAAATCGCAGTTCACTACGCCCGGTTCATAGCTATAGGTGCTATCTTGTACGCTAGGTGCCGGTGAAAGCCCCAAAAACTGACCCACTGTTTGCGCTGGCGCATGGAAATTAGAACCGCCCAACTCATAGGCCTTGCGTTCCCATTCCCGTTGGAAAGCTACCCCATCGAGTGGATGCGTACCAAAATCATCGGGACCTACATTAACTACAATAGCACTATTTGCAACACCGCTATCACGAGCATACAAACTCATGCCATTTACAACAACGCCACCATTTTCTGACGCAGAAGCTACAACTTGACCACCTGGGCACATACAGAAGCTATACGCTGTACGTCCTGTTTCTTTATCGTGGTATACAAGAGAATATTCTGCGGCCCCAAGGCCCAAGCTAGACGGTTCTACACCATATTGGGACTCATCGATTACAGCTTGATCATGTTCGATACGAACACCGATAGCAAATGGTTTTGCTGTCATTTCTACATTTCGTTTATGTAGCATTTCATACGTATCACGTGCACTATGTCCTACACCAGATAAGACAACTGTGGTATCAATGCGCTCACTACCATTAACTTCAACACCTACGATGTGGTCATTTTCGATAAATAAATCTGTAATCTTCGCACCGAAACGAACCTCACCGCCCCATTCAATGATGCGCTCACGCATAGCTTTTACCATGGTGCGCAATTTATCTGTACCTACGTGAGGTTTATGTTTATATAAAATTTCCTCAGGCGCACCAAATTCAACAAAATATTTGGAGATTTCGTGCAATCTAGGATGGGTAACGCGAGTCGTCAATTTACCATCAGAGAAGGTACCTGCACCACCCTCACCGAATTGAACGTTGGACTCAGGTTTAAAGACGCCCTCTTTCCAGAATGTTTCTACGTCTTCACTACGAGTATCTACATCTTGACCGCGCTCAAAGACGATAGGACGGTAACCTTCACGGGCAAGGTAAAATGCGGCTAACATACCTGCTGGACCAAAGCCCATAACTACGGGACGATGTGCTAATGGCACATTCCCATAAACGATAGGCTCTGGATCTTCTGCTGTAAATACAGATACATCCTTTTGTTTGCTTAGTTTTTTCATAATTTGAGCTTCGTTGTGAACCTCAACAAACAAAGTATAGACAAAGACAATATTTGGTTTTTTACGAGCGTCTACGGCGCGTCGTACAACGTGAATCGTTTCAATAGCGCCTCGCAATTGGGGATATTTCTTTTCTACAATATCCTTTATATCCGACTTGACCGTAACAGCCACGCGGAGGTTTATTATTCTAATCATATCTTTCCTATTTTGGCTCCCTTCAGGGGCAGCTTATATCGTTATTATTTGACCTAAATCCCTAACAACTGATCTACAAGAAAATGGTTATACACTTTTATTATACAACACTACTATAAAAGCTAATAGCTAATATAGGATTAATAAAATAGGTCCTAACAGAGTATGTAAATAATACTCCATTAGGACCTTTAACATCTAATTGTAATGATTGTAAAAGCTCTACCTGTACTACATTCAGCTGTACATTAAGTAGCATTCTTTTGAATTTCACATTAAGTAGCTTTCTTTTGGATTTCTACTTTTACTCGCACTGTTGAGGTATTACTATTGATGCCACTCGGTAAGACTAAGTTATAGGTACCTTGAATGGTTTCTGTAGCACCAGATATATCAACCGGTTCCGTTTGAATATCAGTAATTGTATCAATCAGTTCTTCACGGCCTGTAACCGTTAACTGCGTAGGTGTAGCAGATGTAGCTTTAACTTCGTAGCCCTCTGGTACAGTACCGATGGTCGGCACAGTAATAGGAACGGCTTTATTCTTACGCAATAAGTTAAGTTCATATTGTACTTGACCTTGATTTGGATTGATATGTACATCCAATACATTGCCAGCTATATCCCAAGCCTCTAAAGTACTTACAGCACTGAAGTTCTTAGTTTGTCCGGCAACATTGACCTTCATAACAACCTTGCTCACTGTATTAACTTGTTGCTTGCGCCCAGAAACAGTTACCTCTTTCGGCACAATCGTTACTGATTTCAAAGCAATGTCATCAGAGAATTTACCGATTGGAACAATTTCAACAGGAACCTTTCTTTCAGCATACTCGTCAACATTAATAGTGATATTGTCTGGTTTTACTTCCACAAGATTCATACCTGCAGGAGGCGTAAAGCCAATAGTCACATTATTTTGACCTGGTTTTACACCAGACGCATCAATATAAGCTCGAAGATTATCTGACTTCATGGAAATAATCGTATCACGAGGGCCAGTCAATACAACACGTACTGTATCTGGTGCATCCTCTACGATATAGCCAGAATTAAGGTTTTGAACCTGTACAGGCACAGTATAGGTTACCTCCATCACAGGGTTCTGATCCCGCATAATAAAGAACCACATGACGATAGCCGCCAGCAAGGATAAGAGCTTAGCAGGCCAGTTTCGTTTCAGATGAATCATCATTTGTTAGCCCTCCACTTCCACATACTAGTAATGGTTTGACGAGGGCGTTCCATAAAGGTGCGTAAAGCCTCCTTAATTTGATCCTCTGGTAAATGGCGATAAATATGACCGCCATAGGTATAAGAAATCGTACCTGTTTCCTCACTGACAACGACAACTACCGCATCAGTTTGTTCAGACAAACCGATAGCTGCACGGTGACGCGTACCTAGTTCAGTACTCAACGTACGGTCTTCAGTAAGCGGTAACAAGCATCCAGCTGCACGAATGCGACCATCGCGAATGATAAGAGCCCCATCATGAAGCGGTGTGCTCGGAACGAAGATATTTTTAATTAATTCACGGCTCAATACAGCATCCATTAAGATACCTGTATCTACGAAGTCATTAAGACCTACTTCTCGTTCAAACACGATGAGTGCCCCCGTATGTTCACGGGACATAACGCGTGCCGCCGCCATCACTTCATTGATAGCCATATCCATTTCCTCTTCGTTTACATTTTGAGCCTTGCTAAAAATACGGCCGCGACCGAGTTGCTCAAGAGCACGGCGCAATTCAGGTTGGAACACGACTGGTAACGCAAAGAGGAGTACAGTCATACTTTGTTGCAAAATCCAGTTAATAACATATAGATTGAACAGATGACTGATCAGATTTATTATTGCTAAGAACACGATACCTTTTAAAAGAGCAACGGCTCGTGTATCTTTAAGCATCTTATATAAATAATAAATACCTATAGCAACAACGAAAATATCAAGGATATCAAGTAGCCTAAAGGTATGTATAAGTGCGTCAATATGCATAAAAATAACTCCTTATACAAAATAATAAGGTACAGTCAATTCTATGACTGTACCTTATATTTTAACTCATTTTGAGAGTACTGTAAATTTAGAAACAGATACTCCATGAGTTTATTTTCATATAAATATATATTAATCTATAAAACAGATATCTTATATATATGCATTTTAAAGCAATCCCTTTGAACGCTTAAATGTTTTGTGTTTCAATCCACACATCCATTTGACCGCCGCAAACCATACCTTCTTTGATAGCTACATCATCATCTAGTAAAACGTCGATACGACGGTGTGCTTCTTTTTTGTTCAAAGAATCAACTGCACTTAGACGAATTTCATTTTCTGCACGGCCACCACCGATAGTACCAAAGATGGAACCATCTGGGAATACAACCATAGAAGTACCTGCTTTACGAGGTGTGGATCCACGAGTATACAAAATAGTAGCAACAGCTAATGTTTCGTTTTTACGCTCCTCAAGATATTCAATAAACTCACGATTCATGGCTCACTCTACCTTTCCGCAATGAGCCGCCTTGTTTACCACGTACCACTGCCAAATATTCACTAACGATAGATAACGCAATTTCTTCCGGTGTTTGTGCACCAAGATCTAGCCCGATTGGAGCATAAACCATATCAAGCTCCTCTTGAGTCCAACCTTGCTCACGCAACACTTCAAAAGCGTAATGAATGCGCTTTTGACTACCCATAACGCCCATATACGTAGGCAAGTAGCTACGAAGTTGTTCAAGGCATATATTATCGTACTCATGCGCACGCGTTACGATGATAAACCCATTATACTCATCAAGAGGTAAATCGTTCTTGAAGTTTTCTAAAGGCAAGCATTTACGTGTAACACGTTCATCAAAGAATTCAGGGACTACATATTCTGGGCGGTCATCTACAACAGTGACACGACAGCCAATGAATAACAGTAAATCTGTAATCGCTCGGCTCACATGACCAGCACCCAATACGAGAACGGACGGATCATTTTCTACTGGTTGTACGAAACATTCAATTTCGCCTACCATACATAGAGAATTAAGCTTTGCTTTATCTACTGTAAAGCCTTCAATTGGTGTGCCGTACAAAACACTACCATCTTCGGCATAAACAGTCTTATCCCCTTGACGAGGACCAGATAAAATAGTAACCATCAAGGTAGTTTCAGTAACCTGTAGACGGTCTTTCATCACATCATAGATTGTTTCCATCTAAATTCCTTTCATAATCCCACGCAGTAACAGCCTCTAAAATGCCGCCGCCAACAGCTAGGGATTTATCTGAAATACTATAACAATGAGACTCTTCACAACGAGCATCAACATCGGCCAGTTTAAAATGGTCCGACACAATGAGTCCACTCTTTAGAATGCCTCTAAGAATACCTGTAATTTTCGCCCGTACTGGTTCTTCATCGACATAACCAATAACCTCATTGGCCTGTACAGAATCACCAATATGACGCTTTGCCGTAAATAGACCAGCCTTTGGCGAGTGTATTACACGTTCATGAGTATAGCCACCTACATTGCCAGGAATGCCTGTATTCGGCTGAGCAGGACCATCATAGATACAGCGACCTAAGGAATGACCACGCATTGTTTCGATGACTACATCTACATCGTCCCCTGCGGTAAACCCAGGCCCAACACCGATGACAAGCTCTGCATCATCACGTTTTGTACCTAGATTCTTCTTACTTAAAATACCATCTACTACAATAGCTGGTTTCAGTGTATCTAATAACTCTTCGTATGAACTAGTCACAACGGGAATTATCCCTTGTGCCAAGGTATCTTTCACTTCACTAAGAGCAACATGACGGGCTACAAAGCGTTCCAAAACCATTTCACCACGATGAACGGCATTGCCGTAGCATACTTCTCGGCGAATCATAGTAGGAATCGCAATTTCACTAATAACCACGGGATAGCCCGCCCGTTTCAATCTATATACAGCGCCGGAAGCGATATCTCCGCCCCCGCGCATGAGCACTAATGGTTTCATAATGCCTCACTTTCACGATGTTTTAAACGCTCAAAATCATCGGGTGTGTCGATATCGTCACCAATATCGTCACGAATCCATAATTTCAAGACATAGTCCTTGCCATCACCACGAATGATGGTCTTACCGCCTTGATCCCCTTGGATCTGTTGTAAAAAATCAAACCAATGAGAACCAAAGAGAACGGGGTTTCCCGATTGATAGTTCTCCCCATAATGTGGGACAACGATAGTTTTTGAATGAAAGTTTTCACTAAATGCACTAATGACCTCATGTACGACAGCACTCGTCAGAAGAGGTTGATCCCCTACTGAGCAAAGAATACCATCTAACGGTATGGGCGATGTTTCTACTAAATGACGTACCCCCATCGCTATGGACACACCTTGTCCTAGTTGAGGATGCTCATTTCGAATCGCTTCAAAACCATAGGATGTGACAATAGGTTCTAGTTTTTCATGATCATCACCAGTAACCGCCACAAAAGGTAGTTTACATGACATCTCAGGTACTACCGGACCACCCCATCCACATTGAAGAGCCCCACAGACCGCATCTAGAACAGTCTTGCCACGCCAGGGCAAGAGCTGCTTATTACATCCCATGCGTTTGGCTTGTCCTCCTACGAGGAGGACAATGCCAATATGCAAAGGACGACGGTCTATGGGGTCTCTCATTGTACTGAAAGCGGTATTACAATTTGCTTTCACATTAGTCATGAGTACCTACCGACATTGAATGATGCGACGGATTTCGCAACTTGCTTTATATCCATCAGCTAAGATGATAGCAGAAATATCGCTATCCACAATATGATCAATAAAATCATCGATGATGCGATGTTGCACTGTTTCATAACCAGTACAGAATAGGATTTTTTTCCCTTTGCTGTATTGGAATAAACCTTGCTTGTGTATTACAAGATCAGCCAACATACGCGGTGTTACAATAGCCCCCATATCGCGCTTTACGATATCTTGAACGAGCTCAATATTATGTACGTGCTCATCATCAAGGGGAGCCCCTAGCATTTGTAGGTTAACAAGACCAATCGTAGTCTTTGTAAGGGTTGGAATAACAGGTTCACTCGTCTTAGGCGCCTTGAGCCATTTTTCCTTCGCCCCATCTGCTTCTACCACAATTTGCCAGTTAGGATGTAACTTGGATAAACCATCGATAAGATCACAATCTAAGGAGTCCACTTTTGTTCCTGTAATTCCAGAGAACCACGCACCACAATAACCATGTAATACACGATCAGTACAATACTCATCTGCTTCATTAATATTTTGAGTATAAATCGGTTTATAATGAGCAACCTGAGATTCATAAAGTCGAGTCGTAGTCGTAACTACGATGGGCTGACCTTTCAGCCGTCCATATTCTACTAGCTTTGAAAGCACAGTCGTTTTACCGCCTGCCCCAACAAGGGCAACGATTCCCGGCTGAATCAGTCGATTCCAATAGGATGTTTGTGATGTCATAGAACCAGGCCTCCTTAGAAAGTAACAAGAAATTAAAACTCCCTATACTTTATATTTCTCGTCCATAGCCATAAATACCTTCTCAGGTGTCATAGGT
>ENA-OWNK01000941-OWNK01000941.1-metagenome-genome-assembly--contig:-NODE-941-length-13163-cov-24.157919_pt1 | contig 13163 bp, 5 predicted proteins | sample MGYA00245343_ERZ651121 | MGnify/ENA primary metagenome ERZ651121 (study PRJEB26857, sample SAMEA4031775) | metagenome | biome: human; feature: oral; material: saliva | place: Philippines | collected 2014... | reverse complement strand
AATTGACTATCGTTTAGCTACTACTGCAGCATAAAAAATTCCGAGCAACCAGTTTAGGTTACTCGGAAATAAAAGTCTAACTTTTTGGGGTCACTACAGTTACCTCTTTTTGATTAGGCTTATTTTATTTAAAAAGATGTGTTGGAAATCACATAATAGTAGTATTATTAGGTCTATACTATACCCATGGCCGTATAGCAGTTTATATATAGACAACCCTTACGAACTATACATAAATTTATACACAGGTATCCGAATATATGCAATTACTCCTAGTTACACAGCAATTACAATCCTTTTGGATACCCTATTTCTCTCTCAATAAGCTATATGGTCGTTGTTAAACAAATAGCCCCCGTAGGTTTTCCTACGGGGGCTTGTTTGTTAAAGAGGTTTAGTAATCTTATAAGTAGTGTATCAAGTATTACTATAAGAATTGTTTAAAAGATTATCGTAAGGATTATTTTATCATAAGGATTATTTTGTAAGTGTTAAGAATATATAAGGGCTTTAGCCTAGCTAAATAGTATATGGGATGGCTATCTAGCTGGCTGGCTAGCTAACTAACTAATTAACTAATTAACTAACTAACTAGTACTATTTATCTAATTTAGACATGAGCTGACGTACTGTTTCTTGGAGCTCTTTATTTTGTGTTTCCAACGCTTGTACGCGTGCTTCAAGGTTTTGTGGGTGGTTCGTCATGTTAGACTTACCAGGTTTATAGGTAATGCCTACATTAGCCATAAGGTGGCTATTGAGTGTTACACCTGTAGTTAATAATAGATTATCTCGATGGTAGTAACCAACACCGAGGGCAAGGGCATTGGCATTTTTATAATGACCATAGCCTGCCATATATTGAATGCGGTTGTCTGGATCGTAGCCCATAGGATGCAAAGCAGCTAATGCAGCGGCGCGAGCATCGCCCTTATTGGATTCTGACTCGACGCGACCGATATTTTGTTCTACGCGGCTAATGTTTTGCTCTACGCGATTAATGTTTTGCTCTACATGACTAATGGAGCTTTGTAGTTGCGCATTTGTACTTTGACCAAGGGAATCGATCATTTGATGCACGCCGTATAGTTGGGAACCGTTGATAGCATCTGTAGAGGTAGCGCTTACGCGACCTGCCGCTACATTAGTTATAGTCCGTTCTTTATCTTTAGCGCCTACAGATACGGTAGATACAGGTGTAGTACCTGCATAGTTTACAGTCGTACCATTCTTAAAGGTATAGCTCGATGTGCCTACTACATCGCCATCCGTCGAATCGTTGCCGAGAATAACGGCATTCTCTAATGCTGTAGTTACATTATTACCCATAACGAAGGTGTTGTTCCCAGAGATGTGGTTATAGTTACCAATGCTATAGGAACCACTTGCATCAATGGCATTTTTCCCATATTGACCTTGACCGAATACGCCAGACTCAGTAGCCTTATCGGATAAGGTATTATAGGAACCGATAGCGAGGCCCTTCTTGGCATTGATATTCGTATAATGGCCGATGCCGAGGGTAAAATCAGCTTTTACCGAAGAACCAGAGCCAATGAGGACGGAGTTGTTAGCCGTGCTATTCGCACCTTGGTAATGACCGAGCCATACGTTTTTAGTACCTTCGGATTTTTCGCCCGATTGGGTACCCATGATGATGGACATGGTCGCTTTCGCATTGTTGGCAGTGAGGGAACCAGCGATTACGTTGTTGTCGCCTGTGCCGTTTAGGAAGGTTTTGCCACCTAATGTAATATTGGCACCTCCCTTGGAACCATTACTGGATAGGGTGCCGATGGCGATGTTATTACCGTTCGAGTTAGGACTATTGATCACTTGATGGGTACTATTCGCAGCCCCCGCGGCGTGACCTAAGGTAATGTTGCCATCATTGGTGAAAGTCGTTCCTTCCGCGCCTATATTGTGTCCTGTCTGGACGATGTTAATCGGCGCTGCAGAAGCGACTCCCATAGATAGTGCAGTTAGCACGATACCAGTTAATACAAAATGTTTCTTACTCATCGCAATACACTCCTTTGCATATTATGACTTCACAAAACTTTCATAAAAACTTACAGATTCATAATAATACATAAAAAGCATATTGTAAATGAATATTTTGTATATTATGGGTATAAAATACACCATAAACGGATATTTTAGAGAATGTTTATGCAATGGTATGAAAACGTTTAAGTCGAAACGGAAAAGGTTAATCTACATAGAAACATTTCTTTATAGTTTTGGCTATATATGGTTCCAATTTCTTGACAGTGGTGCACATTATTCGTTACACTAATATATATTTCATTTATTGTTCATGAATTTTATGTGTAGAGAATAATAAAACGTTGTAGAGAGTAATGAAACGTATTGTATGTGTTGCCTTGAGTGCCCTTTTGTGTTGTGTGGGTTCCGCAGAGGCAGAAAAACAACAATTACATAGCGATAAAGGAATAGTGTCTGTAAATACAGACAATCGTGAGAGTAGCGTCAAAACAGAGACCTCTAAAGATGTAGTCAAAACAGATAACCGTGAGGCCCGCATCAAAGCAGCCTCTGAGGGCTTTCACATTAATCCTGCGGCCACACCAGACCATGTGATTGGTGAAGGTGGCCCTCTCGTAATGGATCGCCAAGAGACCAAGACGATGCAGTACAGCGACGTAGATGCAGTAAACCGCGCTATCAATGCGGTGGCTATGTCCAATGTATCCAATGCGATGTATGGCGCCAAAGGTAAACCGTGGATGCGACGCACTACGCTGAGCTTCCAGTTCCAAGAGAGGTGGAAGCCATTGTACTCTGTTGAGACTGTTCAGCCTCTAGGCCATTACGATGATAAGTCGCGCGACGTATGGTTTACGCAACAGCGCATTTCTCGGGCCTCTGATATTGGGACAACCCTCAACGTAGGTGTTGGATACCGACGTATCTCAAAGGATGATCGTCGCCTCTATGGTGCTCATCTCTTCTATGACCATCGCTTCTTGCGTCATCACGACCGCCTCAGCGGGGGCCTTGAATATATGTCGGGTGAAAGCGAGTTCCGCTTCAACTGGTACGGTTCTGCTTCTGATGAGCGCGTCCTCGATGCGAACCTTCATACCTTGGAGCGTGTAGCCAATGGTTATACCCTCGAATATGGCAAGACTTTCAAAAATGCTCGTTGGGCGAGAGTCTATGTAGAAGGGTACCATTGGAATCAAGAACGTCAGGCTGATAAGAATGGTTTGCGCGTTGGTTCCGAGTTGCAGCTCACACCCCGTGTGTCTGTCGATATGGGCTATAACAAGCCTGAGCATAACTCAGGTGGAGCGTATGGGAAGATTACATTCCGCTTAGCTGGATCTCCTGTAGCTTGGTATGGTGGTAAGCACAGCGTAGAGGGCGCTATGAGTGTTCGTTCCAAAATGCTAAGTCTTGTAAGACGACATAATACGATCTGGGTTGAGTAATAATTTTTATAATACAACTCATAAAGTGAATAGAACTGTGATTCATTCGGCTCATTATTTCTTAATGAAAATTTAATGAAAAATTATCTATTATCTGAGCTTAATAAATGATATACTGATGATAAGGAAGAGTTAGGATTAAGTTTAACTGTTCTTTATAGATAATGGCTCTTATGTAAGGCCATTATCTTAATGTGGAAACATTACTTTTTTAGTGCCGTGTGATCGCCCGTTCATTATTAGTTACTCTCTGTTACTTCAATAACTATTGCGGTGTATTTACTTAAAAATCTCTCTCTCAACAACAAACTAAATCATGCGGCAATCGTAAGAGGTTCGCCTTTCCTCTTACCGAAAGTGGGTAGTTAATCTGTATGGATTAACTACCCATTTTTTGTTGTCTCCACAATTAATACTAAAACAGTTCCTATTTTTAAATACATTTAATAGATATATATAAAACTGTTTACAAATTAGATATTCATGCTACAATGTTCATATAAGTCTCATGAAAATATCGTGAATTATTTGCAAGTTATTTGTAAGAGAGATAGTAATTAAAGTACATGGAGGATACTCATCATGAACAAACGGAGACGTTTATTAACTATGTTAATTAACGGTGTGTTATTATCCAGTTTGTGGGTTGTTGCAAGTGCGGCAGACACTACGACTGGCGGTGGTAGTGGCGTAGCATACGGCACTGGCAGCAGTGCACCTAAAGCGGAAAACGTGGCTGTCGGTAAAGGCGCCGCTATTCAATATTCTAATGGTGCTAGTGCTGCTACAGGCGATATTGCTGTAGGTAGCGGCGCTGTAATCAATAACTATGCTAGCCAAGGTGGTAGTGTAGCTATCGGTAAAAACGCAAAAATTGAAAATATGGCAGGCGGCGTAGAGGCTGCCTTTGCTTTGGGTCAAACTACCTATAGCGGTAGTTTATTCTCTGCGGCTCGAATTCCTGCGGATCCAACTAAGGTAGTAGGCAGTGTAGCGATTGGTGACAATACCTTTGCTCGTACTGGCAGCACTATGATTGGTTCCCACAACTATAAAGGTGACCTTGGTGACACAACTGTAGATTCTGCTTCTACTCGTAAAGATGCATTGAATGCATATGCTACTACAGTGGGCGCTAACAGCTTTACAAATGGTGCCTTTGCTACAAATACTGGTACGTACAATATTATTTCCAGTGAATATAATGGTGGTCGTTTCTCCAACCCTGTTAAAAACTTAGCATCTACTGTGAATGGTTCTTTCAATAGTAATGAATCTAAAACGGCTAGCAGCTTCTATTCTGGTATCGGTAACAGCATCGTAGGTACAGCGAACAGAACGTTCAACTCCAACGGTTCCATCGTGATGGGTGCAGGTAACGAAATTACAAACTCCGTTACACCGATTCCTGTTAATACAACTGATGCAGGCAGTTCTGCTAAGGAATTCGCTGAAACATTGCGTACTGCTGTTAAAAATGCTAACGGTGGTGGCTCCACGATGGCCCTCGGTGGCGCTAACAAGGCTGACTACACGTTACGTACATCTATGATCGGTATTAACAATACTGTCACAGGTGTTAAGGGTGGTGAAAGCAAAGACAACCTTGCTATGGGCGTAGGTAATACGGCTACTAAAGTGCAGCACATGACAGCTATTGGTTCCAAAAATACTGTGTCTGATGCAACTGACACAATTATCGTAGGTGATAACCGTACTGTAACAGGTGCTAACAATACTGTTACAATTGGTTCTAGCGATGCTGGTACTACAACAACTGTGAACGAAGCAGTAGCTATTGGCCACAATACAGAGGTAACTGCTGAAGGCGGCGTAGCTCTTGGTAGTGGCTCCAAAGCAACAGTAGCAGCTGGCGGTATTGGCTATGATGTTAAAACAGGTGCTGCTTCTACAGAAACAGGTGCTGCATGGAAAGCGACAAGCTCTGCCGTATCCGTTGGCGACGTAGCAAATAATGTAACACGCCAAATTACATCTGTAGCAGCTGGTACAGATGACAGTGATGCAGTAAACGTAGCACAACTTAAAAAAGCAGAAGAAAAAATCAACGATGTTGAAGCGGAAGCTAAAAAACATACCACTGTTGTAGCAGGAGATAACACAACTGTAACGGTAGGTACAAATGCGGCTGGTGGTGCTGAATACAAAGTGTCTGTAAAGAAAGACCTAGAGGATATGAACTCTGTTAACTTCGGTAAGATTACAGACGATGTACGTGCTCGTATCGATAAAGACAGCGCTCGTTTCTTCAACGGCAGCGAAAACATCGGTATCACACCTAAAGGCATTCAAATCGAAAATACAGATACCTTAGAACAAGCGAACTTCACTAAATACGGTATGTACGCAAGTGAAGGGGATAAAACCGTTTACTACACTACAAACGGTATTAGCGCTGGCGATCAAAAAATCAATAATGTGAAAGCCGGTGAAGCAGATACTGATGCAGTTAATATGGCTCAACTTAAAAAAGTAGACGACAAAGTGACTGCTGTAGAAACTAAGGTTAACGACTTAGAGCCTAGAGTTACTGCTGTAGAAAATAAAGTTAATACTGTAGAAAACAAAGTAAATACAGTAGAGACTAAGGTTAACACCATTGAAACTAAGGTTAACGATGTAGAAACTAAAGTAAACAATGTAGATACTAAGGTTAATAACTTAGAAACAAAAGTTAACACCGTTGAAGCAGAAGCTAAAAAACATACTACTGTTGTAGCAGGCGATAATACGACTGTAACACAAGGTACAAATGCAAACGGTGGTGCTGAATACAAAGTAGCTGTAAATAAAGACTTAGTAGAGATGAACTCTGTTAACTTTGGTAAAGCAACGGACGACGTTCGTGCTCGTATCGATAAAGATAGCGCTCGTTTCTTCAACGGCAGCGAAAATATCGGTGTTACACCTAAAGGTATCCAAATCGAAAACACAGATACCTTAGAACAAGCTACTTTCACAAAATCTGGTATGTACGCAAGTGAAGGGGACAAAACAGTTTACTACACTACAAACGGTATCAGTGCTGGTGATCAAATCATCAACAATGTGAAAGCTGGCGTAGCAGATACTGATGCGGTTAACGTTTCCCAACTTAAAAAGGTGAAAGACGAAATCACCGCTGCTACAGGTACTACAACAGTAACAGCAGGTGACCACATTACGGTAACACCAACAATCAATGGTAATAGCCGTGATTACAAAGTATCTTTGTCTAAAGATATTACGGACCAAATCAATAACAACACTACGAATATCGACAAAAATAAGACAGAGATCAACAAAAACCGCGACAATATCAACAAAAATCGCAATGATATCAACAAAAACAAAGATGATATCAAGAACAATCGCGATGACATCAACAAAAACCGCGATGATATCAACAAAAATAGAAGCGATATCAACAAAAATGCAGGTAATATTGCAAACAATACTACAAACATCGCTAAGAATACAGAGGACATCAAAAACATTAAAGGCAATGTAACAGATATTCAAAACAATATTACAAACATCAATAACAATATGAACTCCTTCAAAGGCGATCTTTCCAAGATGGATAAACGTATCGACAAATCTGTAGCAGGCGCTGCAGCGTTGGCGGCTTTACATCCACTTGATTTCGATCCAGATGCTAAATGGGACTTTGCTGCAGGTTATGGTCACTACCGCAGTGGTGATGCGGCAGCTATCGGTGCTTTCTACCGTCCTAACGAAGACGTACAACTTAGCATCGGCTCCACAGTAGGTGGCGATGAAACAGTATTTAATGCTGGCTTGTCTGTGAAAGTAGGCGCTCATAATGGTGTATCTCGTTCTCGTGTAGCTATCGGCAAAGAGGTATTGGCTCTTAAGAAAACTGTAGCTGAACAAAATGCACAAATCCAAAAATTGACTGCATTATTGAACGGCGTAGCTGGTACTAAGATGAAAGCTGACCATACTACATTGTTCCCAGACGTGGCTGCAAACCACTGGGCATATGAAGCGGTAAGCGATTTATCTCGCCGTGGTCTCGTTGAAGGTTATCCAGATGGCACATTTGGTGGTGACCGCTTGTTAACTCGTTATGAATTCGCACAAATCGTATACCGTGCAATCCAAGACGGCGTAACAGTAGATGATCGCCTCGTTACTGAATTCAGCCCAGAAATGGCATTGTTCCGCGTGGACACAGTAGCGAAAAATGCTCAAGGTGAACCAACAATTGAACGCGTTCGCGTAAACAAAAAATAGAATAGGTTATTACATAACGATTGGCTACTACACAGATTACCTCACTTCTAAATATAATTAAGTAGTAGCCAAATCAAAAAAGCGTAACTGATATAGACGGCACTCTATACCAGTTACGCTTTCTTTTTATGTGATTAAGTATGAAATTAACTTTTACGTTAAGCTTGGTGTCTAAAATAGCCAAGCTCTACTAAATGTTTAATAGACTCATCGAGGTATTGTTCACTTGGGACAGTGAAGGTCTCACCATCTGCTTTCGTACGAGTGATGGTTAGGGTTTCATCTAAAATCTTAATTAGTTCGTCACGAGTCGTTGGCTGCGCCATTTGTTTCATGACGTACAATAGCCCTTGGTCTACAGTAGGATCCTCTTGGTTAAACATATTGCCTAAGGACATATATTGTTTGCCGTTGCCTTCGATGAGGGTAGAAACATATCTAATGAAACGTTCTGGGATGTAACTCACATTTTCTACAAATGGTAATTTTTCATATTTCTCAGCATACGAACGGAGATGGCCTAAAATGGTTAGCAAGAATAGCTGTACGTACAATCTGTCCTTGTTATATTCCTCATTAGGATGATGCTCTGCCATGTAGTCTACAATATCTTGCACATTAAATTGTTGGAACGTGCGCATAAACTGTTTGAGCGTAATGCGTAGCGTATCGGTCCACTCCGAAGGCATGCCTAAGGAATCTTCAAAAGGTGCCGCAAAGTACAACGTGTCCAGAATGTCTTTTTGAACCGTTTCGTCTCTCACAATTTTGTCTCTATTGCATGGTTTTGTTAATAAAGCCATGCGGAACTGTGTATCATAGACAAAGTCATAATATTGCTCTTTATCCTTATGATTACCGTTGGCAAGGGCTTTAATATTATCTACTATCTTATCATTGAGCCACGTGATAAAGGATTTTTCGAGGCTTTCATCACCGATATATACACAGCCCTGCTGTTCTGCACGGTCAATAAACTCAGACACATACACAGGATCGTTAAAGGTTTCTAAATATTCATGGCCCACATAATAATCATTGGAATCTAAGACAGTATTGATATTGGCGATTTTGTAACCTGACCGCTCTTGGGACCGTTGATCCATGTTCATTGTCTCGCCAAGGAGTTTTAACACGTTTTTAGTGTATACAGTACGTTCTTGCAGTGATTGAGACTTTAATTGCTTTTCAGAATAGAGCATAATATCGCGCATTTGCTCTAATCGTTTCCAACCGGGATACGTGTTGTAGGACACATAAGCAATGCCGCGATCAGATAGATTGCGATTACAAATGCTGAGGATTTTATCCTTAACGATATCAGGTACCCAAGACCAGATGCCGTGAACGAGAATGTAATCGAAGGTGCCAAAGTCATCATCGATGTCCATAATATCTTTTTCTAACAAGTTTACATTGGTGAGCCCCATGGATTCGATTAATTCGTTACCGTGTTTGATTTGTACAGATGACAGGTCGATGCCTGTGAAAGTTGCCTCTGGATAGTACAGCGCTTGTGGAATGATATTGCCGCCACAAGAGGAGCCTAGCTCAAGTACACGCGCACCCTTAATTGGCGCAGGATCAAGACCGTAGATGCGCGCCGTTGCAATTAATGAATTAATAGAACAACTAGCAAAGGCTTTAGATACATAAAGGAAATCATCATACGAGTCCTTTAATGCCTCAATGCCCGCTTGGTCGGTAGACGCTTGATGCGGAGGGGGACTAATGGCTTGGCCTTCGCTGCTATTACCTTTTACTATTTCTTCTGTGGTTTCTTTATACATATCTTTATGTGCTTCTTTTTGTTGTGTGTCCATGGTAAATCCTCATTGTTACTATATGGTTAAATTTTACCTCATTATGATTAAGTATATCATAATTTCTATTATATATAGGAGAGCGAATTCATAATTATTTCATTTGCAAAGAGATATATGAAAAATTTATGAAATAGCTATCAAAGGATTGAGTGAATTTCATATATAGATTTTTTTTTGAGATCAAAATTTATAGATAATATAAAAATAGAGTTTGAAATCGAGAAAAATCAATCTCTATAAATCGATTAAACCTTTATTTATAAGTTTTGGTAATGCGATTATCGAAAATAATAAAACTGGATAGAATAAAATAGATTAGATTTTATAAAATACGTATAAATCGTCAAAAAAATGAGTAAAAAAACGACCATATATTAAATTTTGTTTAACAAAATAAAGGTTCTAACAATAAACTTCGGTGTTTATGATAAAAAGATGAAGTATACTATTTACAAGATTTTCGATATATGATATTCTGTTCATGACACAAAATGAAAAGAATATGAAAGACACTCAGAATGCCATTAAGTATGGGATGTGTGGCCTTTCAGTCTTTTGTATTTATTGATTATTAATTATAAGGATTGTAATTGTGTCTAGTTAAGAAAGGGGTTCATAGTAATATGAATAAAATCTTTAAAGTTGTTTGGAGCAAAACTAAAGAGTGCTACGTAGTAGTTTCCGAAGTTGCAAAAAACAATGGTGGTAAGAAAAAAGTGTTAGCTAGCGTATTAGCTGGTTTGGCTATGGTAGGCGCTGGCGCAGTGGGTACACCGGTACATGCGAATGTAGACTTAGGTAATAGTGCGGTTAATATTTCTCCTAACGGTACTTATAATGGTTCTAATAGTGTAGGCTCAAACTCTGTTGTTGTAGGTATGCAAAATACAACTGATAACAATTGGGGGACCATAGCACTCGGTATGGCTAATACTGCAACAGAAAATTCTGCAATGGCTGTAGGTAATGGTAACAAAGCAACCGGTGGTGCAGCAGTGGCTATGGGTGCTTATAACCAAGCAACAGGACGTGCTTCTGTAGCTATTGGTAATGTATCTATGGCATCTGCTGAAGACTCTATTGCGATTGGCAATCGTGCAAACGCTACTAAATCTAACCAAGATAGAGGTAGTGGTCAATTCTCTATTGCTATGGGTCGTGAAAGTTGGGCAAAGGGCGATAATAACATTAGTATCGGTCATGAGGCTGAAACAAATTCCACTGGTGACAGCATTGCCATGGGTCGTAACTCTAAAGCGAATCAAGCTAATGCGGTTGCTGTAGGTCCACAAGCTGATGCCAACGGTTGGGGTGGCATTGCTGTGGGTCGTGAAGCCGCTGTAAGTGCTAATTTTGCAACTGCTATGGGCTATCAATCTCAGGCGAGCGGTAGTGCTTCTGTAGCAATTGGTAAACAAAATAAAGCATCTGGTGATGGTGCTGTTGCCATTGGTAAAAGCAATGATTCTAAAGTAGAAGACACTATCACTATGGGTACAAGCAATACTGCATCTGTTGGTGGTGGTATCGCTATTGGTCAAGATAATGTTGCAAATTCTGGTGGTACCGCAGGTAATACTATGATTGCCATCGGTCGTCAAAATGAAGCGACAGCACAAGATACAATTGCCATTGGTCGTGAAGCAAAAGCTAAAAATGATTTAGCCGTTGCTATCGGTAATCGTACAGAAGCTACAGCTAATGCTGCTATTGCTATCGGTACTAATGGTGCTCCAAGTAATGGTAATACATATAAAACAACAGCTAGTGGATTTGCGGCTGTTGCAATTGGTATGCAATCTAACTCTACTGGTACTGCTTCTACTGCAGTAGGTGGTAAATCCCAAGCAACTGCAAATAGTGCAAGTGCATTTGGCCGTGCTGCGAATGCATCTGCTGAAAATGCAACTGCATTAGGTTTCGAAGCAGCTGCATCTGTAAAAGATGGTGTTGCTCTTGGTTCTACATCTAAAGCAACTGTAGATAAAGGCGTTAAAGGCTTCAACCCTGCTGAAGATCGTGATAATAAATACGGTGGTTTAGCTGGTACTGCACAAACATCCACATTGGCAGCTGTTTCCGTAGGTGACGGTGCTACTGCAACTCGTCAAATTACAGGTCTTGCTGCAGGTACTAATGATACTGATGCTGTTAACGTAGCTCAATTAAGAAGCGTTAACTTGAAATATGCTGGTGACACTGGTAAAGGCGATGTATTGTTAGATAATGGTACATTGAAAGTTAAAGGTGATGACAAATTCATCTCCACATCTGCTGATGCAAATGGTGTAAAAATCACTGCTAAAGTAGGTGAAAATATTACTACTAATGCTGATGGTAAAGCGGTTGCTCCTACTACAAATGGCATTGCTACAACTGACAATGTAACTCAAGCGATCAACAATTCTGGTTGGAAAGTAACTTCCGCTAACAATGGTGGTACTACAAACGGCACTACTTCTGAAAAAGTAAGCCCTGGCGATACTGTTACTTTCAGCGCTGGTAAAAACATTGTATTAGACCAAGCTGGTAAACAATTCACATATTCTTTGAATAAAGACGTTGATTTGACTAAAGATGGTTCTTTAACAATTGGCGATACTAAAATCAACAATGCTGGTATGACTATTACTGGTGGTCCATCCATTACTAAAACTGGTATCGATGCTGGTAGCAAGAAAATCACAAATGTTACAGCTGGTACAGCTGATACTGATGCAGTAAACGTAAAACAATTAAAAGATACTGAAAAACACATTAAACCTGGCACATATGCAGTAGCAAATGATGGTTCTGTAACATTAAAATATGTTGATGGTAATGGTACTGAACAAACTGAAACAGCTAAAATTACTGGCATTGCTAAGAAGTCAAAAGTTATCAATGGTCAAAACACAACTGTTGAAGAAGGTACAGATACAACTGATAACAGCGTAACTTACAAAGTAAATGTGAAAGGTGATTTAGCGGATATCTCCTCCATCACAAATGGTACTGGCTCTGGTAAAATCTCCTTCGAAGGTGACCAAGTTGTAAAAGTTGGTGGCGATCATCCTATCTCCTTTGATGGTAAAGGTGGTTATATAACTGGCTTAGAAAATAAAACTTGGGACTTGAAAAACCCTACAGTTGTATCCGGTCGTGCAGCGACTGAAGATCAATTGAAAGCAGTTAGCGATGGTTTCAATAATACTGTTAAATTAACTGGTAACACTGGTGCTACTGGCACTCAAAAATTGAACCAAGATAATGGTTTGAGTTTTGGTGTAGTTGGTGCTGATAATGGTAAATACATTAAAACAACTGCTTCTGGCAGCAATGTTGTAGCAGATTTGTCCGATGATGCAAAAGCTAAATTAGAACATAAAGTTGTAGTAGAAGCGGGCTCTAAAAATGTTACAGTAGCGACTGATACAACTGATCCAAGCAAAACAGTTTACAAAGTATCTGTTGCTAACACACCTGCTGGTGCAGCTTCCACTGAAAGTGTAGTTAAGAAAGCTGTAACAGGCGATACAAACATTGCTGACATCACAGTAGCTGGTGGTAAAGCAACTGGCGATGCAGATGCTCAATACGAAGTTAATGTTTCCCGTAATGCAGTTAAAGATGCAGCTCG
>ENA-OWNK01000938-OWNK01000938.1-metagenome-genome-assembly--contig:-NODE-938-length-13204-cov-4.450376_pt1 | contig 13204 bp, 13 predicted proteins | sample MGYA00245343_ERZ651121 | MGnify/ENA primary metagenome ERZ651121 (study PRJEB26857, sample SAMEA4031775) | metagenome | biome: human; feature: oral; material: saliva | place: Philippines | collected 2014... | reverse complement strand
ACAGAGCCCGAACGGAGAGATAAATAAGTGGCGGTTCTAAGGATAGATAACTTGTAAAAGGCTGATAGTCAATCGTTAAATCTACACTAGATTTTTATCTTTTTCATCTTTTTTATTTAGATTGTTAATTATGTGATTTTTAATATAACAATAAGCAAGGATACTGGTGAAAAATACTAACAAGGAAAGTATGACAATGATAGGTATTGAAGTAAAAACATACGTAATTCCTATTGCTAAAAAACCATCTATTATCATAATGCATAATAGAAGAAAGTCTTTCTGTAATGGTTCCTTTAAAGGACTAAAAAATTTTTTTCCCATATGAATTAATATGATACATTTTCTTCAAATATAATTATTAAATTCCACATAAGCAAATATTTGTGTCTTTTTTTTGAAATGAAAGAGCATTTTATATCTCAGAATATATCTGGTAAATATTCAGCAATAACCCCACTTTGCTCCACGCCCTCCCCGGATGGTCTATTTTTCTTAGCTTTCATCCTATATTATGGCGCATCCTTTTTTTATTCAACAACTATGATTTGGCTGCGTTTTCTGTGTTTGCATGATCCTGTTTCCGTTGGTCGTGGGCAGAATGTCCAGCAACTGTTCGCGTTGGCGGTTGTAAGCGTACATGCTTTCCATCGCCGTTGCCTTTGCACGCGTACACAGCGCAATCTGTTTTGTCTTGTTTTCAGTAATAAATTTAACATTATGAGTGCAGTTTTCGCCAACAATCGCCCACCTTGCCGCAAAAAATCGATTCTCGCGAAGGTTCGTTTTGATGCAAAATGGGATTAGTTGTACATGCAGGTAAAATGAATTTTTATTTAAACTAACCGCCACTAACACCCGTTTCTTTGCGATTTGCAGCAATATATAGTGCGTTTTGATGCTAAACGCAGTGTAATATGCCGCTAAACGCAATGCGTTTTGATGCTAAATGCAGTGCGTTTTGGTGCTAAATGCAAGGTAAAATGGTGCTTAATACAGGGCAAAATGTTACTGATGGAATGTGAAAAGCATAAAAATCCAACACAAATGTATAAACAAAACCTTTTAGAACCATTAAAAACATGACTTGAAAGGGCAAAATAGACACTAAAAAGTGGCATTTTAGGGGCTAAAAGCGGTTTTTGGGGCATGAGAAATAATAAGTTGGCAAGCAATCTAGAAAGGCAAAATGGTGCAAAATGCAGGTTTTGTTCTTAAAATAGACAAAACGAGATGCGTGAAAGGCAATAAAAAGTAGCTTTTTACCTACTTTTTAGCCTGTTTTTTCGCTAGAACGAAGTGAAAAATAAAGCGTGATTGTAAAATAAAAGAAAGCGATTTAAGATTTTGAGTTGATGGGTCTTTGGCTTTGCAAGTTGATGAGTTGATGTATTAGGATGTTGTTAGTTTTTCATGAGTTTATAAGTCAGTGAGTTGGTTTGTCCTGCTCTTCGTATATGATAGGAGCGTTTATCTTGGTTTTACGGTACAAAGACAATAAACTTCTCGTAATTTATAGAAATATTAAAAGTCCAAAGGGCCTTATTGTGTAAGACACAATGATTTAAATTAGAAAGTTGATAATGTGGTTAACACGCTAACAATATGATGTGTGTTAGACGAGTTATCCGGCTAAGTGCTATTAGCTCTTTAGTTGTAGGTTAAATACTCAAAGCGATAAATATATGGCAGTCATTACTTTCAAAAGCAACTAATAAAAGTTTGTTATGAAGTAGCGTTAAATTTGGAAGTAAAAGCAGCCATAGTAATAAAAACAACCCAACTTACGACTCTTACAGATAGCCTTTATGCCACTACTTGAGTTGTAAGCAGGGTTAATGTGAAACGATGGGCTGGATATTGGCCGCCTATTTTATTTTTTTCCTTTAATAAGTTGTCGATGAAATTTGTCTTCGGCCTTAAGGATTTTAAATACCGTAGTTGCTGGTAACATCTTTATGAACTTTTCGTGATAAGTTTTAAGCAACTGTTTCATTTCCAATTCCAGTTTATCTTGCTGTTTGATGGCCTCAGTTGCAGCTTCATTGTCTGCGGGATTGGCTTTTTTGTGTTTAATAATCTGTTCGAAAATAGTGCGTTGTTTTTTGCGCAATTCTCGGTAAACAGGGAAAAATGCAGCACTTTCTATTTTAGAAAGCGATGCTTCGGATGTGATAAAATTTTCTAGTTCGGTTTGAAATTTCTCAGGACTGAACTTGTGAGGAGGTTGAGCCACCACGTTAATAGTGGCTAGTACGAACAAAAAAGTAAGTAGAGATTTTTTCATTTTCAATTTTATATTTCGGAATAGTGTACATAGATATCTTCGTTGTCCATCATGGCATAATCTGCAACGGCATCTTTATATGTTCCAGCAATGTTAGTTGCTGCACTGGTGGGCATGGATGGCGTGGTAGGAGATGGGCTGTTGTTGAACACGTCCATATAAACGGCCAGTCCACCGATAGCCACTAATACACTTGCTGCAACCATATAGACGGGGCGCAGAAGCAAAAACTTGCGCTTTGGCAAAGCTTTTGGCTCGTTCTGGGCGTCAATTTTTTGCATTACAGCTGGTGTGAGGTTGTTGAAATAACCCTTTGGCACGCTGAAAAGCTCTTGTTTGGCTTTAGCCGAATTTGTGGTTTGTTCCATGATGGATATCATTTAAGCGTTTTTGTCGTGTGCTACAAATGTGGCTCCCACTGCAAATAATTTTGCATGGTGGCTTGGTTTTTGTTGTGCAACTTTAGATTGGCATTGCTAACTGGTGTTCTTATCGCTTGGTTCATAACGATGCTTCACTGTATAAGCAAGAGTTGAACGCGTGGATACCAACTAGCCCTAAGGGCCTGATTGAGCACAGCGACCTTAGATAAACGAAAAGACAAGCTAGCAAGCTGGAAAACTGATTGACACTTATTGGTGCTAACCCAGGCAGGGAATAGCCTTGTAAGGGTAGGGTATGCGAAAACTTCGCGCAGCAACCTGCCTACAATTGATATGACGCGACATACCATGAGCTTCTTCGCAAGCTAACTTGTCTAAGGGGCAGTGCTTCGCAATTTTACTTTTTGCATTTTAAACTGCAAGGCGATACTGCCTTTGTCGTTTTGGGTTGTTATATGCTTTGACGTTTTTTGCTGTTTAAGGTTTAAACCTTGTTTTAAATATTACTGATTATTTGATTATTTGATGCTGCTTTGTTGCCCGTAAGCCATAATCCCATAAAGGTTAGTGCGCCATTGAGCATTAAAAGTTCGTAGCCAAAGCGATAACCGCTGATGTGTTGCACTAGTTTTTCGACTACGAAACATAATATTGGAGCTATTACACACATGGGTAGCACCCATTTGCCACTAACATGTCGACGTGTGAAAAGGGCGTAAGCAAAGAGCCCTAGCAACGGACCGTAGGTGTACGAACATAAAATGTAAATGGCATCGAGCATCGAGGTGGAGTTGAATGCTCGGAAGAGCAGAATGAAAAGAGCAAACAAGGCGGCCATCACAAGATGTGTACGCTTGCGCAATCGTTCGTCGTTTGGACGCCTATAAAGGTCTACGCAAACCGAGGTTGTTAGTGCAGTAAGGGCCGAGTCGGCGCTACTGAATGATGCAGCAACAACACCAATGGTGAAAAAGACCACCACCGAGAGTCCCAACGAACCATTTGCGGCAAAGAGTGGCAATAGTTCGTCGCCCATTTCAGGAAGTGAAACGCCACGTTGAACGGACAGCATAGAGAGCAGAACACCAAGAGCGAGGAACAATAAGTTGGCAGGAACAAAGGCAAAACCATAGGTGCACATATCTTTTTGAGCTTCGCGGAGGCTTTTGCAAGTAAGGTTTTTCTGCATCATATCTTGGTCTAAACCTGTCATTACCACTACGATAAAAGCTCCACTAACAAATTGTTTCCAGAAATTTTGCTTCGAAACCCAATCGTCGAACACAAACATCCTACTGCGGTCGTCGGCTGCGACGGCCCTGATGGCTTCGATTGGTGACATACCCAGTGCGCCAATGACTTGCCAGATGATGAGGATGAGGGCGGTGAACATACAAAAAGTTTGAAACGTGTCGGTGAAAACGAGGGTATTGATACCGCCTTTTCGGGTGTAAAGCCATATCAAGGCTACCATTGTCACCACGGTAATGATGAAAGGGATGCCCTGTGCATCTAGCACAAAACGCTGCAAAAGCATGCATACAACATAAAAGCGCACTGCCGCCCCAGTGATTTTAGACAAGATAAAGAAGCCTGCGCCAGTGCGATAGGCTGCAGTGCCCAATTGTTTGTCTAAATAGGTGTAAATGGTAGTTAGGTTTAGTTTATAGTATATGGGAAGAAGTATGAACGCAACGGCAAAATATCCTACAATAAATCCTAAGCATGTTTGCATGTAGGTCATGCCAATAGTGTTTACCATGCCTGGAACAGAAACGAATGTGACGCCCGAAATAGAGGCGCCAACCATGCCAAAGGCCACCATATACCAAGGCGAACGTCTGTTGGCTCTAAAGAAAGTGGCATTGTCGGCACGTTTTGACGTAAGCTTACTAAAGAGCAAAAGCAAACCAAAATATGCGAGTATGGTGAGAATGATGAGCATAATATATGTAAAGTTACGACGAAGAACGATACCAACTGTTGGCTAGTGTGGGCCTAGAAGGGCCAGATGGTAAGTACCCATTGGGGCAATATTGGGTAAAACACAATATAAATCTAGAGGGATGCACCGCATGGGCATCCCTCTAGTATTGTTTTGTAGTCGTTGTCACTGGGTATTTAGCCATTTCGCAAGTATGTAATCGTATTGTAAACAGTGGCATTGATGAGTAATCAAACTCTTTTGCCAGCTTAAAGACTCTTTAATTGCTGAATGGTCTCCTTTGGGTTGGCTGATTTAAACACGTAGTTGCCCGCTACAAGTACATCTGCACCAGCCTCAAGGAGCAAGGGAGCAGTTTGTGCTTGCACACCACCATCCACCTCGATGAGGGCTTTGCTGCCGCTAGTGTCGATGAGTTGGCGTAGGCGACGCACCTTGTTGAGGGTGTTTTCGATGAATTTCTGCCCACCGAAACCAGGGTTAACGCTCATAAGCAGCACTAAGTCAAGATCGTTGATGATGTCTTCTAACACGCTAACAGGCGTAGATGGGTTAAGAGCCACGCCAGCTTTCATTCCCGATTCGTGAATTTTAGCCACGGTGCGATGTAGGTGTACACAAGCCTCTTGGTGCACACACATAAGCATGGCGCCAGCTTTAGCCGTCTGTTCGATGTAGTTTTCGGGGTGTACAATCATGAAATGCACATCCATTGGCTTTTTACAGGCCTTGCCAACGGCCTCTAATACAGGGAATCCAAACGAGATGTTGGGTACAAACACACCGTCCATCACGTCCATGTGTAGCCAGTCGGCTTCGCTTTCATTAATCATCTGCACCTCGGCATTGAGGTTTAAGAAGTCGGCCGAGAGCAATGAGGGGGCAATTAATGGTTTCTTCATTTTGCTTTTAGTTTAGACAAACGATGTAGCGTTGTCCGTTTACCTGAATGGATTTGTAACAATGGGCAATCTGCCTTATCATGTTAAGCGTTTTTTCTGAGGGCTTAAGCTCTTCGGGAGTAAAGTACTTCATAGGCGATAATACCTTTTAATATTGTATATAAGTATTAACGCCTTGCTTTTTGATTTATTGTGTGGGGAATAAAATTTTTATATCTAATGTTTTCTTGTTGTTAATGTGTGAGTAGCTCACTATTAGGGCTCTGTGCTTTGCGTGTTGTTGGCAAGCAAAGTATGCGGGTTGGGGACTGACGACTTGGCTTATTTGGGTGAAGTACATTAGTCTTCGTGCGCTTTGAGCACGCGATGGGGCATGTGTCCATGTCCTAACAAATCTATGGGACAACCAAAGTGTTCGCTTAACTCGTCGTTAGATATTTGTGGTGTATCGTGATAGTGCAGCGTACGGTTGACACAAGCCACCGCTTTAACGTTTTGTAGAATAGTTCCAACGTCGTGGCTCACGATGATAATAGCGCAATCGCGGTTTATAACATCGAGCATTTGGTACATTTGTTCTTGAAAACGCTTGTCGATGTAAGTATTTGGTTCGTCTAACACCACCACTTCGGGTCGCGAAACGATGGCTCGTGCCAGCAACACCCGTTGCAGTTGTCCACCACTAAGTGCGCCAATAGGACTTTTAGCATATTCGCTCATGCCCAATTTATCTAGCGTTTCGGCCACTAGTTGTTTGTGGTTTGCATCGAAAGGGGCAAAAAGTTTTTTCTGTTTACTCAATCCAGAGAGCACCACTTCTTCTACAGCAATAGGGAATTTGCGGTCGATGTCGTTGTATTGTGGTAGATAGCCAATGGTAAGTTCGGGCACTTCCACTCCATCTCGGTAATAAGATACCTTACCCGAGAATGGTTTCATCATGCCCAATATGATGCGCATGAGGGTGGTTTTGCCACCACCATTAGGGCCAATAACGCCCAAGAAATCGTGATGTAACACCTCTAGCGACACGTCTTGCAGCACCACCTTGTCTTCGTAGCCTGCAAACACGTTCTCAAGTTTAATGATGGGTTGGCTCAAAGCGGTCATTTTAGCGATTGCGATACCTTTAACATTTCTTTATGCCAATTGTAATCTAGCGGGTTGAAATCAATAACTTGCGCTCCAACTGCATTAGCAATGGTCTCCGAATTGCGATTGGAAAACTCTTTTTGCATGAAGAGCACACGCACTTGCTTTGCTTTTGCACTGGTGATAATTTCTTTTATCTGTGCTGCAGATGGCTCTCGCCCTTCGTCTTCGATATAGATTTGGTGCAAATTGTACTCACTGGCATAGTAAGTAAGTACGGGATGGTATATAAGAAAACTCGAAACCTTACTTTTAGATAGGTTCTCGCGTATTTGACTGTTTGTGTCTTCTATCTTAGCGAGCAGTGTTTCGAGGTTGGCCTTATAATAAAGACTGTCTTGCTTGTCTATCTGCAACAGCGCTTTATAGATGTTTTGTGCAATAACAGTGGCATTTAGGCAGCTCATCCATGTGTGTGGGTCGGGCACTCCATACGAACTTTCGATGGGGATGATGCCATCAGACGAGTCGATGAAGAGCGTATGTGGTGCATTGGCTTTAATTCTCTTCATCCAGCTTGTCTCAAATCCGATGCCACCCACCTTTATATAGAGGTCGCTATGCGACAGGTCCACCATTTGTTGAGCAGTTGGTTCGTAAGTTTCTGGGTTTCCTCCATTAGGAACCATCGTTTTAACGTTGAACCTATTGCCAGCAATGGCCTCAACAAAATATCTCAATGGCTCTATCGTAACCACCACGGTGCGTTTTGTTCCACCTTTTGTCATCGAACAAGAGGCAAACAACATCAGAGCTAGAGCGCAGAAAAGGGAAAGTTTCTTGTACATAAGCATATTAAAGTAAAAAGCTTGCGCCAAACACAAGTAAGGCAAAGCGAATGAATTTTCCAATTGTCATGCTTATCACGGTGATGGTTATATTGGCTCGCATCAATCCTAATACCACGGTGATGGCACTACCAATGATGGGTAGGAAGGCGAAAAAGCCCATCCAAGCGCCTCGTCCAGCCATAAATTTCTCTGCTCGTTCCAGTTTTTCTTTCTTCACGTGCAGATATTTTTCAATCCAGTCTGTGCGACCAAGTCTGCCCACTCCGTAGTTTATCATGCCTCCCATTACGTTTCCAACTGTGCCATAAAGGATGAGTGGCCAAGCCTTTAGACCGGCTGCTTGTAAACCAACCATGACGGCTTCGCTACTAAAGGGAATAACACTTCCAGCTAACACGGCAGAAAGAAGCATGCCCCAATATCCGTAATTGATGAGAAAGGCTATAAGGGTATCCATAAATTGCAAACTGTAATCAAAATTGAGACCAACAACAACAAGCAAAACATCACGTTTGTGGCTGCTGTACGGGTGTGGGTGATGAAGTGGGCGATGAGGGTTGCCGCGTTAATAATGAGGATGGGAAAGAGATTAACGGCGTGTTGTGGTTGTAACACAATGAACGCGATGGTAAAGAGGTCAACTACAATCACCATTTCGTAAATCATACGGTTACGTATCTTGTCGTTTCTGCTGTCTCGCAGGTAGTGTATAATGCCGATAAGCGATACGAACGCAAGGAAAAAGAAGGTGGCAACGAGGTTGTGACTTAACGAGGTATACTGGAATAGTGGGTCAAAATTGCCTAAGTCGGCGAAGTGTGTCACAAAACTCTCGGGTTCTCCTGTGTAAACCAGGTAGGCACCAATAAACCAATAAGGAGCAATTAGCCCTAAAACAGAAGCCCAAAAGTTGCGCCAGCTCATAGCAAGCACGTTAGTGGTATGCAAAATCCATAGCAATGGCACAAAAAAGAGTATCTGTACAAACATCGTTGATGCAATGCCGATAAAAAGATAAGCGTAAAAAGTTACGCCAGAGGCTGTTCTTTCTTGGTAGGCATTGAACACAATAAGGTAGAAAGCGGCAAAACAAACTTGTACCAAGGCTGGCGATGGCATATAAAATACTTGATTGGCCACACACGTAAGAACGAGAAACGAACACGATACCATGCGACTATATACCCTAAGTAGGGCGTTGACATTGTTGAATTCAACCATTAGGTAGGTTGAAACAGCTAGGCACGCGAACTCGAACCAGAGGCCTTCTCGCACCAGTCCACTTGCCAAGAACACCAACACGGCGTAAATGGCTGTGAAGGAGAATGTCATCCTGCTTTCAGCAATCCTATTTTGTATTCTCTTTACTACCATATTATTTGTTACTGGCCACCCTTCGTGACTCTTTTGCCTAATGTAGCTAGTGCCAAGCGGTGTTTAGGCTATGCTCTTAAAGGCATTTAGGCCTGTCCCACGTTGGTGTGGGGCAGACTATTAAAGATCGTTTCCGATGTCTTTTCTAAAATATTTGTCGGTGAAGCTGATTGCATTGGCTGCCTCAAAGCTTTTTTGTAGGGCTTCGGCTTTGTCTTTGCCATACGAGCTTACAGCCAAAACACGTCCACCATTGGTTACAAGCTCACCATCTTTTAGGGCTATTCCGCTGTGAAACACAATGCTCTCGTTCACGTTTTCGATGCCGTGGATGGGGTAACCCTTCACATATTCTTGTGGATAACCACCGCTAACGAGCATCACGCAGACAGCTGCGCGTTCGTCGAAGACCACCTTTTTGCTGGCAATATTGCCCTCGGCAATGCCTTCAAACAAGTCAACAATGTCTGTTTTGAGTCTTAGCATCACGCTTTCGGTTTCGGGGTCGCCCATTCTGCAGTTATATTCGATAACCATGGGATTGCCCTCTACGTTGATAAGTCCAAAGAAGATAAAGCCTTTATAGTCGATTTCTTCTTGAGCCAAGCCGTCTACTGTGGGGCGAATGATGCGTTCTTCCACTTTCTTCATCCACTCGGGAGTGGCGAAAGGCACAGGACTAACGCTGCCCATACCGCCGGTGTTGAGACCAGTATCCTGCTCGCCGATGCGTTTATAGTCTTTTGCTTCGGGCAAAATCTGATAGTCTTTGCCATCGGTAAGCACAAAAACCGAACATTCTATACCACTGAGAAACTCTTCTACAACCACAGATGCTGAGGCGTTTCCAAACATTCCGTGGAGCATGTGTTGCAGTTCGGCCTTAGCCTCTTCCAGAGTTGCGAGTATGAGCACGCCTTTTCCTGCGCACAAGCCATCGGCTTTCAGCACGTAGGGAGCTTTCAACGTTTCGAGAAAAGTCAAACCCTCGTCGATGTTTTCGACAGTAATGGTTTTATAACGTGCTGTGGGAATGGCGTGTCTGGACATAAAAGCCTTAGCGAAGTCTTTGCTACCCTCAAGCGTAGCGCCTTTTTTCGAAGGGCCTATAACGGGAATATGTGCCGTTAATGCATCGCTTTTAAAGTTGTCGTAGATGCCGTTCACCAGCGGATCTTCGGGTCCTACCACCACCATTTTCACGTCGTTGTCTAGTGCGAAACGCTTCAAAGCTTCGAAGTCGTTGGAATTGATATTCACGTTTTGGCCCACTTCCGCCGTCCCTGCATTTCCGGGGGCGATGAAAAGTTTGCTAACCTTAGGGCTTTGGGCTATCTTCCAGGCAAGCGCGTGTTCTCTTCCGCCACTTCCCAACAGTAAAATGTTCATCGTTTTATTTTAGATAATCGTCAAAATATTGTGATATGCGTTCGTGCAAGTGGGTGCTTTGGTGTCCGCGCATGTTGTGTGGTTCGCCAGGATACACAAAGAAGTCGGGCTGTGTGCCCACTTTGATACACTCTTGCAAGAAGTTTAAGCAATGTTGCGGCACCACAACGGGGTCGTTCATGCCTGTGATAATCTGCAATTTTCCTTTTAGGTTCTTGGCTTTGGGCAGCAAACTGCTCTCGGCATAGCCCTCGGGATTGTTCTGAGGTGTGCCCATGTAGCGTTCTCCGTACATCACCTCGTACCATTTCCAGTCGATTACTGGTCCGCCAGCTACGCCCACTTTGAACACTTCGGGATGGGTGGTGATAAGGTTAGTGGTCATAAATCCACCGAAACTCCATCCATGTACGCCCATGCGATCTTTGTCTACGTAGGGTAAGGAGGTGAGATATTCCACACCTTTCATTTGGTCTTTCACCTCTTCAACTCCTAGATGGTGGAATGTTGCTTGCTCAAAGGCAAGTCCACGAGCACTACTTCCGCGGTTATCGAGGATGAAAAGCAGATAGCCTTTTTGTGCCATATAGGTTTCCCAGCCACGCGACCAGAAGTGCCAGCGTGCCTCTACGTTGCGAACACCAGGCCCACCGTACACGTAAATAATGGTGGGATATTTCTTATTTGGGTCGAAATTGGTGGGCTTAACCATGCGATAATAGAGGTCGGTTGTGCCATCTGCTGCTTTGATAGACCCGCAAGAGTATTCGGGAACGGTGTAACCCACCCACGGATCAGCGGCTGTGAAGTAGCGAGTGGCTTTTGTCGAGGCCACATTCACTATGTCGATGTTGCGTGGAACGGTTGGTTCGGTGTAGCTATCGAAGATCCATTCGCCCGAAACACTTAGCGCAGGCTTGTGCGAACCACCTGCTCCGGTGGTGTTGGCGTGGCATCCTTTGCCATTGTCGAGCAGTCGGCGTACACCTGTTTGCAGGTTTACGGCATAGAGGTTGTTTTGAATAGCACTGGCCTCTGTAGAAAGAATGATGGCTTCTTTGGTTTTGGCATTAAAGCCCATCAAGTCTATTACAATCCATTTACCTGTTGTAAGCTGTTTGATTTGCTTCCCGTTGGTGTCGAAGAGGTACAAATGGTTGTATCCGTCTTTCTCACTTTGCAAGATAAAATGGTTTTTATCCCAAGGAATGAATGTTATGGGGTGCGTGGGATGCACATACTTGTTGCTCGACTCGGTGTAGAGTGTGGCCGTTTTATTACCCGTGGCAGGGTCGTAGGCATCAAGCGAGTAGTGATTTTGCGCCCTATTCAGTTCGATAAGATAAATAAGCTTGCCGTCGGGAGCCCAAGCAATGTTGGTGAAATACCTATCCGTGGGGTCGCCCGTGTTGAGGTACACTGTTTTTCCTGTGTTCAAGTCGTACACTCCAACAGTCACAAGGTGCGATTTCTCGCCAGCCATGGGATAGTGAACGGGAGTTTCTGTGGCAATACGGGTGTCAACGTCCACCAAAGGGTAGTCGGCCACCATGGATTGGTCCATTCTGTAGAAGGCCAACTTCTGTCCGTCGTTGCTCCAGAACGTTCCTTTATAAATACCAAACTCATCGCGGTGCACGCTCTGTCCGTAAACAATGTTACGACTTCCGTCTGTTGAGAGCTGTTTTAGCACACCTTTTCCGTCGTTTACATAAAGGTTATCGTCTTTAACAAATGCAACGGCGCGCGATTGCGCATTCCAGTCGGCAGCTATTTCGTCTTTTGCCTCTTGTTTCCAGTCCACTTTCTTGGTTTTCCAGTTCACCAACATGCGCGTTTTGTTCACATTGAGCAACACAAGCGTTTGGTTGGGGTAGGGGAAAGTGGCCGAATAGAGCGAGCGCACTTTATTTTCGCCGTTAGGATAAATCCATTTGTTAAGCTCGTCTGTAGAGAACAAGCGCGTTTCTTTACCCGTTTTCTTGTCTACCAGTGCGCAAAACTCTGCGTCTGTACGCACCAGTTGGTCGCCCCACCATGTGGCATAGCGGTTTTTAGGCACCATGTTATGGAAGTTGTTACCACCAAAATTGAGGTCTTCCAGTGTGAATTGTTTCTGAGCCGACATTGTTTGCGGTGCAAAAATGAGCGTGGAGAGCATTGCTCCCACGATAATTTGTTTAATCGTCATGGTCTATAAAGTTAGCAGAATTACGTCCAAAGTTTTTACTTCCGCGCTTATCGGTGCGTTCAAAACTCTTTCCTTTTCGGTTAAAGTCTTTGGCTTTGCCAGAGAAGGCCTTGCCACCACGTTCGAAAGAGCGCCCACCGCGTTTGTCGTCGCGGTCGTTAAACGATGATGTGCGTTTGCGTTTGCGGTCGTCGTTGCGCTCTTCGGTATGTGCGAAGTGGTTTTTAAAGGTGTACGAGCGTATGTCGTCGGTGTCTTGCGAGCCATCCTCGTCGAGCCTTTTCTTAAACTCGCGGTTTTTCTTAAATCTATTTTTCTCGGCCATCTGACGCTTTTCGTCATCGCTTTTCACCACACCGCCATCCTGACGGAAGTCTTTCAGCGAGCCATCGAATATAGCATACTTGCGAAATTCGCACTCAAGCGAGCCGTTGTATACAGGGATTTTAATAGAAGGCTTAAGACCTATCTGGTCGAAACACTCTTCGCGATAGCTCAGCACCCAAGCTTCGTTGCCCATAAATTGGTGTTTCAGTCTTTCGCCAATCATCTTATAGGTTCCAAGAAGGTTTGGAGTAGAGATACGCTCACCATAAGGTGGATTTGTTATGAGAATTGAAGGGTTTTGGGGCTGTTTGAAGTTCTTGAAATCAGCTTCTTCAATCGTAATATCCTTTGTAACTCCAGCTGCTCTAGCATTTAAGCGAGCAGTGTTTACGGCTTTAATGTCGATGTCATAGCCATAAATATGATGCTCAAACTTACGCTCTTGGCTGTCATCATTATAAAT
>ENA-OWNK01000936-OWNK01000936.1-metagenome-genome-assembly--contig:-NODE-936-length-13209-cov-12.162612_pt1 | contig 13209 bp, 7 predicted proteins | sample MGYA00245343_ERZ651121 | MGnify/ENA primary metagenome ERZ651121 (study PRJEB26857, sample SAMEA4031775) | metagenome | biome: human; feature: oral; material: saliva | place: Philippines | collected 2014... | reverse complement strand
ACCACTGCTGTGGTGGAGGTGCATATCTCCAATGTGTACCAGCGCGAAGAGTATCGTCACCGCTCCATGATTAGTGCAGCCTGTAAAGGTATTATCGCTGGCTTCGGCCTTCATAGTTACCGCTTAGGTATCGAGGCTCTACTAAAAGATTAAATTTGTTTCAGAAAAAACAAGATAAGGAAGATGAAATACAAGAAGACCAAGATTGTTGCTACCATTAGTGACGCACGTTGCGACGTATCGCTGATACAGAAACTCTATGATGAAGGCATGAACGTAGTACGCCTGAACACGGCTCACCAAGGGCCGGAAGGTATGAAACGCGTAATTGATAATGTGCGCGAGGTTTCTAGCCACATCGCTCTGCTGGTGGATACGAAAGGACCTGAAGTGCGCACAACGGTTTGTGACGCCCCCATCACATTCAAAGCTGGCGAAACAGTGAAGATTGCTGGACTGCCAGGGGAGAAGACCACGAAGGAGCGCATCTGCGTAAGCTATCCCGAATTTGTGCGGGATGTGGCTGTGGGTTCGCAAATCTTGATTGACGATGGTGACCTCGGACTGCGCGTTACAGAAAAGAACGCTGATTGTGTGACTTGCACCGTGGAGAACGAAGCCACGCTGGGAGCGCGCAAGAGTGTCAATGTGCCGGGTGTGCGTATCAACCTGCCCGCTCTGACGGAGAAGGACCGCAACAACATACTCTTTGCCATCGACTACGATGTTGATTTCATCGCCCACAGCTTTGTGCGTTCGAAAGAAGACATCCTGGAAATTCGCAAGATACTCGAGGAGAAAAATAGCGATATTAAAATCATCGCCAAAATTGAGAACCAAGAAGGCGTAGACAATATAGAAGAAATTTTGGAAGTAGCCGACGGCGTGATGGTGGCTCGTGGCGATTTGGGTATCGAAGTGCCGCAAGAATACATCCCTGGCATTCAGCGCCGCATAATTGCAGCCTGCATCCGCGCCCATAAGCCCGTTATCGTGGCTACGCAGATGCTTCAGAGCATGATTCGCAACCCACGCCCCACGCGTACGGAAGTGACCGACATTGCCAATGCTGTTTACAGTCGCGCCGATGCTGTCATGCTGAGCGGTGAGACTGCTTACGGCGACTATCCTGTTGAGGCTGTCCACGTTATGTCTACCGTGGCACGCCAGGCAGAACTCGATAATCTGGACGGAGTGACAGCCGACATCGACGTACCTCTCTCTCAGTATCCTACTGTAACGGAATTTTTCGCCAAAGAAGCAGTGATGGCCACTAAGACTATGCAGCTCCATGGTATTATCATGGATAGTTTCACGGGTCGCACAGCGCGCTACGTTTCTTCCTTCCGTGGTCGCAATACGGTGTTTGCCCTTTGCTATAAGCCCAAGACAGTGCGCCATTTGGCACTGAGTTTTGGTGTTTATCCCATCTATCTGCCGATGAAAACCTTCGGTCACGCCTTCCTTCTTGTGGCGTTGAAGAAACTGATTGCTGAAGGATTGCTCCATTATGAGGACCGCATTTGTTATCTTGGCTCTCACCGCAAAGAACAAAGCACAAGTTTTATGGAGATGAACATCGTGCGCAACCTGCTGGACGAAGAAGAGAAGGAAGTGTATAGAAACTAACATTTGAGGAATGAGTGGCGAGGTATAAGCTCGTTTTTTCGGAACTTATGTCTCGCGGCTTACAACTCGTGTGTAGTAAGAAATAACTCAACTGTGCAACATCACCACACAAACGGAGCAACACAAATACCGCTGGCAGAAACTGACAGCGTAGAACTGTTGTACGACTACTTGGAGGCTCATTGCACTCCGGAGGATGAATACATGCACCGCCTTTATCGAGCCACCAACACACAGCTCGTGCGGCCGCGCATGGCCAGCGGACACATGCAGGGAATACTCCTGCGGATGATTGCACAAATGGTGCGCCCTCAGACCGTACTCGAAATCGGCACTTATTCAGGCTATTCTGCTCTGTGTCTGGCTTCGGGGATGGAAAAAGGTACTAAGATATATACTTTCGAGGTGAATGATGAGCAGGAGGACTTTACCAAGCCGTGGTTTGATAATTCTCCTTATCCGGCCGATATAGAAATGATTATCGGCGACGTTCTGAAGTTGCTCCCCAATATGGATCTTCGTTTCGACCTCGTTTTTATCGATGCCAACAAAAGGGACTACCGCGCCTACTACGACCTTGTCTTTCCGCGTCTCAATCCGGGCGGTGTGATTCTGGCGGATAATACGCTCTGGGATAATCACGTTATCGATCCGGCTTATGATAATGATGTGCAGACAAAGGCTATTAAAGATTTCAATGATTATGTGGTGCAGGACAGCCGTGTGGAGAAAATCATTCTCCCGCTGCGCGACGGACTCACTATGATTCGTAAAAAATAAGACCAATATGGAAACTACCCGTCAACAGAAAATAGACCGCCTGATACAGAAAGAGCTCGGCGAAATGTTTCAACGCCAAACGCAGGCTATGCGCGGCGTGCTTGTGAGTGTAAGTAATGTGCGCGTAAGCCCAGATCTCAGCGTGTGCAATGTTTATGTCAGTGTTTTTCCTTCAGAAAAGGCCGATGAGATAGTAAAAAATCTCAACGACAACGTTCGCAGCATTCGTTACGACCTCGGACAACGCGTGAGACATCAGCTCCGAATCATTCCCGAACTAAAGTTCTTCAAAGATGATACCCTCGACTACATCGAGCACATTGATGAACTTTTGAGTAACAAGTAAGTAGCGACAACTATGTCGTTTCCATTCTATATTGCGCGCCGCTATCTTTTTTCTAAGAAGCAGCACAACGTTATCAACCTTATTAGCGGCATCTCCGTGGTAGGGGTAGCACTGGCTACACTTGCCATGGTTTGCGTTATGTCTGGCTTCAATGGTTTTCAAGACCTCATTGGGAATCTTTTCACTGCCTTCGATCCGCAGTTGGAACTGGTTCCAACGCAGGGCAAGGTAATGGCGGAGGACGATCCCTCGCTCGTGGCTGTGAGGCGCAATAACAAAGTGGCAGCGGCCACAAACAGCTATGAGGACAACGCCCTCATACTTTTCAAAGGACGCCCTTTGGTGATCACGCTAAAGGGCGTGGACGACAATTTCACAAAGACGTCCGAAATCAAGAATATTCTTTACGGACAAGGGGAGTATTCGCTCCGCCGTGGCAATTTGAATTACGGTATCCCAGGTTATAATCTCGCCCTGCAAATGGGAGGTTTGAATTTCGGGACGTTGCAAATCTGTGTACCTAAAAAAGGCGAGCAAATCAATCTGGCTAACCCGATAGAAAACATCAATGTTGACGATTTGACGGCTTCAGGAATCTGCTTCCAGGTTAATCAACAGAAGTACGACGACAATCTAATGCTTTGTTCTCTGCCCTTTGTTCAGGGTCTTTATAATCAAGAGGGCTGCATCACTAAGTTGGAACTCAAACTCAAAGATGGCGTTGACGAACAAACGGCTAAAAAGGAATTGCAACAACTGGCGGGGCCACGATTCAGAGTGCTCGATCGCTATGAGCAACACGAGGAAACGTTCAACGTGATGCAGATAGAAAAACTCTTCGCCTTTGCCTTTCTCACCTTCATAGTCCTCGTGGCTTGTTTCAATATCATAGGTAGCGTTTCGATGCTAATTATTGACAAAACAAAGGACATATCCACGCTTCGTCACCTCGGAGCCACCAACAAACAGATAGTGCATATTTTCCTCTTTGAGGGATGGCTCATTTCCTTTATGGGAGCGATCATCGGTATTGTTCTCGGTCTCATTTTATGCCTTTTGCAGCAGCAGTTCGGGCTGCTAAAGCTCGAGCCAACAGGCGGCGGCAACTTTATCGTGGATGCGTACCCCATCAGCGTTCATGCGATCGACATTGTGATAATCTTCTTCACCGTCATCATTGTTGGTTTCCTCAGCGTGTGGTATCCGGTGAACTATCTGAGCCGCAAAAGCATGGATTCGCAAGCATAAGCCAATGTTTAGACTTATTGAATCCTATTGTCTAACTCCCCATATTTTTGAATATAAGCACTTGTCTTTGCTGCGAACTTCGTAAATATATCTACCGCTAAATTTAACTGTAGAAGAAAGTATAGCATCTTCTGCTTCTTTGCAAGATTTTAGAATGGCAGCAGGCGATGTACCAGGAGCAAAGTATTGACTATTACAGTTTAGTCCATTTTGTTTGTAAGAGTCATAGTATGCGTTCTTTATTATTTCAACTTCTTTATTATCACTTGATATTGCTGAAGTTAAACCACAGTAATAAATTTCAGGTTCTTCATTGTGGCTGCATGAATATATAAGGCAGGATAATAATATAGATAATGCGATGAGTAGATAGTTTATGTTCTTCGACATAATTGATTATTTTAATATTACTTTATGTATTAATAAGCTGTAATACAAGATTATTTCAATAAGTATAAAAGTAATTTGTAGCAATTAAAACACAAAATCATTTTATTATATGATTTGGCAATAATGGTAAATCTAATTCATTCATTAAACTATCTGATAACCATTTATCTTCTTTTTTAACATAAGGATTTTTCAGCCAGTTCTTAAATGCTGTATTAAAGATTGTGCGGTGTTCACATACTACATAATATTTGTCTAGAATAAGCATGCATGTCGATGATGAAAGCTTCCCCTTTTTAACTTCAGATATTAGCATTTCTCTTAAATGTTTATTTAAACGTCTCGGATTATGAAGAAAAATTACTAATAATGATGCATTTATAGATTCTTTATTTGAATACGTTTTACCAAGAACTTTTCCATCGATCCATCCATATTTTTCTATAATTTCATTAGTTATAGGGAGCCCGATTTTTAAGTCTTCTACCAAACAAAAATCTTGATCAAATACTTTAATCATTACTACTATTCCCGTATATAAACAAATATATATTCTTGTTGAGATATCTTCTATTGTGCTTCCTGTCTTATATATTAAATCAGTACCAAAATCATTAAGTTTTGTATTTTCATTATTTAATAAATTTATTATCTTTTCTATTGAATCTCCTAATTTAATCCCTTGATATTCATATTTCATTTGTTTTCCTCCTTCTTTTCTACAAAAATTATTTCAGCTTTTTCTGGTGTATTTCCTCTTGTATTATATGAATCTGGACTTCCTTCTACTATTTTTCTTTTTCCACCTATGTTTTCTCCATTTTCGTTTTTAAAATTTCCTGATATTATCTTATAATTAGATTTATGAGTTCCAGCTGAAGTATTGCTACGAATACTTCCAATACTTTGTCCATCTTCTGTTTTATGCCCTTGAATTATTAGTCTTTGTCCTCCTCCTGAGCCACGGGCATCTGAAAAATCTGTTTTATACCCTGCATTTTTAAATAAAACTTCAAGTTCTTTCAGTGATGTATTAGATAATTTTGCTTGTCCTTCTTTTGTAAGTAGTTCATCTACACTTTTTATTTTTTCAGAAGAACTTTCAATTACAACATATTTAGTACCATTATCTAGCACTCCACTGTCTTTGACATTAGTGTTAGTTGAAATAGATTTTTGTTTAGCATTGGTTACTCCTTGATTTATCCCTGATTTATTTGTATCAGATGTCTTTGATACTGGTGCTCCTTGTTGTTTATTAGAAGTAGCCCCTTTACTTACCTGCTGATTACCAGAATAATCTTGATTTCCTTGTGGCTGTGTTTTGTTAATACTATTTTTATTATTTTGAGCAAGACTATCTCGACTTCTTTGCCACTGTTGAGGATTTTGTCCTTCTCGTTGTTTTATATTCAAAGATTTATTTGTACCAACAGTAACATTAGAAATTTGATTTTGATTAGCCATAGAGGTATTAGGATTTTGAGAAGCAATTTTTGTAGTATTATTTATTCCCTGACTTGCCCCTGACTTATTTATAACAGGTGTTTTAGAAACTGATGTATTTTTATTATTGTCAACAACATCAGCATAACGATAAGTTTTAACATCACCATATTTAGAAGTAACTTTTCCTGGCATTTCTTTACCCATATAATCATTTAGATATTTATTTTCATCATAGGTTAAATTAGGATTATATATTATTGCTCTTTTTGCTGCTTCTCCTTCAACCATAACTTTTGTATAATTAGCTTGGTCGTAAAGTGTTGGCATTCCAGCAACTGAAAGCGTATTAAGAGGATCATAAATATCTTCACCTAAAAGTTCTCTTCCAAAGTTTACTGATTTTTTATCTCTTTGATTTGTTACTCCATAATAAACATCTTGTCCACTTTCTACTGCATCCGAAGCTGTAAATGCTCCTGCTATCAGACCACCTAACATAAATCCAGTACCTAATGCTTTTGTTGCGAATGGTTCAGGTGCAAACGCAAGCGAATAACCTATGCTCATTAGTCCGTATGATGTCCCTCCTCTAAATACTGAGCCTGTTAGACCAACCGCTCCATTTATTGCTCTATCAAAATCTATTTGGATATATTTATATTTAGATTGATAGCCCGTTCTAAATACTCTATCTCCAGAGGTTATAACATCTCCAACCTTTTCTCCAACATCAGCATTACTTAAATCTATTCCATCTGTTGTTAATGATATCTCACTGTTATTATCTTCTCCAAACTTTTTCTTTACATATTCATTTGCTGGTCTTCCTAAACTTTCTAAGCCTTCTTCATCATTTGACTTATCTTCTGCTACTTTCTTATCTTGTCTTCCTTCTAAGGCATCTTTTCCATGGGCTACTTCTTCTGTTAAGGTTCCTAATACTTTCTTTATGTCTTCTATTTTATTTACATCTATTGGTATTAATACTTTCCTATTTTTTCTATCTACTATATAGGATGAACCTGTACTTCCTTCTGAATCTTTTGGCATAGTTTTTTCATCTAAGTATACTACATCAAAGTCTATTCCTATATCTTTTCCATAGCCCTTTACTATATCTCTCAATGCTTTTTTTAAGTCTTCTTCATTAATTGTTCCAGCTTTAAACTGTCTACCTAACTCTTCAACTCTTGAACCTATTACATTATAGAAACTTGTAACCCATCTTTGAGCTCTTAGATTTGAAAATACATTTCTTTTATCTTTTCCTAATGGATTCGATGTATTTTTTACAGCATTTCCTAAATCTTCAACTTCATTTTTAGCTTTTTGTAAATCTTCTTTAAACTTTTCAGGATTTTTTATATAGTTAATTGTTTGAGATTCTACATTGATATTTGTTTTAAAATCTCTATCTTCTGTTATCTCTGTCATTGTATCTAAATCTCTGTTTATTTCATCTCCAGAAGATTTTCCTATTTCTACATTACCTATTACTGTATTCTTTGTTATCCCTTCTTGTTTTTTATCAGAATAATTTACTCCTATACTTGTTATTCCAGAAGTTGATACTCCTACTGAACCACCTGCTGTTTTTAACTTATCTACATTTTCTAAGTTATGTCCTACATACTCATCTATTGATAGTTTTCCATTTTCAGTTGTACCTATCGCAGAAGCTGTATTTTCTACCTTAGCTACTTTTAGATCACTTCCATCTCCTATTATGAAAGTACTTGCATTATCTACAACTCTTCTTTCTCCATTTGTTTTAGAATAATTTGCACTTCCTGATGGCAGACCATTTGCTGATACACTTAAACTTCCACCTTTTGTACTTCCCTTTGTTGTAGATGTATTTTGTTTACTTTCAATAGTTAGATTTTCTATATTTCCAGTAACTGTTCCACCTTCTTGGTTAAATCCAGAAAGAGTCATATTCTTTGTATTGTTATGTACTTCATCTACATTTACAAATCTACCATTTTGATAAGTAGTTCCATTGCTATTCATATTTGATTTAGAAGCTGAAATACTTACTCCATTAAATTCTGTTTGTGTTCCATCTCCATAACCAATAGTTACTCCTGTTGATATTCCAGTACTTTTACCAGTAGATGAATATGAATTATTTAATTCAACAGCTGTCTTATTAATATTTTCTACATTGTTATAGATAAACTTAGTATCTTGTGCCTGTGTTCCAACATATTCAACATTCTTTACATTATTGTAAGTTATACTTGAATTTTCATCTTTTCCCCTTATTGTTGTTACAACTGCACTTTCACTGTGCGAGTTTGATTTAGAACTTGATTTATTAAATCCTAAGTTTACTCCTATATTCGCATAGAAATTATTATTTGCTTGTGCTGCTTTTAGATTATCTTTTCCAACAGTATTAGTTTGATTATTTTTATCATCATCATCTTCATCATCATTAGAATTATTTTTATTAACAGCACTTGTAGGAAGTTTTGTCCCTTGATTTGAAGCTAATCCACTAACTATTCCTGTAACAGTATTAGTTGCTGAAGCTAGTCCTCCAAGTATATCTCCTGACTTCATTTGATTTACTGAGTCTACTCCTTGTTTTGCTCTATCTAATGCTTCTGATTTTATTCTTACAGATAAATTTACTCCACTACTCTTTGATGATGTTTCTACATCTCTTGTATCTTTTCTTGCTCCAAATTTTACATCACCATTATTTACAGTAACTTTTCCATGAGTGAAATTAGTTGCTGTTATTTCTGCTCCCTTATTAAGAGTTACATTATCTCCTAATACTAGATTAGACTTTGCATTTGTTAAATCTTTTTCTTTTAACTTACTTTGAGATTTCCCATATCCAACAGAGAAACCTCCACTTCCTATGCTTGAACTAAAGCCTTTTTTCTTCTCTTCTAGCGAGTATGAACTATGAAGTTCATTAGAATCTGTTGTTAGTTTTCCATTTATTATAGAGTTATCTCCTAGAACTAGATTACTTCCTAAGACTTTTATATCTCCATCAATTACAGCCTTATTTTTTACATATAGATTACTTTCAGCATTTATTTCTTGATGTAATTCCTCTGTTACAGACTTTCCAGTAAGACCTCCAAAACCTTTTTTAGTCTTTTGATGATAAGAATAGTTAATATCTTTTGTTGCTGCTTCTGTTATATTTCCCTTAGCTGAAATATTTCCACTATCTTGAGCAACTACATTACTACCTAGAATATTTACATCTTTTCCACTTGTGATATTTACCCTATCTCCTATCACATTAGAAGCCACATTACTAGTTCTGTAATTAATAGTTTCTTCTGATCTAGAACGTCCAAATTTCTTTTTACGGCTTCCTTTATGAGCTAAATATTCACTATCTGTTGCTGATACTATATTTATATCTCCGTCAGCCTTAATATTTGCTTCTCCTTTAGCAACTATATTTGAACCTTTAATATCAACATCATTTTTTGCATTGATATTAATATTGTTACCTTCTATATTACTTGAGATATTACTTTTATTATCAATAGTCAAATAATTTTTAGAATCACCACTATGGAAATATCTATTTTCTTCTATAGTATCAATATTAACATTTTTAGCTGTAATAGTTAAGTCTTCATCAGCTTTAATAGAAGCTCCACTATTTTGAAAATCATTTTTTGCATCTAGGCTTATATTTTTAGCTTCTATACTAGCTAGATTTTCGCCAGTACTAATTCTATCTAAATCATATCCATTAATTCTTAGAGTACTTAAATTAGAAATATCTTTCGCACTAACAATTAAATCTTCATTAGCTTTGATATTTGCTCCTATATTATCTACTGAATTTTTAGCTGTTATATTTACAAAATTCCCATGTATATTTGCTTTATTTGCACCAAGTAAAGACTTATTTATTAAACTATCTGTTGTAATAGAAATATTATCAGCAAATAAATTTCCAGTATTCTGTATATTATTAGCTTTTATTGCTAAGTCTTGACCAGCTTCTATAGAGGCATTTTTATTTTTTAATTTATTTAAAGTATCTTTTGTTAAATATACTTTAGGTATTAAAACTTTTTGACCATTGATATTTTCTTCAACATACCATATTATATTACTTTTTAATTCAGATATTTGTTTATCAGATAAAGAAACACCTAGTTTTAAGTCTAGTCTTTCTCTTTCAGAAATTGCATTATCAAAAAATGCTTTCATTTGCTCTTTATCAGATTTATAGTTTCCTAGAAATCTTTGACCAGTAATCTCTAAAATAGTTTTACTGATAAGTTTTGTTTCATATATTGAATCTCCTATTATTTTTAAATCTTTATCAGGTGTAAATTTTAAATTTTTAAATAAATAATCAGCACCTATATATGAAGACTTATCAATAAATTTAACATTACTTTCAATAAAATATGAAAATCCTTGAGTACTTCCAATTTTATCATTTATTTTAAAAAGTCCTTTATCATTTTTAGGTAAAATTACAAAATCTTTTGTGTCAAGAAATTCTTTAAGTTCAAGATTTTTATTGTTTAAAACTATGTTTTCAACATTTACATTTTTAGCACTTGTCTCAACCTTAGTTCCCATATTACTGATTGTATTACTAATAAATCCATTTCCGACTTCATTAGCTGTAATATTTAAATTTTCTCCAGCAGATATTTTAGCATTTTTACCAGTCCCTACTTGAGTAACTATCTTATCCTTGACAAAAACATCACCCTTATCCCAAGGTTCTCCAACAAGAACTTTTCCATCCATAACATATTTTTTTCTTAGTTTTATTGGATTTTTTGCATTTTCATGAAATTCAAAACCTCTTATGAATTCTGCATTTACTTCTATAGGGATATTAAGATTAATATTTTTTACATTTTGAGCCTTTATATTAATATTTTTATTAGCTAAAATATTAGATTCTTTATTTTCTACATCATTTTTAGCCACAAGAGTAATATTTTTATTTGATTTTATATTCCCTGCTTCACTTGTATAGTTACTTTCAATTTTATCAACCTTATTTAAATGTACAGTATTTAAATAGTTTCCTTCTTGCCAAGTCCATTGTCCATTTCCAGATGGTGCTATGAACTCTTCTCCAGGTCTACCATCACGACGAATATATTTTACTATTCTTCCATTATCTTTTACTATATATTTTCTAAAATATTCTTTAACTATTTCTGTTGCCATTTCATTATATTTATCAAAATCAAGCTTTGAAATATCAATATTACTTTCATTTGGTGCTAGAGTTCCAATAACTTTATGGCTTCCACTTATTTCAGAAAGATTCTTAATATCTTTTGCTTCTATTCTAATATTTCCTTCACTAGTTATATCAGCTACATTATTTATGAATTCTCCATTATCACTTATCGCTGAAAAATCTCCAGTGGTATAGATATCTGCTTTATCATTTAAAAATTTATTTTTAAATTTAACATCTGTATTCCCTGTAGAATAGATTAAACCTTTATTTGTTATATTATCTACATCAATATTTAAATTACTATCTGAAATGATTTGTTTATTATTTACAATATTTAGTTGCAATGTTAGATTACTTAATTGGAATAATTTTAGGATTAGGTTTTTTCTAAAATATATTAGGAAAGATAGAAGGAAGACAAAAATTAGTTCCAGATGAAACTCAAAAAGGTTTAGAAAGTTTATCAAGCTAAAAATAGAATAAATGATTTATCAGAAATAGAAAATGGAAACTTTGAAACTGTTCCAGAAAAAGAATCTGTTCTACATAATTTTATTAATACTAAAGATGGCATAAAAATTGTTATAAGTGATTCATCAAGAAATATTAAAAAAGTTGATTATGAAACTGGAAAAGAAGTTGTCATATCTGCAAGTGGACAGAAGGCAATCTAAACTTTTAGATAAAATAAAAGATGAAAACTTTTATAAAATTTATTATTAAAACACTTTTATTTTTTATTGTGTTATTTATCTTATTACTACTTAGTATGTGTATAAGATATGAACCTGAGAATTATTATGGAATTGTTGAAAAAGTTGATTCATATCCAAGAAATCTAATAATTTCAACTAGTGGAATATATTTTAATAATAAAAAATTTCCAAAAGAAACAGTATTAAAAAAGATAGAGGTTTTCTTTAACAATAAGTTTATTGGTGATATTGTAGTAAATAAGAAATTAAAAGATCTTAAGCAAATATATGAAGATGGAAAAGAGTACCAGTTCAAAGATGATCTTTTAAGAATATTGGGAAAGAATAATGAAAAGTTTAGAGTAGAACTAGAAGGACACAGAACAACTGGTTTTATATTCAATATTTATATTGAGGAACCTAATGGAAAAGAAGTTTTAATAAAAAAAGAAGTTGATATATATTTTGTAAAAAAAGGATATTCTTTCTTTTATCTAGTTGAATAAAAAAATATTTATATAAAAGATTAACAGGTAAATAAAGAGACTGTTGCAAATTAAACTATTAAAATATGTAGTGGTATAATAGAATTATAACATGAGTGTCTAATAATATAGCCATATTTTATTTTTTTATAATTTCAAGATTATTCTTGATTTTAAGTTAATAAAATATTTTTAGGAAAGCCAACAAGTGATTACTTTAAAAAATAATATAGTAAGAATGATAAAGCCATAGAATTAAAGAGTGATGGAAAAGATATTCAAAAGATGATGAATATAGGGAACAAATATTTGATGAAAAAGGAATGAAAAAATGAAAAAAATTATAATTTTATTATTAACAATATTCTTTTTAACAAAGGTAGCTACATATGAAAATACTGTGCTTATCTTAAATCAATATACTGGAATAGTAAGAGAAACACCAACATTTGATAGAGATGAAGCTCTTTTTGTATTAAAAAATTATGATATGGAAGATAGTTTGTATGTAAAAGAATTATTAAAAGTTAATAATACTTGGATAGGAAATACCTATAATTATAAAGAAGCATATGAAAAAAATTACTTATTTAAGTGGGGAGAAAATGATCAGTCTTATAATAACCCAAACTTTGATGAAAAAGGAAGAGAAAAAGAGTACAACAAAAATACTGGTTATTTCATTATAGAAAATAATACAAGAACTTATGGACTTTCAAAAGAAGAGGCTGAGAAAAAATTAAATATTTCATCTTTAAAATTAAAAAGTGTAGAAATATATATGAAAAAATATGGAAGGAAAGGTATTTTAAAAAAATTTTATCGTGACTTTTTTATTGCTCTTTATAAAGATAAAGACTATGATGAAGAAGATTTTGTGAAAGATGATGAAAAAACAGCACCAGAAGTTAGAAAATTAATTATATCAAGAAATATTATAATTGTATATTTAGGGATTATTTTAATTTCATATCTATA
>ENA-OWNK01000935-OWNK01000935.1-metagenome-genome-assembly--contig:-NODE-935-length-13224-cov-23.683423_pt1 | contig 13224 bp, 9 predicted proteins | sample MGYA00245343_ERZ651121 | MGnify/ENA primary metagenome ERZ651121 (study PRJEB26857, sample SAMEA4031775) | metagenome | biome: human; feature: oral; material: saliva | place: Philippines | collected 2014... | reverse complement strand
GACGCAAAGACTGCAGGTTCGCGGTCTTCTTGGGTCGGCGCAGAACGGCGAAAAGTACACCGGCGATCACCAGTACACCCAGCACGATTGCGCAGATTATCATCATCGTTTCATTCACACTACTAGCTTACCGGTTTGGGCGGTTTGGCTGGTCGAGATTACGCGCATGCCCGACTGTCGGCGGAGTAGACTGGACACTGTTAAGTTTTTTTAGCCGAACACATGTTGGGCAGTTGCGGGTGGGGCCTGCGACTGCCGCACGGCACCGCACGATTTCGAGGATGAACATGAGGAACCCTGCCACAACACCGCCTGTTTTTGACCCGCGCACGATTGACCCGAACCGTGTGCCGACTGGTTTGAAGGTTCTGATTGTTGCGTCGTTCATGATTGCGGTGGGTTTTGGTTTGGTGGCGCCGGTGCTGCCGAATTATGCGCAGAATTTTAATGCCACGGTCACTATGGCGACGATGGTGGTTTCTGCGTTGGCGATTACGCGCCTGATTTTTGCGCCGTCGGCGGGTCAGCTGATTACCCGTTGGGGTGAGCGTCCGGTGTACACGATTGGCATGCTGATTGTGTCGGTGACGTCGTTTATGATTGCGTTTGCCTGGGATTATTGGGTGCTGCTGGCTTCGCGTGCGGTGGCGGGTATCGGCTCGGTCATGTTCACGGTTTCTGCGATGGGTCTGCTGGTGCGCCTGTCCCCGGCGCATATGCGCGGCCGTATTTCGGGCTATTATGCGACGGCGTTCCTGCTGGGTAACCTGCTGGGCCCGGTGATTGCGAGCGCGCTGGCGCCGTTTGGTATGCGTGCGCCGTTCATTGTGTATGGTTTTTCGCTGTTGGCGGCGGGCTTGATTGTGTGGTTCTTGATGCCGTCGCAGGCGGCGTTGGAGGCTGAGCGTGACGCGATTATGGAGGCGGCGGCGCTGGCTGAGGGTAAGGGCACCGGGGTGTTGCCGTCGGCGGCTCCCTCGCCTGCTAGTGCATCCGGTCAGGGGGCTAAGCCTGGGTCTTCTTCGGGTAAGAGCGATCTTCCTGCGATGACGGTTCGTGACGCGTTGAAGTTCTCGAATTACCGTTCTGCGCTGGTTTCGAATTGGGCGATTGGCTGGTCGGTGTTTGGTGTGCAGTCGTCGATTATTCCGTTGGCGGCGGCGTATTTGGCGACTGGCGGCGACATGTCTAATTCGGTTGCGGGTACCCTGTTGGCTTCTTTGGCGATGGCGACGAACTCGTTTGGTAATGCGTTGACGCAGACGTTCTCGGGCCGTTTTTCGGATCGTTTTGGTCGCCGTGTGATGGCGTTTTCGGGTTTGCTGTTGGCGGGTTCTGCGGTGACGTTTATGGGTTTCGCGCCGGTGGCGTGGGTGTTTGTGTCGTTGACGGCGTGCTTGGGTATTGGTGCGGCGTTTATGGGTCCGTCGATTCAGGCTGCGGTGTCTGATGTGATTGGTACTCGCCGCAGTGGTGGTCAGGTGTTGGCGGTGTATCAGATGTTTAGTGATTTTGGTATGATTTTGGGTCCGCTGGTGGCTGGTTTGATTGCGGATGCGTGGGGCTTTGTTCCGGCGTTCATTATCAGTGGTTTGTTGCTGGTGGCGGCGGCGTTTACGTGGGCGCCGTTCCGGAAGGCGCGCTGGCCGAAGGATATTGCGGACGCGGACTATACGGGCCGCTAAGAGCTCTATAACAAGTGAAAAGCCGGTGCCTGCTTCGTAGCGGGCACCGGCTTTTCACGTATCAGGCTTATGTTCGGGAAATAGATAAAAAATCCGACAGGACGTATAACCCCAGAATCAGGTGAGCTACCAGCAACACCCGACCCTAGATCAGCCTCATATACCCCTATCCCAGACTGAGGCGAGCTAACCCGAGAAGGTAACCACCTACCAACCCCCTATATCCTCACCCGAGGGGTAGGCGACCCAGAGGGCGTACCGGACACGCGAAGCGGGGGCTCCGTCCTCGAAGCGCCCCCAGGCGCTGAAGAGGGGGCACTCCCCCGCAAGCGTTGTCCGGTACAACCTCTCAAACAACTAACCCACAGAAGCCTCACTCCCCCGCTTCGCGTGTTTTGGTCGCCATCTCTTAGCAACCCTTATCGGACTACAGGCACCTTGGAGAATTCACGCACGGTACCTTCCGGGTCGCCGGAGCGTACCAGCGCTTCACCGATGAGTACCGCATCCGCACCGGCGCCTGCGTAGGCGCGAACGTCCTCGATGCTGGCGACACCGGATTCGGCGACCTTGATGACGGAGTTGGGCAGGTGCGCTGCGAGGGAGGCGTAGTGTTCGTTGTTGACTTCGAGGGTCTTGAGGTTACGCACGTTGATGCCGACGATCTTGGCACCGATGCGCTGGGCGACCTCGATTTCTTCGGGGGTGTGGGTTTCGACGAGGGCGTTCATGCCGAGCGATTCGGTGAGTTCGAGGAATTCGCGCAGGGTCTGCTCGTCGAGTGCCGCGACGATGAGCAGGACCAGGTCGGCGCCGTGTGCGCGTGCTTCCCAGATCTGGTATTCGTCGACGGTGAAGTCCTTGCGTAGCACGGGGATGTTTACGGCGGCGCGGACTGCGTCGAGGTCGGCGAGGGAGCCGTTGAATCGGCGCTGTTCGGTAAGTACCGAGATTGCTACGGCGCCACCTGCTTCGTAGCGTGCGGCGAGCGCGGCGGGGTCCGGGATTTCTCCGAGCGCACCCTTGGAGGGTGAGGAGCGCTTCACCTCAGAGATGATGCGTGCGGTGGTGCCGTTGCCGCCGCCGGGTACTTCACCGCGGAGGGAGGCGAGCGCGTCGCGGGCGGGTGCGGCTGCGAGGGCGCGCTTCTTCATTTCCTCGAGGGGAACCTGCTGTACGCGGGCGGCGAGGTCTTCGCGGACGCCGACGATGATCTCGTCGAGAACGGTGCTCATGGTGTCTCCTTGGGTTACTTGGTGGCGTTGACGGCTGTGTCTGCGTCCAGGGGTGCCAGGCCGGAGGCGGTCAGTACTGCACGCAGCGGGGCGGCGGACTTGTTGACGGTTTCGAGGGTTTCGGAGTCCGGGTTGGAGTCCATGACGAGGCCCGCGCCTGCCTGTACGTAGGCGGTGCCTTCCTTGAGTACGGCGGTGCGGATGGCGATTGCCATGTCCATGTTGCCGGCGAAGTCAAAGTAGCCGCATACGCCGCCGTAGACGCCGCGGCGGGTGGGTTCGTATTCGTCGATGAGCTGCATGGCGCGCGGTTTGGGTGCACCGGAGAGGGTGCCTGCCGGGAAGGCGACGCGTAGCACGTCGTAGGCGCTGAACTGCGGGTCGAGTTCGGCGCTGACGGCGGAGGAAATGTGCATGATGTGGCTGAAACGCTCAATAATCATGAACTGGTCGACGGACACGGTGCCGGGCTTGGCGATGCGCGAGAGGTCGTTGCGTGCCAGGTCGACGAGCATGAGGTGTTCGGAGCGTTCCTTCTGGTCGGCTAGCAGCTCTTCGGCGAGCGCGAGGTCCTCTTCGCGGGTTGCGCCGCGCGGGCGGGAACCGGCGATGGGATGGGTGCTGGCGATGCCGTCCTTGAGGGTGACGAGCGCCTCCGGGGAGGAGCCGACAATGTGGAAGGGGGTGCCGTTGCTGTCTTCGAAGTTGAAGAGGTACATGTACGGCGAGGGGTTGGACTGGCGCAGTACACGGTACACGTCGAGTGCCTTGGCGTTGGTTTCGGCTTCGAATCGGCGTGAGAGCACGATCTGGAAGACGTCGCCGTCGATGATGTTCTTCTTGGAGCGGTCGATGGCGTCTTTGAAGCCCTGTTCGCTCCAGGTGAGGGTGACGTCTTCGCGGACCTTGCGGTCAACGTCTGCCACGCCGGAGAGAATGGAGGTGGTTGCGGTGGCGCCGCGCTGCAGGCGGCGGAGCATGCTGTGCAGGCGCGCTACGGCGTCTTCGTAGGCGCCGTCGACGTTTTCGCTGGTGCCGTTGAAGTTGATGGCGTTGGCGACGAGCAGGACGGTGCCGTCCTTGTTGTCGTGGATTGCCATGTCGGAGACCATGTTGAGCGCGAATTCGGGCAGGTTCACGTCATCGGCGGGCGGGTAGGGCAGGTGCTCCCAGTGGCGCACGACGTCCCAGCCGAGGTAGCCAACCAGGCCGGAGGTGAGCGGCGGCAGGGTCGGGTCGGGTTCGGTGTAGAGCATCTGCAGGGTCTTGGCGATGGCTTCTACGGGGTCGCCGTCGACGGGTGCGCCGGCGGGGGTGCGGCCCTGCCAGTAGACTGCGCCGTCAACGGTGGTGAGGGTGGAGCGGGAGGATGCGCCAATGAAGGAGTAGCGGTCCCAGGCTGCGGATTCGCCTTCTGCGGAGATTTTGGCGGATTCGAGCAGGAAGGTGCCGTGGGCTGCTTCGACGGGTTCGCCCTGGTCGTTTTGGAGTACGAGGGATCGGTAGATGCCGATGGGGGTGAGTGAGTCGGCGAGGATTTTGATGTGTACGGGAATGACGCGGGTGCCGGCTGCGCGGGCGCGGAATTCTTCGAGGCTGGGGGTGATGGTGCCCAAATCCTGCATTGCTGTACTCCTTGTGTTGGGTTGGGGGCGCGTCAGTGCGCTGTGTCCCTTAGCTGCCGCGCTGGGTTTTACCGGTGCATGAGGGTTTTACCGTATGTGCCGGCGTGTCTCTCTGGCGCATACTGCCAGATTCATCACGCCCAATCATGCCTGATAAGGCCCGGTAAGCCCTTTAAAGCCCGGTAAGCCCTGCGCGCGGGTTGTTTCAGTTTAACCGGTGCTGCGGCCCAGTTCCACGGTGAAGACCCGATAGTTCTCTTCGTGAAACTGAGCCGCGTACCGTTCAGCCGTGTTAGTTGCTGAACTGCTTGAGGGTTGCTGCGGTCTGCAGTGCCGCTGCGGTCGCCTCGTAGCCCTTGTCTTCGTTGGAGCCTTCCAGTCCTGCACGGTCGAGTGCCTGCTGCTCGTTGTCGCAGGTGAGCACGCCGAAACCGATGGGGCGGCCGGTCAGCACGGACACGTCGGTCAGGCCGTTGGTTGCGCCCTGGCAGACGTAGTCGAAGTGGGGGGTGCCTCCGCGGATGACCACGCCGAGCGCGACGATTGCGTCGAACTTCTCAGCGAGGCGGGTTGCTGCGACGGGCAGCTCGAAGGTGCCGGGTACACGCACGAGGGTCGGCTCAAGGCCTGCGTCGTGTGCTGCACGCTGTGCGCCGTCGATGAGGCCGTCCATGACCTGGGTGTGCCAGCTTGCCGCAACGATTGCGAGCTTGAAGCCCTTGTAGTCTTCGGGGTTGAGGGTGGTGTCTGCTGCGCCTACGCCGCTCATTGTGTTCTCCTTGTGGGTTTTGGGTTTTTGAAAGTTTAGTGTGCAGGGGTTCGCTTGCAGGGCTGCCGCGGGCTATCTGCGGGGTTTCTACCCTGCGCCGTTACGGGGTGCCGCTACGCGCTTTTGAGCACGTGACGCATACGCTCACGCTTGGTCTGCAGGTAGTGTGCGTTCTCGACTCGGGCGGGAATTTCATCCGGGATGAGTTCGGTGACCTGCAGGCCGAGGCTTTCGAGCGCCTCCTGCTTGGCGGGGTTGTTGGTCACGAGCCTCAGCTCGTTCACACCGAGTTCCTGCAGGATCAGTGTCGCCTGCGAGTAGTCGCGCATGTCGCCGTCCAGGCCGAGCGCCAGGTTCGCGTCGAGGGTGTCGAGCCCGGCATCCTGCAGCGCGTAGGCGCGGAGCTTGTTGACCAGGCCAATGCCGCGTCCTTCGTGGTTGCGCACGTAGATGAGGTACCCGCCGGTGCGGCCAATGATGCGCAGGCCGTTCTCCAGCTGGGGGCCGCAATCGCATCGGAAGGAACCGAAAATGTCGCCGGTGGCGCATTCGGAGTGGATGCGTACCGCGGGTGCTCCCCCGTCCTCGGCGGGTACGGGGGTGCCGTCACGGTCGAGGGCGCGGGCGCTGATGTGCTCGGCGCCGTCCGCAAATCGCCAGGCGCGCAGACCGAACAGGCCCTGCGGGGTGGGTACGGCGACCTCTTCGGTGCTTTCGACCAGCAGCGGGCTGGGGTTGGGCACCATATCGAGGGGGCTGACTCGGTAGCCTTCAGCGAGCTGGGAGGCGATGCGCAGGGATTCGGCGCTGAGCTCTTCAGCCTGCGCCTCAATCGGCTCGGCCAGGGTGCCCGGCGTTGCCTGGGTGTTAGGGGTTTCGCTCATGCGTTCTCCTACGCCTTAGCTACGTACTTGATGAGGTCTTCGATAGAAATCATGGGCAGGTTGTGCTCGGTGGCGAAGGCACGCAGTGCGTCGAAACGCATCATGGAGCCGTCGTCGTGCACGACCTCGGCGATAACACCCACGCCGGACAGGCCCGCCGCGAGGGAGAGTTCCACTGCGGCTTCGGTGTGGCCGGGGCGTTCCGCCACGCCGCCGTCAACGGCGCGCAGCGGGAAGATGTGGCCGGGGCGGGTGATGTCCGCCGGGGTGGAGGCAGCGTCCGCGAGGATCTGCACGGTGCGTGCGCGATCTGCCGCGGAGATGCCGGTGCTCACGCCGGATGCCGCATCGCAGGAGACGGTGTATGCGGTGCCCTTGGGGTCCTCGTTGTTGGTGACCATGGGCGGCAGGTTCATCTCGTCGGCGCGCTTGTTGCTCAGGGGTGCGCAGACCACGCCGGAGGTGTAGCGGATCATGAAGCCCATCAGCTCGGGGGTTGCGTGCTCGGCGGCGAAGATGATGTCGCCTTCGTTTTCGCGGTCTTCATCGTCGACGACGACCACGGCGCGACCTGCGGCGATAGCGTCCACCGCGGTCTGCACGCTGTCGAGGACGCTTGCGGCGTCGGCGCGACGCGGGGCAACCTGCTCACCGGAGTGCGCGGAGGCGCTCTGCGGCACGCCAGCGAACGCGGTCAGACGCTGCACGTACTTAGCGAGTGCATCGGTCTCAAGGTTCACGCTGTCGCCAACCTTGAGCGCACCGAGGTTGGTTGCCTTCAGGGTTTCGGGAATCAGGCCGACCTCGAACCATGCGGGGGTTTCGCCGGGCTCGGATACCGCGGTGACGGTCAGGGACACGCCAGAGACAGCGATGGAGCCCTTCTCAGCGAGCAGGGGTGCCAGTTCGGTGGGCAGGTTGAAGCGCAGGGTGCTCCACGCCTCGTGCGCGGTGACGGATGCGAGGGTGCCAACCGCATCCACGTGGCCCTGCACGACGTGACCATCGAGGCGGCCACCGGCGGGCAGGCAGCGCTCCAGGTTGACGGTGTCGCCGGGGTTCAGGTTGCCGAGGTTGGTGCGGCGCAGAGTCTCACCCATCGCGTAGGCGCGGAATTGGCCGGGCTGCAGCTGGTCGAGGTCGATAGCGGTGAGGCATACACCGTTGACGGCGAGGGAGCCACCGTGTTCGAGGTCGGCGACAATGTCTCCGGCGTTGAGGGTCAGGTAGGCTGCGTCGCTACCTTCGATGGGGGTGATGGATTCTACGGTGCCGAGGGCGCCAATGATTCCGGTAAACATGTGTGCTTTCCTTTTCTCGCCGTGTCCGCCGGGGCGTCGTCGTTGAGGGCGACGGGCGGCGATGGTTTGTTCGTCGGTATAACTATACGTATTTTTCGAATATTCCCCGTGACGGGGAGGTTTTGTGCCAGCATGCGAACCAGCAGGTATGAATCAGTTGGCACAAATTAGCCAGCGCGAACTCGCCAGCCAAGCTAGCCAGCGCGAACTAGCCGGGCGCAGGCGGGGGCATTAGGTTGCTACTCCCCCGCCCGTGCTCAGCCCAAAGGAGACTAGCCCGAAGATAATTAGCCCAGGGATGCTAATCCAGCCGTGGTTCCGGTGCGTGGCATGCGTCCAGCTTCGGCAGGGTACGCCGCTCACCAGGCTCCTGCGCGGTTCCGCGAGGTGCCGGCACCAGGTGCGTTGCGGTGTCATTGCCGAGCACGCGCACCGCCGGGAACATGCCCAAGTCGTCCAGTTGCAGGCGCGGCGCCTGCGCGAGGGTGTCCACGAGCAGACTGTACACGGCGCTCTTGCCCTGCCCCATAATCATGGGGGCGCGGTACCAGACCATCTCGTCGATGAGGTCTTCACCGGCGAAGAGGCCGACCATGCCGGGGCCGCCCTCAATCATGAGGTGCCGCACCCCGCGGGCGTACAGCTCATCGAGCAGTTCACGCGGGTCGTGGGTGAAGACCTGCAGGAAGTTCTGCGGGTCCGCCTCCACACCTTCGGGCGGGTTGAGGCCGCGCACGCGGTAGTTCTCGGGAATTTCGGTCTTGCCCATGACCACGCGCAGCGGCTGCTTCTCGAAGCGTTCCCCGTTGGCGTCGCGCGCGTCCAGGGTCGGGTCGTCCATAAGGGTGGTGCGGGTGCCGATCATGACGGCGTCGGCGCGGTGGCGAATCAGGTGCCCGTCAATGCGCGCGGCGGGGCCGGTAATCCACTTGCTCGTGCCGTCAGCTGCCGCAATGAACCCGTCCAGGGTGGAGGCGCTCTTTGCTGTGATGAAGGGGCGGCGTTCGGCGGCGGCAATGAACCAGCGCTCATTCAGCAGGTAGGATGCGTTCGCGAACTCCTCCATGGCGTGCACGGTGACGCCCTGCGAGCGCAGGTAGGCGGCGCCTCCGGCAGCGTTTTCGGTGTCGTCGCTGTAGGCGTAGTAGAGTTCGCTGATGCCTGCCTCGGCGACGGCGTGGGAGCAGGGGCCGGTGCGTCCGGTGTGGTTGCAGGGCTCGAGGCTCACGTACATGCGGGCGCCGGTGAGGTCGGTTCCCGCGGCACGGGCGGCGGCGAGGGCGTCGGCTTCGGCGTGCGGGGTGCCTGCGCCTCGGTGATAGCCAACGTGCAGCAGGTGCCCGTGCGCGTCGGTAATAACAGCGCCGACGAGGGGGTTCGCGCCGCGGATGCCCTGGCGTGCCGCCTGCAGCGCCAGGGTCATGGCGTCTGCGTGGCTGAGCGTCTGCTCGGGGTCGGGCAGCTGGAGGGTGCGTGCGGCGGGTAGCCCGGCGAGGTGCCCGTACTCCGCGGCGGAGTAGTCCACGTCGTTGTGCGGAAGCGGCACAGTCGAGGGCGTGGTCGCGGGCAGGTAGCCCGTGTCTTTGGGAATGGGTCGCTCGTGCACGGCGGCGATGGGCTCAGGCAGGGTACCCGCCGGGCCCTGGGCCTCGTGCTGGCGGTTATGTGAGGTCATGGCAATAATTCCCCTTCTACGCGGCTTCGTTCTTGGGCGCGCTCTTGGTTACGGTTTCGCACTCTGCAACGGAGGCGGCGGAGGATAGATCAGCCACGTCCACGGTGACGTCGGGGAACTGGGTCTGCACCCGGGTCTTCTGCGCTTCCAGGTTGCGGGTGCGCCACCAGACGAAGAAACCGACAAGGGTGAAGCATCCGTAGAACACGTACATGAGGGAGGTCGCGTAGTAGCCTGCGCTCCACAGCAGCGGCACGCCGACCAGGTCGACGGCAACCCAGATGAGCCAGAATTCAACCCAGCCGCGCGCCATGCCGTAGGTGGCGAGTAGCGAGCCGGTGAAGATCCAGGCGTCGGACCAGACCGGTTCATAGGAGCCGAGGGCACGGAAGATGGGGGTGAGCAGCAGGGTGCCCGCAACCATGGCGACAACCAGGCCTGCGCGTTCGGTGTTGGTAGCCCACTTGGGAATCACTGCGGCACCTTCGGAGGCGTCACCACCGGCGGCGCGGGTTGCACGCCAACGATGCCAGCCCCAGATGGACACGGCAATGAACATGATCTGGCGGCCTGCCTGGCCGAGCATGGTCACGGGGTGCGGGCTGCCGACGAGGGCGCCCAGGAAGACGGTGAGGAGCAGTAGATTGCCGAGAATGCCGACGGGCCACGCCCATACTTTGCGTCGCATGCCGCCGAGCGCCGATGCCAGGCCGAATGCGTTTCCGAGAACTTCGCGCACGAGGAGGGACTGGTCCCCCACGTGAATTTGTGCGTCGAAGAGCCACCGCAAGATGTCCATTGTTTCTTTCCTCTCTGAGTTGGACCGTGTGTCGGATGCGCTGGGTGCGCATCTGCGGCGGCTCCGGGGAGAGGAACAGAAAAGGGCGGCTACCGCGGGCATCTTATGGGGTGCCCGGTATCCGTGGTGAGGCGGGAGCGGCGAATCAGCCAACCGTGGCTGAAAACCGCAGCTGAGATCAGCCGGTTGCGGTCGAGGGGAATAACGTACCGGCACCTACGAAAGGCGCCTCTCCCCTGTCGCACAGAAAACCGCTGTGCTGAAAACTACTATGCTGAAAACCGCCGTACTGAAAACTACTGTACTCGTGAGCAATTTTCTCGAGCGTTTTTCGCGAGCAACAGTTTTCTCAAACACTGCTTCGGTGCACCCTGCACACTATCCCGGTTCCCGGGATGTGCGGCGGAGTGCGTTCCTGCCTTTTTCTGCTCGTGCTACCTTCCATCCAGACTGTACTGTCGGCACCGGATTTTCACCGGTTCGGCCTCTCTTGCGGGCGGGCGTCTCTAGTGGAGTCTTGGCGTCCTGCGCGGATGCGAAGATTCGTACGATTTTTGCCTGCCTGCGAGAGCGGTTCGCGGGCTGTGACCGCCGGTTCGGAATTTCACCGACCCCGGAGCACGATGTCGATATTGATTATGCCACAGCGCACGCCGGGGGTTTAATTTGTTTTCTCTGGGATAACTTCCGTGACAAGATGACGTTTTATGACTGTGCTCTCGGCGCGCTTTCAGGCCCCGCTACGCAACTCCCCGCAGCAGTCACACGCAGGGCCGCATCGGAACTCGATCCTTCATTTTTCGGGGACGATTTATCACGGTTTCATAACGGTGAAGAGCGCCAAACAGACCAAAGAGTTACGGGGACCTGTAGGGGGGTTACCCATGACACATTGAACACCCATCAATACCTTTATGACAAGGAATTATAACAATAAGGTTAAATTATTGGTTTAAGGTTTACTCCAGGGGTGATTTAAGGTTATTCTTATCTACAGGAGCTCCCATCACCGATAAACCGGTTCCGTTGAGAGCGACATGATTCGGACCATCCGAGCACTCACATCAAACCCTTAAGCTTCTGCCATTTGAAGCTGGAAAACTGGCCCGCGGACTGCATTCCCCGGATGGTTTTCACGCAGCATCTGCGCGTACTGGATTGCGCAGTATTGCGGCGCACGATGTTGATGTGCTTCACCATCGGGAGGCAACCACACCGAATTATTTCTCAACGGAACCGGCGTGGGAGCTCTTCCGAATAAACTTCCGGAAGATCGCACGGTATGCGCCTTTGTAAACCTCTATGAGGGGGCGTTGTGCGTGTCAAACGGTCATAAGCTCCCGTTCTTCTGTCGTCGCCTACCGTGGTGCGCGATGGAGGGTACGGGAACCTTGCGGGATGGTTGATCCCGCGCGCTCTGCATTGTCTTGTGGAGTGTGGTGTGTTTGGGTGGCGTATTCGCAGTGCCGGAGCGGATACGCCACCCGTTTTTAACCTGTAAAACCCTGTCCACCCCAAACTCAGGCGAGCTGCACACGAAACTCAGCCCCAGACCAACCTCACATACCCCAGACTGAGGCGAGCTAACCCAAGAAGGAAACCCCAGACCAACCCCTATCTCAACCAACCCGAGGGATAGGCGACCTAGAGGGCGTACCGGACACGCGAAGCGGGGGCTCCGTCCTCGAAGCGCCCCCAGGCGCTGAAGAGGGGGCACTCCCCCGCGAGCGGCGTCCGGTACAACCTCTCAAACAACTACCCCACAGAGCCCAAACCCCGCGAGCGGCGTCCGGTATGCCGTCCTCTCGCAAACGCAAAGGTCGCCCGCGATAGTTAACTATCACGGGCGACCCTGTTTATTTCTAGCCTTTAGAGGGTGCCTCGGACATGCGTGGCGGGGGCTCCGTCCTCAAGGCGCGCCAGCGCCGCAGAGGGGGCACTCCCCCGCTAGCATTGTCCGACGTGCCCTTCCTATGAGGCAGTCGAAGAGTTTTAGCCCTCTACGGAGCGGAATGCTACAACCGCGTTGTGGCCACCGAAACCGAAGGAGTTCGACAGCGCCACGATCTCGCCGGCGGGCAGCTCGCGTGCCTCGGTCACCACATCCAGGTCAATCTGGGGGTCCTTGTTGTCCAGGTTGATGGTGCAGGGCGCGGTGCGGTGGTGCAGAGCCAGGACGGTCAGCACAGCCTCGAGGGCGCCAGCGCCGCCGAGCAGGTGGCCGGTCATGGACTTGGTTGCGGAGACGGCGATGTTCTTGGTGTGTTCGCCGAAGGTTTCGTGCATTGCGGTTGCTTCGGGCAGGTCACCGGCGGGGGTGCTGGTGGCGTGCGCGTTGATGTGCACGACGGTCTTCGGGTCGATGTTGCCGTCTTCGAGGGCTTCGCGCAGTGCGCGGGTTGCGCCGAGTGCTGCGGGGTCCGGTGCGGTGATGTGGTAGGAGTCGGCGGAGACGCCGGTGCCTGCCAGTTCCGCGTAGACGCGTGCGCCGCGTGCCTTGGCGTGCTCTTCGGATTCGAGGATGAGCGCTGCTGCGCCTTCACCCATGACGAAGCCGTCGCGGTCGACGTCGTAGGGGCGGGATGCCTTTTCGGGTTCGTCGTTGCGGGAGGAGAGTGCCTGCATCTTGGCGAAGGCTGCCATGGGAAGCGGGTGGATTGCTGCTTCGGCGCCGCCGACGATGACGACGTCTGCCTTGCCGCTGCGGATCATTTCGGCGCCCAGCTGCATGGCTTCGGTGGAGGATGCGCATGCGGAGACGACGGTCTGTGCTGCGGCGCGTGCCTTGAGGTTCATGGAGACGGCTGCTGCGTTGCCGTTGGGCATGAGCATCGGGACGGTCATGGGCAGGACGCGGCGGGGGCCCTTTTCGCGGAGGGTGTCCCATGCGTCGAGGAGGGTCCACACGCCGCCGATGCCGGTGCCGAAGGCTACGCCGGTGCGTTCGGGGTCGACTTCTTCTGCGGATTCGGCGTCGGGGCCGGAGAATCCTGCGTCTTCCCATGCTTCGCGTGCAGCGATGAGGGCGAGCTGGCCCGAGGGATCCAGGCGCTTTGCTTCTACCTTGGTGAGGCGGCCGGATTCGAGGGCGGGCACGGCGAGCTGGCCTGCAATGTATACGGGTAGGTCGTATTCCTTGACCCAGGGGTGGTCGAGGGTGGATACACCAGATACGCCCTTGGTTGCGTTTTCCCAGGTGGTGGGGACGTCGCCGCCAATGGGGGTGGTCGCGCCGAGGCCGGTCACCAGCA
>ENA-OWNK01000930-OWNK01000930.1-metagenome-genome-assembly--contig:-NODE-930-length-13242-cov-4.599454_pt1 | contig 13242 bp, 14 predicted proteins | sample MGYA00245343_ERZ651121 | MGnify/ENA primary metagenome ERZ651121 (study PRJEB26857, sample SAMEA4031775) | metagenome | biome: human; feature: oral; material: saliva | place: Philippines | collected 2014... | reverse complement strand
GCAGCATCACTAATCAACTGTCCAATTAATTTAAATTGAATATCATCATTTAAAGTTAATTTTGGCTCTGATTCTCCTTGTTGAATAAACGTTAATTCTGTTTTTGCATTATTAACAATATTTGTTTTTGTTTTCGCATTAGGGAAACTTAATACCAGTCTCTCCTCACGTAGAGCAATTTCTGCCTCACTATTTGTGTCATTTAGAGTGTCACCACCCGTAATGGTTTTGCTAACAGTACCATCTGCATTTAATGTCCAACCAGGATTTTTTGCAGGATCAAAGACAGCTGTCCCTGTAGTTCCGTCGGCTTTTTCATATGTTGGTAGTGTATCCGTAATCGTAATCGTTTTTGCAGCACGTGTCTGCGCTTTTCCGTTTCCCCAGTTTTGAGTTTGTCCACCACCTGGAGTGTTCGTTGATAAACTAAATTGGAAAGTTACATCTGCTGCTTTTGTAATGGCATCGCCAGTTGCCTTTCCACCATAAATTTCACGATTATCAATCGTATACGCTTGGGTATAATTGGTTACGTTATATTTAAATAACGACTGTTTATCGACTTTTACTTTATAAACTAAAGAATCCGTTACTTCTTTTAATGTCTTTCCAGTACTATCTTTTAACACGATTTTTGGAGAGAATGTATATCCTTCTGGAGTTACACGGTCTTTAAATTTAAACGTAAAAGGAAAACTTGCAGTTGTCGTTTGCGTGATTTCAGACAAGTATACTTTTAATACACCTGGTGTCGAATTATCTACGTTCTTTACTGGTCCTCCAGTTGCAACCGTAAAGCTTTCGATATACTCCGTTGGATAAGTGAACTCAACATATCCCCCAATTACAGACTCTTTCACTTTCGAACCATCTAATTGAACATCTCCTTGACGGTTCTTCGTTGTATACTGTTCATCACTTCCCGTTGAGTTTGTTGCAGTTATTTTCACTTGACCGATTTCAGGATTTATACCTATAGCCCCAGCAGTCGTAGCCTCGGTTTTCTCAGAAGTAGCACTTTCAGTACTCACCGTCGTTTCAGTTACTGGTGCCTCAGTACTACTTGTCTCTACTGTTGTAGGTTCACTAACCTCCTCGGCATAAGTAACTATCGGCGCTACTTGATTGGTTAATAATGTGAATATTAATAATGTACTTGATAATTTATGAATAAACCTCTTCATTTAGCTCTCCTTCTTTTATAAAAATATTTTTCAATAAAAATTCATATATATTATACTGTATCAATTCTATTTTACCAAGAAGGAACCAAGACCATTTTTCTTCCTTCAGAAAGAATTTTTTTCACATTTAAACTACCAATATAAGAAAAAGAGCCGGGGTAGCCGACTCTTTCCTATTATTTACTTAAATATTCTTTTGATGATGCGTTCAATTCTTCGACGATTTCGTTTACTTCTTCAAGAGTTTGAACAATGGCACCTGATGCTAATGGATGTCCTCCACCACCATGATTTTGAGCAATAACATTCACGATTGGGCCTTTAGAACGTAGATTTACTCTGTAGCTTCCATCTGGTTGCTCTACAAATAATGCCCAGCAATGAATCCCTTCAACCGTACTTGGAAGAGAAATAACTCCATGCGTTTGGTCTTCTTCAATTCCAAAGTGCTCTAAATCTTTTTGTGTAAGAATCGTTGCTGCAACTCCATTTTCAGAAATTTCCATGTTTTGATAAATATAACCTGCTAAACGACTCACTGAAACTGGATTTGTAATCATATGGTATGCAATCCCAGAGATATCTACATCGAACTCTAGTAATTTAGAAACCATTGCAAATGTAACAGCTGTAGTTGCTGGGTAAAGGAAGCGTCCTGTGTCCCCTACAATCCCTGCATACAATGCATTTGCTGCTTCATTCGAAACTTTCCATGTACTTTCTTCACCAAATGCAAAACGACATAAAATTTCACTAGTACTACTTGAATTGATATCCACAAATGAAATAGCTCCATACACATCTCTATCTGGATGATGGTCAATTTTAATTACTTTAGAAGGATCTACTTCAAATGGACAATCAATACGAGGTGTATTCGCACAGTCTAAAACAATGATAAGAGAAGCATCAAATTGTTCCTTTGTAATTTCATCCATTTCTCCAATATATGTTAAAGATTTTGGCATTTCACCTAATAAGTAAATTGTTTTCTCTGGATAAGTAGCTCGAATAATCTCTTTCAAACCGACTTGCGACCCAATTGCATCAGGGTCTGGAGATTCATGACGTAAAATCACAATTGAATCAGCTTTTTTAATTTCTGCATCAATAGCTTTAAAGCTCTCTGTATAATTCATTTATTCATAATTCCTTTCATCCAAAAAATGGACTTAAATTTATTGTAAACACAACATATAATAATACTCTTATTTAAGAGTGATTTCAATTTTTGTTAAAGTTAGAAACTTCAACTTCCAATGCTCTATCAATTTCTGTAATCTGATGATTTGTAACGGATGGGATTCCACAAGCAAGCGTATGTCCTCCACCACCAAATTTTTGAGCAATATGATTCACAGTTGGACCTTTTGAACGTAAATGAACTCTGAAGGTTCCTTCCTCTTGTTCCACATACATACTCCAAGCTAGAATCCCTTCTACCGTTCCAGGTACGGAAACCACCAATGAGGCTAATTGATCCGTGGCGTCGAATCGCTTGAGTACTTCTTTTGTTAAGACAATACTGGCCATCCCTTCAGGTGTTACCTCCATATGTTCATAAATATACCCGGTCATCCGATTAATATTGAGCGGTTTCGTGATCATCTTATCTGCTATTCCAGCGATGTCTACTTCGTACTGTATCAATTTTGATACAAGAGCAAATGTTTTAGAAGTGGTCGATGGATATAAGAAGCGTCCTGTGTCCCCAATAATGCCTGCATAAATAATATTTGCTGCTTTTTTATTCATTTGAAAAGGTGTCTCATGATCAAACGCAAACTCTGCTATAATTTCACTTGCACTAGCAGCAGTCGTATCTACATAGCAAATTTTCCCATATGGCGTTACATTTGGATGGTGATCGATCTTAATCACCTCGTCAACATTTACCTCAAAGGGACAATTAATGAGACTTGGTGTCGAACAATCCGTTACGATTACCAATGAATGATGAAACGTCTCTAGACTAATTTCATCCATCTCACCGATATACTTCAAGTTATCTGGCATATCGCCGATTGCATAAACAGCCTTTTCGGGGTATGCAGCCTTAATCAATTCTTTTAAACCTAGTTGCGACCCTAATGCATCAGGATCAGGTTTTCTATGTCTTAAGATGACAATTGAGGTAGCTTTTTCAATTTCTACGATTATTTCTTTTAATAATGTTTTGTAATTCATACTTAGTTTCTTTCCATTAATTGATTTGACATAATTGCCTTAGCTACAACAGAATTCTCTAGCAACACGGAAATGTCTAATTTAGAGACTTTACGTCCATTGTCTAAGGTTTGTATTTGAATTGAAATGTTACTTTCAATCGGAATCATCTTTAAGTAATGCATTTCTAATTGCTCAATGACTGTATTACGGCGTTGACTACGATGAATAAACTCTTTTGAAGCAACTGATACAACTTCACATAATACACCAAATGAGAGCATTCCAAGGTTATTGGTCATTTGTGGGGTTACAGTAAAGATAAAATGAGCACTTGTAGGGTTTACTTCAAGAATTTCTAAGTTTTCACTTACATCATCTTCGAAAGTATTTCCAACTTGAGGTTGACGTTGTGTTAACTGCATTGCCTTCATGACATCACGACGAGAAATAATTCCAATCAATTCCATATTGTCTTGAACAACTGGAAGCATCTCCAATCCATTCCAAATCATTGAATGCGCCACGCTAGCAACAGAAGCATGTAATTTAGACACAGATGGATTCTTCGTCATCACGCGTTCCATTGTAAGAGTATCAGATTTCCCAAGAATATCTTTAGCAGAAACAACACCCACTAAACGATTCGAATGATTAATAACTGGGAAGCGAGAATTCCCTGTCTTTTCACTCAATTGGCGATATTCTTTAACAGCTTGGTCCATTCTCAAGTAATTCGTATTTTCAATATCATTATAAATATCTGCGACAATCATAATTTTCTTCTTAATTAATTGGTCCGTCATCGCACGGTTAATGAGACTAGCAACGGTAAATGTATCATAAGTTGTTCCCATTAATGGAATTTTTAATTCATCCGCTTTTTGAATCAATTGTGGTGTTGCTTGGAAGCCCCCAGTAATTAAAACGGCTGCTCCTTGATTCAATGCTAGTAATTGTGCGTCTTCACGGTTCCCAATAATTACAAGAGATTCAGGCTGAATATAACGCGTCATCGCATCAAGCGTCATCGCACCAATAACAAAGCGATTTAGTATTTTATCTAGACCGTCATGCCCCCCGAAAACTTCTCCTTCGATGATTTTAATAATCTCACCAAACGACAACTTTTCAAGATTATCTTTTGTTTTTCGTTCAATACGAATCGTCCCTACGCGCTCGATGGTCGAAACAATACCGATATTTTCAGCTTCTTTAATCGCACGATACGCTGTACCTTCACTCATTTCCATGTTCTTTGCAATAGAACGAACAGAGATTTTTTCTCCAACTGGTAATGATTCAATATAACGAATAATTTGTTGATGTTTTGATGTCATAATATCCCCTCTGTATTAAAAAAATGAAACACCTTACTTAAACTGTACTATAATTGTACTAAAATTTTAGGAGAAATACTAGACCAAAAATAAAAAACTGGCCTTTAAAAGACCAGTTATATCATTTCTTTATTCAGAATAAGGTGGGATTTCTTCACCATGAGGACAGTGAGTTGGATTTCCTAGAAATTCTGCTAGTCGTTCTGTCATTTCCACAGACGATGAATGCTCTAAAACTTCCGCTTGCTCGTGGACACTTTCACCACTGAATCCTAAGGAGTTCACTAAGAATACTTCCCAAATTTTATGAGATCGAATTAACCGTTCTGCAACTTTAATACCCTTTTTTGTTAATTTAGCTCCAGTATAACGAATATATTCTACTGTCCCATCATGTACAAGTTTATTTAGCATTTCAGTTGTAGAAGCTGCTGAAAGATTCAACATTTGATTGATGGCTTTATTAGACACAAATTCGTCCCTGCCACCTAATTTATAGATTGCTTTAATATAATCTTCTTTATTTGGAGTCATAAGCCATCTCCTTTCTTATCCTTATTAAGTATAGCATATTTTAGATTCGAAAAAAATAGTAAAAGAGCCTTAGACACATTGTCTAAGGCTCTCTTCATTAAGAATCAATTATTTTAAGCGACCTGGTCTTTCTTTATAACCGTAGTATGCATCAGCAAGAATTTCTTCCATATGAGCAACCATTGGTAAACGAGGGTTCGCTGGTGAACATTGATCTTCATATGCAAGTATTGCAATCTCATGGATTGTAGCTAACCATTCTTTGTGGTTAACGCCTTGTGCTTTGAAGTTCATTTCGATTCCTACTGCTTCCCCTAATTCGTATACAGCTTTTGCAAGTGCATCAACTGCTTCTTCAGGAGTTGAAGATGGTAATCCTAACATACGAGCGATGTCTTGGTATTTTTCATCAGCACGGTAGTAGTTGTATTTAGGCCATGTTGAAGTTTTAGCAGGACGAGTACCATTGTAACGAATTACGTAAGGTAATAGAATCGCATTTGTACGTCCGTGAACTGTATGGAAGAATCCACCAATCTTATGCGCCATAGAGTGGCTCATTCCTAAGAATGCATTGGCAAATGCCATACCAGCCATTGTAGAAGCATTATGCATTTTTTCGCGTGACGTGAAATCAGCATTTTTCACACTGCTTTCTAAGTTTTCAAATACTAATTTGATTGCTTGTAATGCTAAACCATCTGTATAGTCGTTTGCAAGAGTTGAAGTGTACGCTTCAATTGCGTGCGTTAATACGTCCATACCAGTATCAGCTGTTACGAAATCCGGAACTGTCATAACTAACGCAGGGTCAACAATCGCAATTGTTGGTGTTAGTGAGTAGTCCGCTAATGGATATTTACGGTTATTCGCTTTGTCTGAAATTACCGCGAATGGTGTTACTTCAGAACCTGTACCAGATGTAGTTGGGATACCAACATATTTAGCACGTTCCCCTAATTCTGGGAATTTGAATGCACGTTTACGGATATCCATGAATTTTTGAACTAAGTCACGGAAGTCCACTTGTGGTTGTTCGTAAAACATCCACATAACTTTCGCAGCATCCATTACAGATCCACCACCAAGTGCAACGATTGTATCAGGCTCGAAGCTCTTCATAATTTCAGCACCACGGTTTACAGTTGTGATGTCTGGATCTGGTTCTACGTCAGAGAATACTTCATAAATTACTTTGTTTGGACGTAATTCTAATTGTTCAATAACACGTTGTAAGAATCCTAATTTAACCATTGCTTGGTCAGTTACGATCATTACACGGCTTACATTTTTCATTTTTTGTAAGTATTGAATTGAATCGCGTTCGAAATAGATTTTTGATGGAACTTTAAACCATTGCATGTTATTTCTACGTCTCCCTACTTTTTTGATATTTAATAGATTTACAACACTTACGTTATCCCCAACTGAGTTACGTCCGTAAGAACCACAACCTAATGTTAATGATGGGATAAATGCGTTGTAAACGTCCCCGATACCACCGAAAGTAGAAGGAGCATTCCAAATAACACGAATCGCACGAACGACGCGTCCGAATTCTTTAGCTAATTCAGCATCTTCTGTATGAATCGCTGCTGAGTGTCCTAAACCGTGGAATTCAACCATTTGACGAGCTTTTTCTAAACCGTCTTCACGTGATTCAGATTTAAGTACTGCAATAACTGGAGAAAGTTTTTCACGAGTTAAAGGTTCTTTCTCGCCGACTTCTTTACATTCTGCAGCAAGAATGTTTGTACCTTCTGGAACTGAGAATCCAGCTTGTTCTGCAATCCATGCAGCTGATTTACCAACAATGTTCGCATTTAATTTAGCACCAGCACAGTTTTTGCTATTTGCTTTAACACCAAAGCAGAATTCTTCTAATAATGCTTTTTCTTTTTTGTTTACAAAGTAAGTGTGATAGCTCTTTAATTCTTTAACAAAATCATCGTAAATTTCTTTATCAATAATTACTGCTTGTTCAGACGCACACACCATACCATTATCGAATGATTTACTCATTACGATATCGTGAGCTGCTTGACGAATGTTTGCAGTTTTTTCAACGTAAGCAGGAACGTTACCCGCACCTACCCCAAGAGCTGGTTTACCGCAAGAATATGCAGCTTTAACCATTGCGTTACCACCTGTTGCTAAGATTGTAGCAATGCCATCGTGGTTCATTAAAGCGTTTGTTGCTTCAATTGATGGATGTTCAATCCATTGAATACAGTTTTCAGGAGCACCTGCTGCAATCGCTGCATCACGAACAATTTGTGCTGCGTGTGCAGAACTTTGTTGAGCTGATGGATGGAATGCAAAGATGATTGGGTTACGTGTTTTCAATGCGATTAACGATTTGAAAATTGCAGTTGAAGTTGGGTTTGTTGTAGGTGTGATTCCACAGATAACCCCAACAGGTTCTGCAATTAAAGTTAAGCCTGTTACTTCATCGTCTGAAATAACTCCAACTGTTTTTGTGTGACGCATATTGTGCACCACGTGTTCGCAGGCGAATAAGTTTTTCGTTGCTTTATCTTCGAAAACCCCACGTCCTGTTTCTTCGATTGCATGTTGTGCTAATACACCGTGTTGGTCTAAGGCAGCAACTGATGCTTTTGCTACAATGTAGTCCACTTGTTCTTGATTTAACAAGCGGAATTCATCTAGAGCTTTCAACCCATTCTCCACGAGTTGGTTGATTTCTTGTTGTACTTTGTTGTTGTTTTTTTCTTCACTCACTTGTGATTTCCCCCAGTGTTTGTTATTTTTATCACATTCTTATCTTACACTATTTTTGTAAAAATGTAAACTATTTTCAATGAAAAAATTTCCTTTGAAAACAGATTCATTTGTTTTCATTTCCCCTTTCATAAAAAATGCCTAACCTATACCTTCATTCTAACCATTATTCCCAAAATAGCAATACTTTTGTAGCGCTTTTTGTAATCCTTTACAAAGTTTTTTATACAAAAAAAAGAAGCCAGCATATCGCCAGCTTCCCTTTTTAAAATAATTCACTTAAATTAATATCCTCAAGTGTGATTTCTTTATTGGTTTGTGCTTCTAAAGATTCAAAATCGAAATACTCATTAATACTTAATTGATTTATTTGAAAAATTTGCTCAAATAGATTCTCAGGAATTTTTTTCTTCCAACGATAATCTGCAAAGTAATGTGCTAAATCTTCTGTTTCAATTGTTGAATAGCCTAAATCATTAAATTCAACAACTTTATAATACAACCAAGTCTTATATTGATTTTTTAAACTTTCTTTATCCATTGATTACTCTTCTTCAGTCGCTACTTCATCAGTATACAATTCATTATTTGTTGGTGCTGATTCTGTTACAACATGATGAATGGCCATACGTTCAAATGTAAGGATCACTCCTTCGCAATCTAGGTCAACAGTATTATTTACAGTATCAATGTTATAAATTACACCGTGTAAGCCACCAATCGTAACCACTTTATCTCCAATTTTCATCGCATCTCTTTGCGCTTGAATTTCTTTAGCACGTTGACGTTGTTTACGTCCGAAGAACCAGAAAGCTCCCCCTGCTACAACAACATATGCAATTAATAATGTCATATTTTCCATAAACTTACCTCATTTCCAATTTCTATGTTTTTACTTTATCAAAAAAGTTGCTCTATTTCTATATTCTTTAGAAATTTCTAGCATTTTCTTTGTTGAAACCATATTCCTCAAAGAACGCTTCTCTAAACTCTAATAAGTTATCATCCATAATCGCTTGACGAACTTGTTTCATTAAGTTTAATAAGAAGTACAAGTTATGATAACTTGTTAGGCGCAAGCCGAATGTTTCATCTGTCTTAAATAAATGACGGATATAAGCACGTGTGTAGTTACGACATGTGTAACAATTACATTTCTCATCCAATGGACGGAAATCACGTTCGTACTTCGCATTCTTCACTACAAGACGGCCAGAACTTGTCATACATGTACCATTACGAGCAATACGTGTTGGTAGTACACAGTCAAACATATCTACTCCGCGAATGACACCATCAATTAATGAGTCAGGTGACCCTACTCCCATTAAATAACGAGGTTTGTTGGCTGGAATGAGTGGTGTTAAGTAATCCAATACTTCATTCATCTCTTGCTTTGTTTCACCAACAGACAATCCACCAATAGAATATCCAGGGAAATCTAATGAAATCATATCTTTCGCATGAGCGATACGTAAGTCTTTATAACCAGCACCTTGTAAGATTCCAAATAACGCTTGTGTATCTGGTGATTTATGAGCCTTTAATCCACGCTCTGCCCAACGAGTTGTACGAGCAATTGAATCTTTCACATAATCATGTGTATGGTGGAAATCTGGACACTCATCAAAACTCATAATGATGTCTGCCCCAAGTTTATTTTGTACATCGATTGAAATTTCAGGAGATAAGAATAATTTAGATCCATTTAAATGATTTCTAAAATGAACTCCTTCTTCTTCAATACGGCGCATATCGCTAAGCGAGAAGACTTGGAAACCACCTGAGTCTGTTAAAATTCCTTTTTTCCAATTCATAAAGTTATGGAGTTTACCAGCTTCATCTACAATATCTGCACCTGGACGTAACCATAAGTGGTATGTGTTACTTAAAATGATATTAGCGCCCATTTCATCTAGCTCTTCCGGAGACATAGATTTCACGGTAGCAAGTGTTCCAACCGGCATAAACATCGGTGTAGGGAAAGTACCATGCGGTGTTATAATTTCTCCAAGACGAGCGCCTGTATGTTTTTCTGTTTTTATCAGTCTATATTTTACTGCAGGTTCTGTCATTTTATATATCCTTTCTTCGCTTCATAACTATCTAACTGTACTCTACATAAGCAAAAAAGTCCAATAAAAACGGGAGTTAGCTCGCACTTCACTCCCGTTTTCTTCAATTATATTAATCTACAATTTTCGTATAATTGTAACTTGGCTCTTTTAATTTTTCGTCAAAGCCTACTTCTAAGTTATGCCCTTGGAAAAACCATTCATCCCCAGTTTCCACAAAATAGGTAATGCCATTTTCTACAACACTGACATAAGGATTGCTTGGAGTATCTACTTCAACAGCAAGAGAGAATCCTTCGTGGATAGGACTGCATCCGTATACCTTTCCTAGGAAACGAACACCACGTTCTTTAGATACACCCATCTCTTCTTCAAACCAGGCTTGTGCTTTTTTATCGATTGTTAATTGCATTGTATCCACTCTTTCCTTTCATTTACTCTCTCATTCTATCATAAAATAATAAAAAGTCAGTAAAGTTTGCTCACTTATTTCCTGTATATATGAATGAAATGCAATTTAGAGATGCTAGACTTGTGAATCCATTAGACTCATAAAAAGAAACTGTTTTCTTTGAATCATCAGTTGCTAGTTGAATTTGATATACATTCTTATACTTTTCTAACGTTTGTTGTAACAATTTTGTGCCAATTCCCTGATGTTGGTATTCAGGATACACTAAAATATCTTGTATAAACAAAATAGACGCTCCATCGCCAACCGCGCGCAGCACACCAACGAGCTTTCCTTCTTCATTAAATGCTCCAAATATATGAAGAGTATTTTCGTAAGCTTCTTTAAGCATTGTTGGATTCTGTGTGTAATTGGTCCATCCTACTGACTCATATAAAGGCAGAACCTCTTCTAAAGTGAGAGCTGGATTTTCAAGATAACGGATCATTTGATTCAACCTCCTTCTATGCAATAATTTCATGTGCTTTCATAAAAATTATAAATAAAAAAACCGGAATCCACAATAGTGAATTCCAGTTCTGAAATTGTCTAATAAGATTAGCCAAGCTTGTTATAGTATTCAACGACTAGTGATTCGTCAACTTCAGAAGTTAACTCGTCACGTAATGGTAGACGGTTTAATGAACCTTCTAATTTATCTTCGTCGAAAGTAACGAACTCTGGACGGCCATATAAAGCTTCTAAAGCTTCTTTAATGATTGTTAAGTTACGTGATTTTTCACGAACACCCACAACATCGCCAACTTGTACTTGGAATGAAGGGATATCTACGCGTTTACCGTTCACAGTGATGTGACCGTGGTTTACTAATTGACGTGCTTGACGACGAGTAGTTGCTAAACCTAAACGGTATACTACGTTATCTAAACGTTGTTCAAGAAGAACCATGAAGTTTTCACCATGTTTACCTTCTTTAATTTTGCCAGCTTTTTTGAATAAAGTAGCAAATTGACGTTCGTTCATACCATACATATGACGTAGTTTTTGTTTTTCTTGTAATTGTTGACCATACTCAGATAATTTTTTACGGCTGTTTGGTCCGTGTTGACCTGGTGCGTATGGACGACGAGCGATTTCTTTTCCTGTTCCTGAAAGTGAAATGCCTAAACGACGAGATAACTTCCAGCTTGGTCCAGTGTAACGTGACATTGAACATTCCTCCAATAATTGTTTATTTTTTTGGAGTAAAATAATCGCGAAATCTTCGATTCGTGCAGTCACTACAAGGGTTCACCTTTGCAGCCGCGGTTACTACCTTACCCTAAAGGCTAGGACTGTTGACGAGCTTCTATATTTCTGCTGCATATTTTACACAAAAAGTATTGTACCTTATTTCCTATGAAAATACAAGGATTTTACTTCACTTCCCACTCAAGAGATAAGTGACAACATTTTTGTTCATCGGATTCCAATTGGTGTAATGTTTGAACGCCATTTTCAGTTTGTCGAATTTCATAAAAACTCTTAACAGACGCTCCTGGTAAAATTTCTTTATCATATTTTACAAGAACTGATTTCAGACGATGACTTCCAACAAATTCCATGCCTAAGCTATCCATCACCCAATCGAAATACTTCGCATTATTCACATGATGATTATAATCGATATCATTTAAGCGAACGCGGTATGTTTGAACATTGGCATGATCCAAATCAATTTTTGGAACTCTTGGATTACGGCGATTATCCCTTTTATTCTCAATTGGATATTCACTAAGCACTTCTTCATCCAGTGAGATGAGTTTTCGCTCTTCAATATTAATCATTGAAAAAGTTGTCAGAGCATCCACCAGTACTTCTTCATCCAGAGACAAAATCGTATAACGACGGAAAGTAAAGAATTTATTATATCCTACTGGTTCTGTTTCGATAATGATTTCTTCTTCTAATTTTGGAAGACGATTTACAGTTAATTGGTTCTGAATAACAATCCAAGATAAGCCTTTTTGATAAATTAAATCAGGGTGTGCTAACGAACGCTCTTGTTTTCGCGAAGCTAGCATCATAATTCCTACAACATGACTTAAGGATAATTCTCCCTTCCAATTACACTCATAGGCCTTCACAACATGATTCATACGTAAAATAGATTCTACCATAATATGTCCTTTCACTTGTTCCTAGTTCCAAACATCTTCACTATCAATATTTAAGACTGAAATGATTTCATGCCCCTTAAATAAAACAATATAGTCTGTTGGCAAGTGCATGATTTCGTATAATTCAGGATAATCTGGAAAGATTTCATACGCTTGGTTTCCTTCAAGAGGTTGCGTCTCAATCGTTCGATCCATCGGTGCGATATACCATGTTTCATCATCAAAACGATGCGCATAAAAATCTTCCACTTCAAATGTATGATTTGCAATAATAACAGGACTATCAAAACGGAATGGAACTAATTTCCCTAATGTTTTCGTACGTTTCCCTGCTTTAAATGTTTTTTGAACAATCTCTAAGAAATAACTACAATCTGTAATCCATTCCTCTAATTGTTTTTGTTCATAATTCGGAACGCAAACATGATACTCATTTTCAATGGACACAACTTTAATATTTCCATAATGAATTGGAATCAATTGATTTAATTCTTCTAAATTTTCTTCAAAATAGTCTTCTACAATTGTTAATAAATCTTCGGCTTCTTTTTGGTAAGCCTCTTTGGCTTCTACAATAAATAAACGTTCTTTAATCGTTCTTGTAAATTTCATTTCATCACTCCTTGTTTT
>ENA-OWNK01000928-OWNK01000928.1-metagenome-genome-assembly--contig:-NODE-928-length-13250-cov-3.845169_pt1 | contig 13250 bp, 9 predicted proteins | sample MGYA00245343_ERZ651121 | MGnify/ENA primary metagenome ERZ651121 (study PRJEB26857, sample SAMEA4031775) | metagenome | biome: human; feature: oral; material: saliva | place: Philippines | collected 2014 | study... | reverse complement strand
AATGGAATCGTACGGAATCATCATCGAATGGAAATGAAAGGCAAACGAGCTTGCACTTCATACACTTTGTGCAGGCATTTGCGTCGTGTTTTACTCTGATGAGTGCAAATTTTGATATCACCGCGTAAAATGCACCAAGTGGGCAGACGTGTGAGCAAATTCCGCGCTTTAGCACGAACATATCAAATGCCACTATGCCAAGAGCGATGCCAATGGCGCTAACTGAGCCGTAGATGATGCCACGCTGGATAATGCCAACAAAGCTAATACTCTCAAACGCTGGCACTGACAGAGCAAGGCTTAAGACAAGGGCAAGCGCTAGCAAGTAGTAGCGCAAATTTTTACTTACGTTTAAAATTTTCTCACCCTTAAAGCCAAATTTCTCTCTTAGCTTGTAAGCAATGTCGGTTAGTAAATTTACTGGGCAAACCCACGAGCAAAATGCCCTAGAAGCGACGAGCGCGTAAAATGCAAAGACTATGATCGCGCCAATTATTGCATTTATGCCTACGCTAAAGCCTGCTAGTAAAATTTGAAGCACCGCAAATGGATCGCTTAGTGGAATTTGTCCAAAAAGCAAAGATGAGCTTAAATTTCCGCTAAGTATCTTAACTCCATAAACATTTCCTAGGATAAATAGCACTAGGATAGAAATTTGAGTTATTCGTCTTAAGATTAAAAATTTCATAGCTCACCACCATTTAGATAGTCAGTCGCCTTTTTGATGTCGAGCTTTATCTTGCTGTCGGCATCATCCACGCGCCTTTCATCTTCTTTTATCCAGCCTTTGACGTAGTTATCGCCAACTTTGCCAAGCACAATTTCGCGGTTTAGCACGGTAATGGCTGCTTTTTCGGTGATACAGGCTCGCTCGCACACGCCGCATCCTGTGCAGATATCGCTATCAACTACTGGGAGTAAAAACGCATGCTTTTGCGTCCTTTCGTTGCGGCGATACTCAAGATACAAGGCCTTATCTATGAGCGGACAGGATCTGTAGCAAGCATCACACTGTATGCCCCAGTATGCCACGCAGTTTTTCATATCGACCACTGCAACGCCCATTTTGGCTTTATTTATGTCTAGTTTGCCAGCTGTGCTTACTAAATTTGCATCCAGCGCACCAGTCGGACAGGCTGGCACGCAAGGGATATGCTCGCACATATGACAAGGAATTTTTCTAGGCTCAAAATAAGGCGTACCGACACTTATACCATCTTCAAGAGTAGCAAGTTTTAGCGTATCAAATGGACAGGCCTCTACACAAAGCCCGCACCTAATACAGCTTTTCAAAAACTGCTTCTCCGCTTTCGCACCAGGCGGTCTAAGAAGTACAAGCGGTGAGGCTTTGGCACTAAGTGACCATATAAAGCCTCCGCCAAGAGCTAAGATCGCCGCCTTAGCTCCAAATTTCAAAGCTTCACGCCTACTTGAAAATTCCATATCAGCCACTTTTATGCCTTGTAAATTTTAACCGCGCACTTTTTATAGTCTGTCTCTTTTGAGATCGGGCAAGTAGCGTCAAGGCAGACTTTATTTATAAATACGTTTTCGTCAAAGAAAGGCACATAAACAAGACCTACTGGCGGCTTATTTCTACCTTTTAGATCTACTCTTGCTTTTACCTTGCCGCGGCGTGACTCGACCCAAACGATCTCATTTTGAAGCACGCCAAGTTTTTTAGCGTCATCTTCGTGCATGTAGCAAAGTGCCTCTGGGACGGCTCTATAAAGCTCAGGAACACGCATAGTCATCGTGCCTGTATGCCAGTGCTCTAGGACACGGCCAGTACATAGCCAGAATGGATAATCTTTGCTTGGCATCTCGCATGGATCCATGTAAGGGCGGAAGAAAATTTTTGCTTTGTTTGCAAGAGGAGTTTTCTCTTGATTTTTTACGCCTTTTAGATCGCCTGTTGGAAGGGCTGCGTTTTTGTTGCCGTAGAATGCAAATTTATCATTTGGAGCAGCTTTTTTAGCGTATGGGTCAAATTTAGTGTTAAATCTCCACTGAGTCTCTTTACCATCAACGACTGGCCATCTTAGACCTCTTACTCTGTGGTAAGTGTCAAAGTCAGCTAGGTCGTGGCCGTGGCCAACGCCAAATTTTCTATACTCTTCCCAAAGATATTTGTGGATGAAAAATCCATATCCTTTAAATTCTTTACCATCAGAGCCGATCACTTTTCTGCTATCGCCAAAGACTTCTGTATTGTCATAGTTTTCCATGATCGGATCGTTTGCGCTAAATTTCTTAGCATCTTCATTTGCAAAAAGCACGTCAAATAGCGTATCTTCTTCGCTATATCCCATAGCTTTTGCAGCCTCAAGCACGCTTGGAAGTGTCACTTTGTCATTTAGCTTTTTCTCGCCCCAAACATCTTTTAGCTTAAAGCGCTTACTAAACTCAAGCATCTGCCAGATATCAGGCATCGCTTCGCCAACAGGTAGCACTTGCTGCCTCCAGTGCTGTGTCCTTCTCTCGGCGTTGCCGTATGCGCCCCATTTTTCATAGATCATCGCAGTTGGGAGGATAAGGTCAGCTACTTTTGCAGAAATTCCTGGATAAGGGTCACTTACAACGATGAAGTTGTCCATTTCGCGAGCTGCTTTGATCCAGTGGTTTGCGTTTGCAGTGTTTTGCCATGGGTTATTTACTTGAACCCAGATAAATTTAACCTTGCCATCTTCAAGATCACGCATCATTTTTACGTAGTGTGAGCCTGGTACGGCATTTAGTGTGCCAGCAGGTAGTTTCCAAAGTTTTTCAGTGATCTCTCTGTGTTTTGGATTGGCGACGACCATATCAGCTGGCAAGCGGTGAACGAATGTTCCAACCTCTCTTGCAGTACCACACGCACTTGGCTGGCCAGTTAGAGAAAAGGCGCCTGAACCTGGGAGTGCTTGCTTGCCGAGTAAGAAATGCACCATATAAGCTTGCTCATTTACCCATGTGCCGCGTTGGTGTTGGTTAAAGCCCATAGTCCAGAAGCTAACGACTTTGCGGTTTTTCTCGATGTAAAGATCAGCAAGTGCTTTTAGTTTTTTCTTAAATTCATTGATATCTTCGTTTGGATCGCCTTTTGCTACCTTAGCTGTAAAGTCAAGTGTGTAAGGCGCAAGAGCTTTTTTAAACTCTTCAAATGTTATTTGCCAGTGATCGCCAGCTTTTGCAGCATTTTTATTTTCTAGTGTATCGCCAGCTTTTAGGCCAAGATAAGCAAGTGTAACGCCCTCAGCCTCGCTTAGCACCTTTGACTTCTCAGTCGCAGCTGTGTCTAGCTCGCTTGGAGCATATTTTTTGTGATGTATGTCTGGGCGAAGACCATATCCGATATCAACTGGGCCAGCTGTGAAGACGCAGTGCTTTTTAACAAATTCTTCATCTATCATCTCAGGGTGATTATAAACTATCTCACGAGCGATGTAGTTCCAGATAGCAAGGTCAGATGACGGAGCAAAAATGATCTCGATATCGGCTAAATTTGATGTTCTAGTTGAGTAGGTGCTTAAATTTACGACCTTTACTCTATCAGGATCGCTAAGCTTTCTATCGCTCACGCGCGCCCAAAGGATCGGGTGCATCTCAGCCATATTTGCGCCCCAAGCTATGACAGTATCAGTTAGCTCGATGTCATCAAAGCAGCCTGATGGCTCATCGATACCAAAAACTTGCATAAAGCCAAGAACCGCACTTGCCATACAGTGTCTCGCGTTTGGATCGATGCTGTTGCTTCTAAAGCCACCTTTCATAAGCTTAACTGCTGCATAGCCCTCTGGGATTGTGTATTGACCAGAGCCAAGCACGCCAACGCCGTGAGGTCCAAGCTCGTCATAAGTCTTTCTAAACTGAGCTTCCATCACGTCAAATGCTTGTTTCCAGCTTACTTGTTTAAATTTACCTTTTTTGTCAAATTCGCCCTTTTCATTTACACGTAAAAGTGGATGAGTTATCCTATCTTCGCCGTACATGATCTTAGCGTTAAAGTAGCCTTTGATACAGTTTAGACCGCGGTTTACTGGTGCTTCTGGATCGCCTTTTACAGCTACTATCTTGCCATCTTTTGTAGCAACCATGATGCCACATCCAGTTCCACAAAATCTACAGGCAGCCTTATCCCAACGCCAGCCTTTTTCAGCTTCGTTTGCCGCACTTAGCGAGCTTGGCACAGCGATACCGGCACTAGCACAAGCAGCACTAGCTGCAGCACTTTTGATGAAATCTCGTCGATTCATTTTTTCTCCTTCAAAGATTTAAACAAATTTAAGAGATATTACTCTCATTAAACTTATTTACTCCTGATTTACATAGATAAAAATTTCAATAAACTTAAGATATAAAATTACATATTAGTTTAAGAAAATTTATATAAATAGCCCTTTATAAAAGAGGAGAGATGATAATTGAAAGCAATTCTTTTACATATCTATAGGTATTTTACAAGTAAATCTTAAAAAAATAAATTATAAATTTATTTAAATAGTTGAGTAGAAAAGTAACACACATAATAGGATGAAAATTATGTTTTATTTGGTAAATGAAGTAAATTTTATTAAATATCTTAATTATTTTTATAAATTAAATTTAAAGTCTCCCTCAAGCATAAACTTGAGGGATTGGCTATTCAAAAAAAGTGATTAAAATTTATTCTTTCTTACTTCACTTACTATTGTCTTAGCCATGTTATCTACTTCTGATGTTACTTCGTTTGCTTGATTAGCTATGGATACATTCTCTTTTGTTAAGTGATCTATTTGAGCAACTGATTGATTGATCATATTAATTCCATCAGTTTGCTCTCTTATAGACTCACTCATCTCATTTATTGATTGAGCAAGTACATTTGCATTTGCTTCTATCTCACCAAGAGATTTTTGAGTACGTTCTGCTAGTTTTCTAACTTCATCAGCAACGACGGCAAATCCTCTGCCATGCTCTCCTGCACGTGCTGCTTCAATAGCAGCATTAAGAGCTAGAAGGTTTGTTTGATCTGCTATATCTCTTATTATTACGATGATATTTTTTATCTCTTCAGATTGTCTTGTTACATCTTCTGCTTTTTGACTTATTGCATTCATTGAGCTAGACATTTGCTCTACTGCAGCTGCAGATTCTTGTAAGCTATTTGCTTGGATGCTAGCTGAGTTAGCTACTTGTGAGACTGAGTCAGACAAAAGTTTTGCTTTTTCTTCAAGTATTTGTGCTTTATTTAGGTTGTCATTTAGCATTTTAGATATCTCTATGCCTAGAGAGTTTATACCACTTGCTATCTTACCATCATCATCAAGTCTTTTTGTAAAGTCTTGGTTTTTATAAGTGTTTAGTAGATCAAGTACATCTTTGCCGTTACTTGAGATTGCATTTTTAAGAGCAAGTTGTAGATCTTTAAATGTGCTTTTTAGTTGATTTAGAGCTGGGTTATTAGTATCTGCTTCTAAGCTTGCTTCATAGTTGCCATCTTTTATCTCATTTACAAAGGTGTTGGCTTTTTGGATGAAAGCATTTTCATTTTCTTTAGCTGTTCTAATCTTTTCAATATTTTCATCTATTAAGGCTGCCATCTGAGAAATTTCATCTTTACCTTTAATGTTTAAAAGATGCGCACTATTTGTCTTATTATTTAAAAAGTCAAAGAAATCTTTTAATGAATTTTTAGTTAGGTCAATGCCTCTTATTATATTTTTACCAACAACAAATGATATAACAAGCAAAATCAAAATAGCAATGCCAAGCAAAATACCGACAAATATGGCTCTTTGTTCAGCTGCTGCTTTATCTTGTATAGCTGTGGCTTTCATATTATTTAACAAATAAAGTTCATAATCTCTAAATTCATCTATAAGTGTAGTAATGGTACCAAACCAAGCTTTTGCATCTATCTTTGCAGCAGTTTCGTCTTTATTTGCAATAGCACTACTGATTATGTCATCAATGCTTTTATATTCATTTGTATCAAGCACACTCTCTTTAAACTTCGGATAAGACTTAGGATTAAATTTCTCGAAATCATTTATCAAGTTAGAGATTATTGCATGATATGAAACTAGATTTACATAAGCATTTTCATTCATGCTTTTTTTGATAAACACTACATTCATCATAGCTCTTGTGATACCAAAATACTCTTTTATTTTTGAAATAGTCAAAATTCTTGTTAATTCATCTTTTAGGTCGGGTTGTGCTTGTTCACTTTGAGCATTTGCATTTATAAGTGTAAGTGCAATAACTTCATTGAAATTTTTAAGCAATGAAGCATCACCACCAGCATCTATTTTTGATCTTGTATCAACTACTTTTTGCATTACCTCATCTTTGTTGATAAGCCTAGGCATAATAGCATCAACTTTTTCTCTTTGAGTTTTTAAAACTTCAGCTGAACCTGGTGCTTTGCTAATGAATCCTCCACTATATCCACGCTCTTTTTGAAGCTCATGTATAAACTCTCCTTGTAGAGTAATATTCTCAACCATTTCAACACTTTTTGAAGCTGCATTTCTAGTGTTTAAAAGTCCATTTAGAATATATACACTTGCAACTACTAAAAAAACTAAACCTAAAAAAGATATCAAAGATATCTTAAATTTTATACTTAACCTGTTCATCCCTTAAATTTGTCCCTTCCTGCTGTTTTTAATTTTTGTATAAATTTTGCAAATTAGATCAGTAAAATTACCGACATAATGTTTTTGAAATATGGTATAGATTTTGAATAATTAGCTCGACAACCTTGTCTTTTAAATAGTTGTAGTTTGCCTTGTACCTCATCTCAACACTCCTTGTGAAATAAAATTTACGGAATTATAGGACTTCAAATATAAATTTAAGCTTTTTGTAAATAGAAAATTTACTTTAGAATTTTAAGTATGAAAGCAGGAGATCACTCCCCTGCTTTGAAATTATTTAGAAAATTTTGGCTCAGAAAACGCTGTAAGTTTTGGTGCTTCATCGCCTTGATATTTTCTGATATTTACAAGAGCTGTGTGGCTGATGTTGCCGTTTGCTAGCTTACTTGTTGGGATATCTATGGTTAGCACGTTTGCAGAGCCGTTTTTGCAGATGCCACTATCAAAGCCGTCATACCAAGCGCCCTCAGCTAGTTTTACAACGCCCTCTTTGATGTTTTTAGTCACATAAGCACCAGCTAGTACCTCGCCACGAGCGTTAAATACACACACCAAATCGCCTGTTTTTACGCCAAGCTCTTTTGCGTCATTTTCGTTTATCCACACTGGCTCGCGGTTAGCGATAGCATACTTCTCACGAAGTGAAGTTTGGCTTAGCTGTGAGTGCAAGCGGTCAGTTGGGTGAGCGCTTATCATGTGGTATTTTGCTGGTTTATCTTTCATGCCTAGCCACTCGATCGGCTCAAACCAAGTTGGGTGCGCTTTGCAGTCATCATAGCCCATTTTCTCGATCGTATCTGAGTAAATTTCGATAAGACCGCTAGGCGTTCCAAGAGCGTTTAGCACAGGATCTTCTCTAAATTCGCCAAGTCTTACCCAACTATCACTATCTTGAGATGAGGCAAATGTGACTGGTTTGTTTTCATTCCAAAACTCTTCAAATGGCTTCATGTCGCTTGCAAGCTCAGGGACCGCTTTTACTTGAGCGTAGGCTGCGTCATAGTACTCTTTGATCCAGTCAAACTCGTCTTTGCCGTTATCTGTGTAGGCGATGGCTAAATTTTTAGCATAAGCCTTGCAAAGGTCAGTGAAAATTTGATAGTCATCTTTTGCCTCGCGGTATTTTTCAACGACTTGCTTCATCGGCACGATGTTCATGTTTGAATAATCACCAGTCATCGTGATGTCGTTTCTCTCATACTCTGTTGTGACTGGAAAGACGATATCAGCCATCTTTGCTGTTGGTGTCCAGTAAGCTTCGTGAACGACTACGGTTCTTGGCTTTCTCCACGCTTTTAAATTTGTATTAGTATCTTGGTGGTGAACTAATGGGTTTCCGCCGACCCAGTAGATAAAGTCGATGTCTGGGTAGGTGATCTTTTTGCCGTCGTGATCGATCACTTTGCCAGGGTGAAGCAACGCATCAGCGATACGAGCTACTGGAAAAGCGTAGTTGGTTGCTTTTTGTAGCCAGCTTTGACCTGTGCCTGCTACTGCGGCTGCTTTTGCGACGAAGCGACCGTGTTTGTCAAATTCGCCCGTATCAGTGCCGATAAACTCGCCTTTTTCGTTAAATTTACCCACACTTGCGCTATTTACGCCGCCGATGACTGCGCCTTTGCATGTTGGTGCGCCGCCGTTTGAGTAATGGTAGCTTAAGCCAAAGCCTCCACCTGGTAGGCCTATCTGACCGATCATAGATGCAAGTGTCACCATCGCCCAGTGTGGTTGCTCGCCGTGGTGAGCGCGCTGCATACCCCAGCCACTCATTAGCATCGTGCGGTTGCTTACAAATGTATCAGCTAGCTCTTTTAAAGTATCTTTGTCGATACCACAAATTTTGCTCGCCCACTCTAAATTTTTAGGAGTGTTGTCTGTCTTGCCAAGTAGATATGGGAGGAATTTATCAAAGCCATAAGTGTAGTTTTCAATAAATTCTTTATCGTATTTGCCGCTTTCATATAGGTAGTGCATCATGCCTAGCATCATCGCTGTGTCGGTGTTTGGCACTGGAGCGATCCACTGAGCTTTGTCGAAGTATTGCGCTGTTTCAGACCTGATAGGATCGATAACGATCACTTTGATATCTTTTTTGTTTTTTAGCTCTTCAAAATATTTAAAGCCTTGTTCATCAGTCGCTGTCCAAGCTATGCGAAGTGTCGCAAGTGGGTTTGCACCCCAGATGACTACGACTTTTGAGTTTTCTAGCACGACTGGCCAGCTAGTTTGCTGCTCATAGACCTCGATACTACCTACAACGTGAGGCATGATGATCTGGCTAGCGCCTGTTGAGTAGTCACCTAGCGAGCCAACAAAGCCGCCACTAAGGTTCATAAATCTATGAAGTAAAATTCTTGAGTTATGCACATTGCCGCTTGATTTCCAGCCGTAGCTACCTGCAAAAACGCTTTGTAAGCCTTTTTGTGCTCTTGTCTTTTTAAGCTCTCTTGCAACTAGCTTGATCGCCTCTTCGTAAGGCACCTCGACCCACTCATCAATGCCACGAAGCTCTGGTTTTGGGCTATCTGGGTTTTGCAAGTAGCTTTTTCTTACCATTGTGTGTTTGATACGACTTTTATAGATCATATCTGGTGTGTAGTGTTGAAGTGGGTTGTAAATTTCACTTGTCTTTTGGATAGGCTCTGACTTTACAGCGATGCCATTTTTAGTTGTCACTTTTAGCATGCCCCAGTGAGCAGCTGTAAGAGTTTCGCCATTTTTTACAACGCCCTTTTTAACCTCATCAGCAAACAAATTTGAAGCTGTTACGCCTGAAAGCAAAGGTGTAGCTGCGATTGCTGTTGCACCTTTTTTTAGAAAATCTCGTCTGTTCTCGTTCATTGTTTCTCCTTATTTGCCTAAATTTACGTCAGATGAGTGTTTTTGTAGATATTCGATAACTAGCCACTCGTCTTTTTTCTCTATTGCAGTTCTGCCGATCATTGATTTTAGAAGTGACGGCCATTGATTTGCGTTAAAGTGCGTAGTTTGAGGCAACGCATGGCAAACGCCACAGCTCTCTTTATACATCTTATCAGCTTTTGCAAACATCGCATTTACATCAGTGCTAAAGCCATCTTTTTGAACAAAAACTGTCGTTTCTACCTCGTTCCATTTGCCGTTTTTGCCCTCTTTTATCACTTTGATATCAAAAGGTGCAGTTTTTGCAAATGCTACTGAGATGATCCTCGCGCCATCAGCAAAATAAACTACGTTGCTAACGGCTGGGTTTTGATAGCCTTTTACTTTGATCTGCGCTCTGTCGCCGCTTGTTTGTAAAATTTCAACTGCGTTGGTTGGTAGCAGTCTGCCTATGCTCTTAGCTGAGTTTGCGTCAGCATATACGTCCTTTACGATATCTGTGTAGTTCATACCCGCACCAAATGCAGCACAAGCTACGATGGCTGATAGAATAATTTTTTTCATATTTCTCCCTTCAAAATGAAATTGTCAAATTCTAGGGGCTTTTTGATTAGTTACAAATTAAAATTAAAAATATACTTTAAGAATAATGCAGAAAATTTTATTTAAAAATGAGTAGAAACACGCCAGATACGATAAGGCAAACGGCTAAAATTTCTTTTAAATTTAGCCTCTCACCAAGAAATATGACAGCCAAAATGATAGCCAGCACAACGCTAAATTTATCAACCAGCGCTACCTGATAGACTTTACCTGCTTGCATAGCTTTAAAATACATGAGCCACGAAAGCCCAGTAGCCATGCCACTTAGTATGAGAAAGAGCCAGTTTTTGGGACTTAACGAGCTTAGCGGTTGCCATTTTTTAGCCACGCTTAAAAGCAAAACAAGCATCAAAACAACAACGACCGTTCTTATAAATGTCGCAAAATCGCTATCGATCTCCTTTACGCCTAGCTTTGCAAAGATCGCTGTAAGTGCAGCAAATATAGCTGAAAGAGCTGCGTAGATAAACCACTCTGGCATCTTTATCCTCTTAAATTTAAAGGGGCAAATTTGCTTCGCCCCAAGCTAAATTTATCCCTCGTAGTCGCCAAGCATATCAAGCGTAGGAGCAAAAAAGAGAGCCCCAGTTACTGGCGTACTAAAGTCAAGCAGCCTATCTGAGTTGCCTTTTGGCTCGCCGATAAACATCTTTTTAAGCATAAGTTCAACCGTTGAAAAGGTGCTAGCATAAGCGATAAAGTAAGTGCCTGTTTTGCTACCTTCAGTAAATGGCATATTGCCACGCACGACCTTTTTATCGTCGCCTACATTTGCAGCAGCTGAGTGTGAATTTGTAGGTTTTACGCTCTCGTCCATCTCGATGTCATACTCTTTTGAGCGGCCTATAACCTTTTCTTGCTCGCTTACGCTTGTGGCGTTCCACTCTTGCATTTTATGGAAGTATTTTTGCACGAAAACATAGCTACCGCCTTTAAATTTAGCGTCCTCTTTGCCGACTTTTGCAAAGTGGTCTCTATCTTCGCCATCAGGGTTTTCAGTGCCATCAACAAAGCCGATGATCGCCCTGCCGTCGTGGTACTTAAAGCCTTGAGTCTCATCTGTAAGCTCTGCAAATTTAAACAAAACTTCTTTGATATTTTGCGCCATGTCAAAGCAGTCAGCCGCATTTAGCGCACGGATGTGGATGTGGATGTCACCCTTTGTGCTAACAGCCTCGTGTTTATCGCCTTTGATCGCTTTAAAATTTACAAGCTCTTTTGGCAATTCTTTTGAAATTTCAAGCTTTTTCCAAGCATCATGACCCACGCCAAGGACGCAATTTACATTTTCATTTGCGCCAAATCTAACTTTAGCAGTTTTATTTAAATTTACAACCAAAGCACAAAGCTTAGCAAAGCCCTCTTTACATGCTTTTTTGTCGCCCTTTAAAACCCATGTTTGAAAGACTGTGTTATTGCCTGGTGCTTGTGTGACCTCTTGTGAATTTACACTCATTTTTTCTCCTTTAAATTTTGTTTTTATGCGATATTTTCTAAATTTAGTTGCTCATTTATCTGCTCGTCACTATCGTCAAAGACAAACTCAACCTTGTTTGCGCCAAAGCTCTTAGCTATCGCTTCAAGTGTGTCGCGAGCTGATTTGTGAATTTTACTTTGAAGCTGCGAGATAAGGCGAACACTCATCTTTTTTACTTCGTTTCTAGCCTCTTCGATTAGTCTATTTTTATCTTCTTCTGTAAAAGTGCTACCAAAAAAGCCATTTAGCGAGTCAGGCAGCAAAAATGGTATAAATTTGCCGTTTTTCTCATCGTAAAATTTCATATCTGCGATTGAAAATTTATACTTACATGGGGGCATTTTTATCTTGTAGCTAGAGTTTGCGATCTGCATGATCTCGAGTCTAGGGCTAGTTAGATCGTAGATGAAATTTATCTCAAACTCAAATATCATCGAAAGCTTCTTCTCGCTTACTAACCACCTTAGATACTCTTTGCCAAAATTTCCAAACGCATGATCTGTCTTTGTGACGATCTCTTTGCTATACACCTGAAAAACAGATAGTTCGCCGATGCTTTTAAGCTGCGAAATTTCAGTGCTGACTGAGACATTTTCGCTATCATCTTTTGCCTTTTTTAGCGCCTTGTTTGACCTATAAAATGCAAATGCCAAAATAGCTAGCAAGATAGCTAATATCAAATTTGCGTATTCGCTCATATTTTCTCCTTTAAAGCCCGCATTTTATCCTAAATTTGTAAAGCAAAAGAAATTTATCACTCTGGCAAGGTGATGGGGCTCTTATAAGGCATGTGAGCTCCCACTATCTTTGTAGTCTCGTCCTCCAAGCCATCAAGCACCTTTTCTCTTGTTTTGGCAGCTTGCGCTGGATCTACATCATAAGTTATAGATATGCTTGGCTCGACCTCTTGCACTGCTAGGACGTGAAGAAGATCAGCTATAAAGATGATCTTGTCGTTATCTGCCTCAAAGCTTATCATGTTGTGCCCTGGAGTGTGGCCGTAGGCTGGGATAGCCATGATCTTTAGCGCCCCGTCAAATAGTGGCTTTTTATGGTCAAAAAAGCTCTTATCATCCTTGTAAAGCGATAAAATTTTCTTTGTCCTCTCATCTTTACCCTTCATCCAGTAGTCCCACTCCTTTTCATCTATAAAAAGCTTGGCATTTTTAAATGTCTTTTTGCCGCCATCTATGAGCCCACCTATGTGATCAGGATGAGCGTGCGTGATGATGACGTAGGTTAGATCCTCTGGCTTTATATTGCCAAAAGTTTGCAGATCATACTTTAAAATTTCCAAGCTATCTTCATAGCCACTATCTATGAGCGCCGTGTAGTCATCGCACTTTGCAAACATTACGTTGTGTTTGTTTGGTAAATTTTTAGTATTTGCCACAAGCTCTTTTTGCGCCTCATCTTTGGCTATTAGCTTATCTACTGGCGCGTCAGTCGTCTTTAGTGAAAATACATAAAGCTTGCATCCGCCCATAGATCCTATCCATACTTGATCGTTTTGTTTGCTAACCACCTCATCATCGGCACAAAAAGCCAAAGTGCAAAACAATGCAAGGCTTAATAAACTCTTTTTCATATCTCATCCTTGAATAAATTTGCGAAATTTTAGTCCTGTAAATTTAATGAAAGTTAATTCTCGCTACTTTAAAAGGTAGCGAGCTTTTGACTTTAGA
>ENA-OWNK01000919-OWNK01000919.1-metagenome-genome-assembly--contig:-NODE-919-length-13329-cov-9.255311_pt1 | contig 13329 bp, 9 predicted proteins | sample MGYA00245343_ERZ651121 | MGnify/ENA primary metagenome ERZ651121 (study PRJEB26857, sample SAMEA4031775) | metagenome | biome: human; feature: oral; material: saliva | place: Philippines | collected 2014 | study... | reverse complement strand
TACTTTTATATCCCCTTTGTTTACTGATATTAAAGAATACAAAGTACTAATTTAAAGGTTACGAAAGTTGTTGTTGTCTCACATGGGTCATACACGCTACAAAACGCTTATAATGAACTATTTACAAATTTTCTTTACCAACAAGTGGCATAAAAGACATCATCGCATCACTCCAAATTCCGGAAGAGCCTAAAAACGCTTGTTATTCGGTAACAGAGTATTATCTTTGCAAACGGAATAACAAACGTTCTTTGCTAGGCAGTAAACAGCGAAGCCAAGTAGCTCGCTCGTTTCCAAATCGTTACCTATTTAGTTGTATCAACACAGCACCAATACGCTCAACGATACCGGTTACCAGGGCATTACCCATTAGGAAAGCACGACGCATATCTGATACACCTTCCGTATGGTAATCAGGAAACATATTCAAACGTTCTAACTCGAGCGGGGTAAGACGTCGATAACGTCCGTTTGGAGTATAAACAACATGTTTGAAGCGGGATGGTGCTTTACCCCCTTCACCTGTAATGATGGTACGTGACGGACGGTCAAGAAAGTCTGGGAAAGCCATACTTCCCTCCGAATAATTGTATTCGTAACCAGTTGTTTTATTGACTCTTTTTTCTGTTTTACTTCCTTTCAAGTATTCCCAGCGCGGAACTTCTTCTTCAGGAATAAAAAACTCTGCTGGTACTTCTTTATCATCTAACAGTATATCGCCCAACGTCAATAGCGGACCATCGTATTTTGCCTTAGCTTCAAGAGTTGTCACCTCCCTATTCTTCATAATACCTACATTCTCAAAAGGTGAATCCTTCTTTCCTTTATTAAATGAGGATGAAACAATAGACAAATCTCCTTCTATATGAAAACTTGTTGGTTGGTTTTTATAATCAATGCTCAATGGAAAAGCCTGTGCCATTATACCTTTAGACAGAATCCACTCCAAAGGGTTGTCTATCTGCTGAGTCATAGCAAGGTCACTCTTGTAACCTATGATATAAGTACGCTTACGACGTTGTGGCATACCATAGTCTGCAGCATTGATAATGCGCCACTCTACAGTATAACCAAGGTCATTTAGAGAAGCAAGGATAATAGCAAAATCACGTCCACGCTGTGAAGCTGGCGACTTCAAGAGTCTATCTACGTTCTCAAAAAGCAAGTAGTTAGGCTTTTGTTTCATCTCGTCTAAAATACGATAAATCTGCCACCATAATACACCTTTCTTACCTTCAATACCGCCCGAACGCTTCAGAGTTGTAGCTACAGAATAGTCTTGACATGGAAATCCACCAACAAGCAAATCACACTGTGGTATATCACTTGTTGGAATCGTTGCTATATCTTCATTGCTGTGTCCTTGTTCTCCAAATCTATGGCAATACACTATAGAAGCATCCTGCCGCTTTGTAGATGGTTCCCACTGATTACTCCATATCGTTTTGTAATGTTCGGAAGCACGTTCTAACCCTATACGAAAACCACCCACACCAGCAAACAATTCTACAACTCGTATATCATCTTGTCTAGTTACAATATTAGAATCTACAGAGAATAGAGATAGTTCACGTATTGATTGTACCGTTTTCTTACAGTATTCTGCAATAGGTTCACATAGCACCCAATCGCCTTGATTTATACTATATGTATTATTCTTTGTAGACATATTTATTTATTGTTTTCAATAATGTTTGTAACGTATTCTTTGTTAAACCAATAACAGTATTTATCCGCTTTTCCTCCATTAGGATTATCTGCGGCTCCACGATAACTGTTTTTTGTACCCTTTGGACGGACATGAAAGTGCTTGCCATTTTTATTACTCCAACCAGCTTTCCAGAAGTAGTCAAGTCCTATTTCATTCCTCAGCACATGTTTTCTAATGTCTTGCCAGTACTCCTCTGCGATTTTTAAGTCTTTTTGAGGCATAGTCCAAAAGAAAGCCTTTTCTAAAATCATTGGTCCATAATCAAAGTGAAAACTTCCAGACTGAATATTCGGATGACGAAAAACCATAAAGAGGAATCTGCTAGAGAAAAGTTCATAGGTCGTTGAATCAAACCAATTATCATTATGGTATAACTCTTCATAATCAATATTCTCATACGACATAGCCTCTTTAAGTCTATTATTTGAAAATACTGGTATTGTCTTCAACCTTAAACCTGATTTAACAAATTCATCTGCCCTTTCTATATGTTGCTTACCACGTCCGTTATATTTACCATCAGAGACTATCAAACATGATACCACATAATTGATATCTTTTGCATTAACCATCAAACCTGGCTGGTAATAATCAATAATATCTTGAACAGACTTTCCTATCCAAGGTTTAATTCTTTTCAACATGATGCCCTCTAGGGTGTCTCCTTTCAAATCAGTTTCTGAAACAAGCCCTGTACCCATTGAGGGAATCTCTATGTTACTGACATCGCTCCTTTTCTGATCTTTCACGTAGGAAAGTATCGTACGCATATAAGCAGGTTTCAAAGAGAAGGCACGTCTTGGTGCAGGAATATCAGAAAAAGGCTGTTTCCTAGGTTTTTCTCCTTTTTGCCCTTTACGGCATGCAGCAAGGTAGTCAGTATCCCCCTCTGACAGCTCGTGAGCTTCACCCTTCTTAATCTTATTGACAATAGTATCAAAATCTTGTCTTATAATTAACAAGTCTTTTTCTGGTAATTGCCAAATTACCGTATAGATATATCGTAAATCCCATTTACTTACACCCTTTTCATAAAGATAGAATATAAGTAGCATTATACGACACTTTAGATAGAAGAGAGATGTTTCAAATTGTTCATTAATGACAGAACAATAATCTATCATATCACATACAAGGCGTTCTTTTATCTGTAGCTCTCCAGCTTTGTCTTTCTTTAACCCTGTTGCTTTCAATTCTAATCCAGCCTCTTGGAAATCTGGGGTAGGACTACTATTGATATCATACTTGAAATAGTATTTCTCTATCATCTGTCCAAGACCTCCTTTGCCTTGCCCTTGCAGATTAAGTTCCTTAAATGATGATTTATCAACAACTTCATTCAAAGTATGACCTATCAATCTTTTACTATATTCAAAGATTGAGGCGATGCTTGTTTTATCGTACCCAAGGTTTTCCATTAATGACTTAATCTTTTGTTCACAAATATACAAACTTTTATGAATGTATTGAATTATAGCATTAATTTGTTTATTTTTGATCACATTTTTTAGATCAAAGATCTAATTTTTATTTTTACGTCTTGTATTATACTTATCATTAACAATAAAAAAGAATACATCTAACTATAATCATTACCTCTGCTGATTTGCTGAATGTGTTTACATTTCTGGTTCTTCCGAAATATGGAGTGATAAATATATAAAATAAAAAAAGAAACCGCTGTAAATATTGTATATTTGAATAAGCACCAACAAATGTACAAATATGAACAGCAGTTTCCTATATCATGCTTGGGGTCTTTATACCCACGAATGCACTTGTGAAGAATACAAAGGTAATAGAATTATCTTGCATGTGCAAACAAAAGAGGGTCTTCAGGAATTTGGAGTGATAGTGTTTAATATCTGATTATCAATAACACTTATAATTTATATACTTTTATATCCCCTTTGTTTACTGATATTAAAGAATACAAAGTACTAATTTAAAGGTTACGAAAGTTGTTGTTGTATCACATGGGTTATACACGCTACAAAACACTTATAATGAACTATTTACAAATTTTATTTACTAACAAGTGGCATAAAGGACATCATCGTATCACTCCAAATTCCGGAAGAGCCTAAAAACGCTTGTTATTCGGTAACAAAGTATTATCTATACAAACGGAATAACAAGCGTTCTTTGTTAGGCAGTAAACAGCGAAGCCAAGTAGCTCGCTCGTTTCTAATTCATTACCTGTTTAGTTGTACAAACAAGGTAACTTCTTTATTTTCAATAAGTTGCATTTTAAGAATTATCTTAGAAGGCAAAAGGGCACCTTTCACAACCCTCTTTGTAACCTATTGATTCCTTGATGGTTACAAAGGCGGTTTTTATTGATTATAGTTGGAAAAGGAAGAGAATAGGGCTTACAAAATGTAAGGATGTTTCATCGTGCTTGTTATGCTCGTGGGGAGATGGTCAACAGGGGGCATTCAGCAGCTGCGGAAGGGGACGAGTCGTTGTCAGTATGCCCACACATCCCAGTCAATCAGTCCACACATTCCAGTCAATCTGCACCCACATCCCAGTCAGTCTGCCCACACATTCCAGTCAATCTACCCACACATCCCAGTCAGTATGCCCCCACACGACAAAGGATCCTACGGAGAAAGGCAACGGGAAAAGTGCCTTATACCTTATTATATATAGCCTTTTCAGGCGCATTTCAGCGTCTATTGCCAAGACTATTGTATTGACTATCCTACGTTTTCTTGACTTCGCCTTCGCAAGATAGTACCTTTGCAATGTCAATAGGGAGGAAAGGGGATACTGACGGATGCGCCAATGGCAATCAGCCTCTGCCCTTTGATTGATTTGTAAACTAAACTTCATCATCATTATGCAACACATAAACTACGAAGAACAGCTCTCTGAACACTTCACTGTGGGTGAGATGCTACGGTCGGGGACTGCCATAAGACTACGGATAAAGAACCTTCCGGGGTGTGATCCCTGCCAGCCGGGACTGTCGGAACAGACCGTTATCAGCAACTTGCAAGCCCTTTGTACAAAGGTTTTGGAGCCTTTGCGACGACAAATTGGGAAGGTTATTGTGACGAGTGGCTATCGTTGTACGGCGCTGAACCGTGCTCTTGAAGGCTCGGAGCAGTCGCAACACCTCTCGGGAGAGGCTGCTGACATCTACGTTTCGGGGCGACAGATGTGCCAGAAGTACGTCAATATTCTCCAACATACCGACTTCGACCAGATGATTCTCGAACCTCTCGACAGTCATTTGAAACGATGGATACACATCAGCCATCGACGAAACGGAGAGAATAGACACCAGATTATCGGTGATATATAATCATTGTGTTATATATATGTATTCATTTCTTTATTTATTTACATTTTTAAATCTTTAATTTTATGTCAATCAATTATCGTTTGTACCAAGACAATCGTAAGAACAGTAAGAAAAAGGGGCATTGGTACGCCCGTACTGTAGTGACTAACTGCGTTGATATCAAGGCACTTGCAGCCCGCATCAGTAACAGCTGTACGGTGACTGAGCCTGACATCCTGGCTGTTATCTCGGCACTTGTGACCGAAATGAACTACGCGCTGACGCAGGGCAGCAAGGTGAAAGTCGACGGATTGGGAACTTTCCGTGTGGGAATCCATTCGCATGGGGTGGAGAAAGCCGATGACTTCAATGTTCAGAAGGATATCTTCAGTCCTCATGTGCTCTTCCTTCCAGCGTCAATGAAGGTCGGAACGAACAAGCGTGTGGCAACGTTACTCAGCAATCTGAAGCTGCAGGAGGCGGAGAAATACGTCGGTGCACCGAAGAAAGGAAAGAAGAAGGCGGCTGAAGGCGGCGCAGAAGGTACTCCCGGTGCTGGCGGAAGTGAGACGCACAACCCTTAATCAGTTCTTTAATGTCTAACCGTCTGTCGTCATCTGCCTCTTAAAGTTGGGCGCATCTCATTGAAAATGAGAACTTTCACACAAACACACCACTCGCCTTTGGGGCGGATGGGACAGACATTAATCATGCTTTAAATTATGAAACAATCAACTTGGAAACTCATTTTGCAGATCGCTGTGACGGTTATCACTGCCATCGCAACCTCTCTGGGTGTCACTTCTTGTAGGTAGACACGAAGGGAAAGGCGCTCCCCCATCGGCTCGCACACCGCACTTGATGCTCCGAAAGAGGATACACTGTGGCTCATGAGCACGCAGATGACACGGCAATCGTGATAAAAAAACTCTAAAACAAAACCCGTCTTGGGTTTAGACAGTCGTTAGTAATCTCTTATTAAAGATTAATTAGACTGCTATAGAGCATTGATTAACAACCGATTGCAAAGCCATCGCACGACAAATGAGTAGGTTTCAGCCGACTTCTAAGGAACATTCTTCCGACAATCAAGTAAGGTGTGTGCGACAAAAAGGGAGGGTCTTTCCCACCTATTGCGACAGATTGGGAGGTAGAGGGCGACAAATAGGGAGGTAAACTCGTGTTTTGTTCGTTTTATTTTACAAAACATTCATTTTCTCTTTGTCTTTCTCTCACTTCCCAATCTTTGTTTTCTGTATTACAATCTTTTGTGTATTTTATAACCATCTGTATTCTAATGGGTTATAAACCACTGAGACAAATTAGTAGTATTGTTTCCTTATGGCATTCCATCTATATGCGACAAATATGGAGTTTGCTGAAAATAACGAAACTTTACACTTTTTTGTCGCCATTTATATATATATATATTCCCATGTTTATAGGAATAAATGTTTTTCCTTTTATCCCCCAAAAGATTCCGTACTGCCCATCTTAACCTCCCTTTTTCTTGTCATACACATTATAAATATGTATATTTGCATACAGAAATAAAAACCAACTGACCATGAAAAAAGGAACGCCTGAGTGACCTTTTGCTTGTTAACGTTCAACGAAGTATTGTTTCCGTCCGAGGAAAACAAATTATAATCGATGCTGATGCCACTCATTTAATGATGCTGACGCGACCCTTTTAATGATGCTGACGCAGCCCATTTAATATGGATTAGGAACCCATCGCATCAAAGAAACAGTGTACAAGAATGCAGATAAGTTCCCTTCGGACTGTATGTTTGTTCTTAGAAAGAAGAGCGTAGAGACTTTGCGGTAGAATAATTCGTCCACAAAGCTTCCATCTAACATAGCTCCCTACCAAAATATTTACCAAGAAAGGACTTTATATATTAGGAATAATCCTAAAAAGAAAGAATGCTATAGCTGTTACATTTGCAACTGGGGAGTGTATCAGAAACCTATGGAAGTTAAAACGGGAACTATGATATTGACACCAAGGAAGGGCACATCTCCTAACTTTCCTGTCACTTCTGTCACATATTATGAGGCTGTAAAGGGTTAGAATCGAGGGGATTAAGAGAAGTGTTAAAAGTGACAGCAAATGAAAACAAAACTATTTTAGGGAGTTATGGGGATTCTGGAGGGGGGATTTTCTTGGGTTCCTAGGTTTTACCCTAGGGCTCCTAGGCTCTTTCCTAGGGCTCCTAGGGTTTTTATTCTAGGACTCCTAGGGGTTAATCTAGGCTTCCTAGATTTTAATTCTGTGGCTTCCTAGGTCTCTTCTAGCCCCCCTTAGGTTTTTAATTCCTCTGTGAATACAGGGCGCAAGGATTACCATTGTTTGCTCATCTGTGGCTATATCCTTTCTCATGAGTAAACAGACAGGTCTTATGAGCCGACGGACAGGCACGAGAAAGCCCCCAAGTGGTCAGTAGTTTAAAGCTTTTTGATTCCTAACAGTTCTGCTTTTTTTGATGGATGATTCCTAATTATTCAACGTCTAAATAGCTTGTTTTCAGTAAAAAGATGGCTAAATGATTTGGAATATATCGAAAATAATTCATAACTTTGCACCCAGAAAGTTGAAATAATTACAAGAAACATATTCAATACGTATCCTACTGATTATCAATAGTCAGTATCGAAGCGTCGAAAAGGACATATACGTAAAAATATTAATATATAAATACAAAAACATTATGAAAGAAAAGTTTATTTGCACCGTTTGCGGTTACATCTATGAAGGTACTGAAGCACCAGAGGAGTGCCCAATCTGTCATGCTAAAGCTAACAAGTTCAAGGCTTTCAAGAGTGTAGAACTGAAGGGTACTAAGACTGAAAAGAACCTCCAGATTGCTTTCGCTGGAGAGAGCCAAGCACACACAAAATACCTCTATTATGCTTCAAAAGCAAAGAAAGATGGTTATCAGCAGATTGCTGCTTTGTTTGAGGAGACAGCAATCAACGAGCGTGAGCACGCTAAGCTTTGGTTCAAGTTCTTGCACGATGGTGGTATTCCAACAACAACAGATAACCTCGCTGACGCTGCAGCAGGTGAGAACTATGAGTGGACAGACATGTACGCTAAGATGGCTGAAGAGGCTCAGGAGGAAGGCTTCACAGGTATTGCTGCTAAGTTCCGCAAGGTTGGTCAGGTAGAGAAACACCACGAGGAGCGTTATCGCAAGCTGTTGAAGAACATCGACGATAAAGTTGTTTTCTCACGTGATGGTGATTCAATCTGGCAGTGTCGTAACTGTGGTCACATCGAGATCGGCAAGAATGCTCCTAAGATCTGCCCAACATGTGACCACCCAGAGAGCTTCTTCCAGCTCCAGGAGAACAACTTCTAAGGTTGTAAAAACATTATGAGACCGTTGACATGGGTGTTGGTTCCCATGCGATAGCTACAACAACGGATATAAGGTAAGTGCCGGAGGCGTCATGCTTCCGGCACTTTTTTCGTGTGGTTGGCGGTGGTGTGCTACTTCTTTACGTGTTCATCAAGACACAAAACAAGCTGCAGTCTTGCCCTATTAAGAATTGTTTACCGCTAATAAACACGGAGTTCTAGGATGAGAAGACCGTATTATTCAGCCTCATCGGCAAACATTTACTGTATTCCCAAGCTACTTTTATGTTCTACAGAAGAGCTTCTAACACCTGAAAACAGGCAGAAAAATCCTGGCAATGACGGATAAAAGCATCACGAATGAGCCCTGTATCTCCTCCACCCCATTGTCTATTACCCGACAATAGGGTGCAGAAAGATACAGGGCTCACGCTATACGATAAGTCGTTCTTACGCCTTCAGCTGTTCAGCCATGCTGGCTGCGGCACGTCGACCATCGCCCATTGCAAGGATAACGGTGGCACCACCACGTACGATATCACCTCCAGCGTATATCTCAGGACGGGAACTCTGCATGTTATCATTGACAGCAATGGTGTTCTTTCTGCCCAGTTCCAATCCTTCAACAGACTTAGGAACGAGCGGATTGGGCGATACTCCGACAGCAACGATGACCTGATCACAGTCCACGGTGATGGTCTTTCCCGTCTCAACAGGGCGTCTTCTGCCGCTTGCGTCAGGTTCTCCGAGCTCCATTACATCCAATACTGCAGCACAGACGCGTCCGTTTTCATCCGCTTTATACTCCTTTGGATTGTGTAATGTAAGGAAGTTAATACCCTCTTCCTTGGCATGTTTCACCTCCTCAAGGCGTGCCGGCATCTCCGCTTCAGACCTTCTGTAGACCAGAGTGACGTCAGCTCCGAGTCGTTTTGCCGTACGACAAGAGTCCATTGCAGTGTTACCACCACCGATGACGAGCACCTTCTTACCTATTATAATAGGTGTATCGGTCTCCGGATTGGCTGCATCCATGAGGTTAACACGTGTAAGATACTCGTTACTTGACAGGATATTGATGGCGTTTTCGCCCGGAATACCCATGAAATTAGGCAATCCTGCACCCGAACCAACGAAGATTCCTTTGAATCCCTTTGCCTTCAGCTCGTCGATAGAGATGGTTTTACCAATGATGGTATCGGTCTGGAAGTGTACACCAAGCCGACGAAGATTATCTATTTCAACATCAACAATCTTGTTCGGGAGGCGGAATTCAGGGATACCATACTTCAGAACGCCACCTATCTCATGCAGTGCTTCGAAGACATACACCTCATATCCACGCTTCACCATGTCTCCTGCGAAGCTCAAACCAGATGGTCCTGAACCCACAACAGCCACCTTGATGCCGTTGGATGGTGCTACTTCAGGCAGTGCAACCTGCCCACTCTCGCGTTCATAGTCGGCTGCGAAGCGTTCCAGATAGCCGATAGCGACAGCTGGCGACTTCATTTTAAGATGTATACAACGGCTCTCACACTGTTTCTCCTGTGGACAAACGCGTCCGCAAACGGCTGGTAGAGCTGATGTTTCCTTAAGAACGCGCGCTGCTTCCAGGAAGTTTCCACGTTCGATATTCTTGATAAACTTTGGTATTTGGATGTTTACCGGACAGCCTTCTACGCACGATGGCTTCTTACAGTCAAGACATCTCTTTGCCTCTTGCATAGCCATCTCGGGTGTCAAGCCGATGTTTACCTCCTCCAAACGGGTCTTGGCACGATATTCAGCATCCAGTTCCGGCATCTTAACACGTGGGATTGCCACTCTCTCCTTGGGCTTCAACGCCTCGGGTTCAGCCTCATTGACGGCAGCAGCAACACCCTCCGATGTCTTCTTATCAGCTCCCAGAGCACATTCCTCACCGTCTTTCTTCCCCTGATCGGCAGCAGTGTGTCCTGGTTCTGCAGCCCTGTTAGCCAGTGATTCCTCGTTCTTGAATGTCCCCATGCGCTTGAACATCTCGTCCCAATCCACCAGATCACCGTTGAATTCAGGACCATCAATGCAGACGAAGCGCGTCTTTCCACCTATCGTCAGTCGACAAGCACCGCACATTCCCGTACCATCCACCATGATGGTGTTCAATGACACGTCGTTAGGAATACCGTATTTCTTTGCCAGCAATGACGTGAATTTCATCATCACAGGAGGTCCGATAGCCAGCACTTTGTCCACATGTTCGCGCTGAATAACCTTCTCTACGCCCACCGTGACAACCCCTTTCTCGCCGTATGAGCCGTCATCGGTCATGATGATCACCTCATCCGAATACTCCTTCACGTCATCCACCATGATAACCAGCTCCTTCGTCCTACCCGCAAGGACGGATATCACTCTGTTGCCAGCCTTCTTCAGTGCCGTGAGGATGGGGAGAATGGCAGCAATACCGATACCACCACCGGCGCAGACCACCGTTCCGTAGTTCTCAATATGTGACGGAGTACCGAGCGGACCAACGATATCAGCCACCTCGTCACCCACCTTCAGGTCGCAGAGCTTCGTTGATGATCGCCCCACCTCCTGTATAACCATTGTCAGTGTGCCCTTTTCCGGGTCAGCTTTAGCAATGGTATACGGCACACGTTCACTGTTTTTATCAACGCGTACGATGATGAAATTGCCTGCACGGCAGCTCCTTGCGATGAGAGGTGCTTCCACTTCAATGCAGAAAACCTTCTCCGAAAACTGTTTCTTGCTGATAATCTTGTTCATGATATACTGTTGTTTTTTATCCGACAGACCCCACGTCGTGCCCCTTTCGGTATGAGGAAAGATGGCGGAATACTGTCTTTGTGATATGTTAGTATGATGATTTGTTATTTGTTGAGCCCTTGTTCTAAGCTCTGTAGGTTTTCGTAGTAATAAACAGATGTGTAGAATCCACTTCGGGATTAGCAAATGAAAAGCCCTCTGTCCGTACCCCTCCACTTATCAGGAGAGGACGGCAGAGGGTTTTATTCTTAGTCCATCTTGTCGTCGAGCATCTCGAATCCGCAATAAGGAACAAGCACCTTCGGCACACGGATGCCCTCTGGCGTCTGGTTGTTCTCAATGATTGCGGCAACGATACGTGGCAAAGCAAGCGCCGAACCGTTAAGAGTATGGCAGAGTTCAATCTTCTTATCCTCTGCATGACGGTACCGACAGTGCAGACGATTCGCCTGATAGCTCTCGAAATTTGAAACACTTGACACCTCCAACCAGCGTTCCTGGGCTGCACTCCACACCTCAAAGTCGTAGCAGATGGCTGATGTAAAGCTCATGTCACCACCACAAAGGCGCAGGATATGATAAGGCAATTCCAGCTTCTTCAGCAGTCCTTCAACATGGTTGAGCATCTCATCAAGTGAGGCATAGGAATGCTCTGGCTTGTCAATGCGTACGATCTCAACCTTATCAAACTGATGCAGACGATTCAATCCACGTACATCCTTACCGTAACTACCAGCCTCACGACGGAAACAAGCCGAATAAGCGCAACGCTTGATAGGCAGATCCTTCTCGTCAAGAATCTCATCCCGGAAGATATTCGTCACTGGAACCTCAGCCGTAGGGATAAGGTAGAGGTCATCAAGGTTGGCATGATACATCTGACCTTCCTTGTCTGGAAGCTGTCCGGTGCCCAGTCCTGAGTCCTGATTGACCACCAATGGTGGCTGCACCTCCAGATAACCGCTCTTGCGAGCCTCGTCAAGGAAGAATGCTTCCAGCGCTCTTTGGAAGCGAGCCATCTTACCAATATATAGCGGGAAGCCTGCTCCGGTGATCTTAACACCGAGGTCGAAGTCAACAAGATTGAACTTCTTCAGCAAGTCCCAGTGGCATTGTGCGTCAGCAGGGAGGTTCGGTTTCTCGCCACCTTCCTTCACAACGACGTTGTCATTGGCGTCTTTTCCCTCCGGAACATCATCGTTAGGAACGTTAGGAATGGTCAGCAACACCTCCGTCATCTCCCTTTGCGCCGTCTCCATGATCTCATGTAGCGCCTTGTCAGCCGACTTCAGCTCAGCCACTTTCTCCTTTATATCGTTAGCTTCGTTGGTCTTTCCTTCTTTCATCAGCCCTCCTATCTGCTTCGAAAGTTGGTTCTGCTGCTGCTTGTTTGTATCAAGCTTCTGCTGAGTCTCACGACGCAGACGGTCATATTCCAGTACTTTCTCAACTGCCTCACGTGCTCCATTGAAGTGTTTCTTCTCCAATCCTTTGATTACACGTTCGGTCTCTTCACTGATGAGCTTTAATGTAAGCATAATAATTTCCTTTATAATTTTGATTCTGAGAGCAAAGTTACGAAAAAAATCGATAACACGATAAAATAGCAAAAGAAAACCGTTCCATGGAAAAATTATTATCTTTCCCGCCGTTTCTTGCCCCCCTGAAGGGCATAAAACCCAACAACTTGACGGCGTGACGCATAACAAATCATCTATCATAAAACATATCCCGGCACATAAACACGCCCGTAAGCCCTGCGCTTAGCAAACAATTCACATCTTAAAGAACATACGTTTACGAGTTGGAAAGCCGTTGGGCTGCATGCTAAATAAACAGGTTTTACGAATTGAAAAGCCATTGGGCTACATGCTAAATAAACAGGTTTTACGAGTCAAAAAGCCGACAAACCATGCATAAAAAACCCAAGTTTACGAGTTGAAAAAACCATTTCTCTTAACTACTTTCACTCCTTCAACAACCCAAACAGTTCTAAAACCTTTACCCCTCATTAGGAAACACGTATCCCGCCAGGCACATCCCCTCCCCCTGGAGGGGCTTGGGGAGGCCGTATTTTGGCGGTCGCCTTCCTTCTGAGTTCCGCCCCTATTTGTCAAATTCTTTCCCTTCTGTTTTCCCATCTACGCCCTTTTGCCTTCTAAAACATGCCCTTTTGCAATGTAA
>ENA-OWNK01000917-OWNK01000917.1-metagenome-genome-assembly--contig:-NODE-917-length-13342-cov-14.442011_pt1 | contig 13342 bp, 10 predicted proteins | sample MGYA00245343_ERZ651121 | MGnify/ENA primary metagenome ERZ651121 (study PRJEB26857, sample SAMEA4031775) | metagenome | biome: human; feature: oral; material: saliva | place: Philippines | collected 2014... | reverse complement strand
ATGTGATTCATACTTTGCCGGCATTGACTGATGCACAGCGTGCTATTCCTAATCTCTCTATTGATTGGGTGGTGGAAGAGAATTTTGCTGAAATCCCACGTTGGCATTCTGCAGTGAATCAAATCATTCCAATTGCCTTAAGACGCTGGCGAAAATCACCTTTTTCGGCTCAAACAAAGAACGAATGGAAATCTTACCGCACTTTATTGCAAGAAAATCAATATGATGCTGTGATTGATGCGCAAGGACTTTTTAAAAGTGCCTTTTTTGCGACGCGCTTAGCCAATGGTGTTAAACATGGCTATGATCGTAAAAGTATTCGTGAGCCGATTGCTTCATTTTTCTACGATAAAAAATATGCGATTTCTTATCAACAACATGCCGTAGAGCGTATTCGTCAGCTTTTTGCTCAAGCATTATCTTATCCATTACCGAAAGAGAAAGGGGATTATGATATTGCGCGTCATTTTATTTCCGCAGATTCTATCGAACCTTATGTGATCTTTTTTCATTCTACGACAAGAGATGAAAAGCATTGGCCAGAACATGAATGGCGAAATTTAATTGAAAAACTGACCGCACTTTCTGTTCAAGTTCGTTTACCTTGGGGAAATGAAAAAGAAAAGGCGAGAGCAGAGCGATTAGCAGTAGGTTTATCTCATGTAGTCGTTTTGCCTAAGCTTTCATTACATGAATTGGCTGGCCAAATTGCCAATGCGAAAGCCGTTGTATCGGTGGATACAGGGCTTGCCCACTTAACTGCTGCGCTGGATAAACCGAATATTACGCTTTATGGCGCAACAGATCCGACCTTAATTGGCTGTTATGGTCAAAATCAGCATTATTTAACGGCGAATACAATGGAAAATATTACTTCAGACCAAGTGTTTTCTTCGCTTAATTTATTAATTAAATAGGCGGTAAAATAATCAAATATGTATTTATCTTGATTGATTTTAGTCAAAATATTGCCTATTTTCTGATAGTTGGCAAAATTTAGGGTTGACCATTTAGGTTGTAGTGTATAAACTGCAAAAAGTTCAATTTTTTAATAAACCTCATTAAATAATAGGGAAAGCGTTATGAAAAAAACACTTCTTGCTTTATCTGTAGCGGCATTAGCAGCAGGTTCTGCACAAGCTTATAACTTCCACATTGACCAAACTGGTACTGATGTTGATTTTTACGGTTCTTTACGTGTTAAATGGGAAAGTACCTCTAACAAAACCAACTATGTAAATGGTGATGTAACTAAAGAACACATCAACCACGCAGTTGATAATAACGGTTCACGTTTTGGTTTTAAATTAAAACAAAGCTTAGGTGGTGATTTCTATGCTTTAGGCCGTGCTGAATGGCGTATGCGTGGCGATGCACTTTCACAACATGATTTTGACCACGTTTATACTCGTTTACTTTACGCAGGTTTCGGTCACAAACAATTTGGTGAGTTAACTTACGGTAATATGACCACTATTACTGATGACGTAAAACAAACAGACTTAGCAAATACTTACAGTTTATCTGATGGCTTGCTAGAGACTTCTGCACGCCGTGTAGCACAATATGTTTATAATGGTGACTATGGTTCAAATAAAGTGAAATTTGGTGCGTACTACGGTGGTTCAAGCAAACGTAACATCAAAAACCAGGATTTAACTAATAAACGTAAAAACACTTGGGGTACAGGTCTTATCTTCAATCATGAAATTGATAGTATCCAAAATGTAACTGTAGCAGCGGGCTTCACTCGTGAAATTTCTGAAAATGCTAATAAAACAGCGTACTACAGCAATGCTTACGCTTTAGGTTTAGCGTATAACTTTGTTCACACAACTTATGGTTTAGACTTTGCTCACAAAGATACTAAAAATAAAGATGGTGCAGGTAACAAAGTAAAAAATAATGAAGTGACCGCAGTAATTCGCCAAGGTTTAAATGAAGACTGGAACGTATATGCAATGTATTCTTATAAAACTGAGAAAACTTTACCTGTAGGTTCTGCATATTCAAAATCAACAGATCGCCAATTCTTAGTGGGTACTGAATACTATGTGTATAATCAAGGTTCACTAAAAGTTAAACCATTCATTGAATGGCAAGCTACTCGTACTAAATATGAGAATACCTTTGATAAAGACTCAAAACAGCTTGATCGTAGCCGTGATTTCAAAACTGTTATCGGTTTACGTGCATACTGGTAATTTATCAGTTTAATCTTATAAAACGAGCGGATAGTGAAAGCTATCCGCTTTTCTTTTTGGCTTGTAATTTTGATTTTCACCCCCATAATACTGCACAGGCACAAAGTGCGGTAACAAAAAACACCGTTTTTGAATATTGACTTCAATACTAGAGACGAAAAATCAGATAAACCACTCACAATTTATACGTAAAATTGACCGCACTTTTCATTCAAAGAATAAATAGGAACAAATAATGAATTATACTCAAGATAATGACAAACTTTACCGTTACCTTTTTCAAAACCGTGCAGTACGTGGTGAATGGGTGCGATTAAACCAAACTTTTACTGATACCTTGAATACCCATCATTATCCAAAAGCAGTGCAAAACTTATTGGGTGAGATGATGGTGGCGACTAATTTGTTGACCGCAACATTAAAATTTAACGGTAATATTACTGTTCAAATTCAAGGTGATGGCCCATTAAAATTAGCTTTGGTAAACGGCAATGATCAGCAACAAATTCGCGCATTAGCTCGTGTGCAAGGTGATATTCAAGATGGCATGAGCTTGCATGATATGATCGGCAAAGGCGTGTTAGTGATTACGATTGCGCCGACTGAAGGCGAGCGTTATCAAGGTGTTATCGGTTTAGATAAACCAACGATTACGGAATGTTTAGAAGACTATTTTGTTCGTTCAGAGCAATTACAAACCCAACTTATTATTCGCACAGGTGAATATGAAGGTAAACCAGTTGCTGCGGGTATGTTGCTACAAATTATGCCTGATGGGCAAGGTACCCCAGAGGATTTTGAGCATTTAACTACTTTAGCAGCAACCGTAAAAGATGAGGAGTTATTTGGATTGCCAGCGGAAGAATTGCTTTATCGTTTATATCATGAAGAAGTGGTGGAAGTTTTTGAACCGCAAACTGTTTCTTTCTTCTGCGGTTGCTCACCTGAACGTTCTGGTGCAGCATTATTGCTGATTCCAGAAACTGAAATTGATGAAATCTTAGAAGAGCATAAAGGCAGTATTGATATGCAGTGTGAATGTTGTGGCACGCATTACTTCTTCAATAAAGAAGCCATCAATAAACTCAAACAAGCACAATAAGAAAAATCCCCGTTCATGATCTGCACCCCAAAAGTTAGACTAAACTTCTAACTGATTAAGGTGCAGATTTTTTATGACTAAATACAATCAACTTTTCAAACAACAAGTCGTGAATTTCTATTTCGAACATCACGAAAATCTTGCTTTCACGGAAAATCGTTTACTGGCATTGATGAACTTGAAAAGGTTATCAATGATTATGTCCGGTACTATAATGAAGAACGAATCCAATTAAAATTAAAAGGACTGAGTCCGATACAATATCGAAAGCAGTCCTTTAAATAACAGTCTAACTTTTTGGGGTCAGATCATTTTGTTTAGGTTTTTTGTTAAATAAAGTTAGCATCTTGTTTCAAATTCTGCTAAGGCTTCATCAAATTGTTGTTGCACTTTCGGATGAACAGGTGCAAAGACAGATGATGTTAAAGTAATAAATGAGCAAACTAAGAAACCGGGAATAATCTCATAAAGTTTGGATAAATCGTCCCAGCCTAGATAGCGCATGAGTGGGCTCCATGCAACGACGGTGATAGCGCCAGATAGCATTCCCCATAATGCAGCTTTTGAGCTAATGTTACGGTTAAAGAGAGAAAGAATCACAACTGGTCCAAATGCAGCACCAAAGCCAGCCCAAGCGTACGAAACTAATCCCATCACTTTTGAGTTAGGGTCATGTGCGATAACGATAGCAATGACAGAGATGAGTAACACCATTAAGCGACCAACCCAAACTAATTCTGTGCTAGAGGCATTTTTACGGAAGAAACCTTTATAGAAATCTTCTGTAATAGCCGCAGAACACATCAATAATTGCGCAGATAAGGTACTCATAATTGCGGCAAGAATTGCAGATAATATGATGCCGACAATCCAAGGGTTAAACATGACTTTGGATAATTCAATGAATACAGATTCTGCATTCGCAAGGTCAATGTTTCTTTCAGTGAAATAAGCTAGTCCAAAATAACCGACAGCAACTGCACCACTTAAGCAAAGGATCATCCAAGTAATACCGATTTTGCGTGCTTTATTTAAAGAAGCAACAGAGTCTGCAGCCATAAAGCGAGCCAAAATATGTGGTTGACCGAAGTAGCCTAAACCCCATGCCAAGGCAGACACTACACCAATACCAGAAACGTTGTGCAACCAGTTACTATAAGGAATACCTGTTACAGCAGATTTTGCTTCAAGTGCCATTGTGAGATCATCCCAACTGATCGAGAGAATAACCATCACAGGAGCAAGAATTAGAGCAAAAATCATCAATGAAGCCTGAATGGTATCACTCCAAGAAACTGCTAAGTACCCACCAATAAAGGTGTAGCTAATGGTCGCAATCGCACCAAACCAAAGCGCGGTAGTGTAATCCATGCCTAATAGGCTTTGGAATAATTTCGCACCAGCCACTACCCCAGAGGCACAATAGATGGTAAAGAAGAACAAGATAATACCTGAAGAGATGATTTTCAGTGCTTTTTTCTGACGTGGAAAACGTTGTGCAAAGAACTCCGGTAACGTTAAGGCGTTGCTATATTTTTCAGTAAAAATACGCAAGCGGCCAGCAACAACACGATAGTTCAAATAAGCCCCAATAGTTAACCCAACAACAATCCAAGCTTCGGATAAACCAGAGAGGAAAATTGCTCCAGGTAATCCCATTAATAACCAGCCGGACATATCTGATGCACCAGCAGACATGGCAGTAACAAAACTGCCCATTTTGCGACCCCCTAGAATATAGTCGTCAAAATTCTGCGTGGAACGATAGGCATATAATCCAATGCCTAAAATAACGAGCAAATAGAGCCCAAAGGTAATGTAGATTTGCATAAATCACTCCTTCTTAATGTTCTTCAGAAGACATTAACGATGTGTTTCCGCCAGCAGCTGTGGTGTTGTAACTGCGAGAGAACTCATCGTATAGCGGTAAAATATCTTGGGTAGTTTGCCAATCATAGCATTTAAAAATAGCTGAGCTGTTTTCAGCTAACCATTGGCGTCGTTCTTTGCTTAATTCTGCTAAGTAGATACCTTTTTGGCAGTGGTCTAATTTAGTATCAACTCGTACGCCAGCTTTATCAGATTTAGCTAATGGATGACTTGGCTCAATTAAAATCGTAAAGCCTTTTGCCAATAGTTTATTGGCAGCTTTTTCTGATGCAGCTAAATCGCCATTTAAAATTGCTACTTCAGAAGGCAGGTAAGCTAATGAGTTACGTTCACCAGTAATACTGTCTAAAACAGGTTGTGCATTACCCAGAGTGTTTTCATCGCCGAATTGGCTGTAGTAGCGGTCTGTTTTTGTTAAACGTTGCAAATAGAATTCGCCACCGGCTTTCGGGCCTGTACCAGATAAACCATGACCACCAAATGGTTGTACGCCCACAACTGCACCAACAATATTACGGTTAATATAGAAGTTACCGCAGTGGAGATGTTTTTCAACTAAGTCCATCTGTTTACGGATACGGCTATGACAACCACCAGTTAGCGCATAACCTTTCGCATTAACTTCATTGAGTACGTTAACCAAGTTCTCTTTTTTATAACGCACGATGTGTAAGATTGGGCCAAACACTTCACGTTGTAATTGGTTAAGATTATCTAAAAGATAGACTGCTGGTGCGACAAAATGACCATTGGTTGGTGCCTCTAATTCGACATAAGCACGAGCGACTTTCCGCATATTCGCTTTATGATTTTCTAGATTTTGTTTCGCTTCTTGATCAATTACAGGGCCAATGTCTGTTGAGAGTAAACGAGGGTCGCCAAGGCTAAATTCGTTAATCGCTTCTGTAATCATTTTATAGTAATGATCTGCAACATCTTCTTGTAATAACAAGATACGTAGCGCAGAACAGCGCTGACCAGCAGAGTCAAATGCAGAGCTTAAAACGTCTGCAACAACTTGTTCTGGTAATGCAGAGGAGTCAGATACTAATACGTTTTGTCCACCAGTTTCAGCAATTAAAACAGGATCGTTATCCGCTTGTGCAATTCGTTTTTCAATCAATTTTGCAACTTCAGTTGAGCCAGTGAACACAACGCCATCAAAAGCTTGTTGTACTAATGCCGCCCCTAAATCGCCTGCCCCAAGCACCAATTGTAATGCCTCTTTTGGTACGCCTGCTTGGTGTAAAAGTTTTACTGCTGCATATGCAATAAGAGAAGTTTGTTCTGCTGGTTTAGCAATTACCGCATTTCCTGCTGCAAGGCTTGCAGCGACTTGTCCAGTAAAGATAGCTAAAGGGAAGTTCCAAGGCGAAATACAGAGAACTTTTCCGCGTGGTGCACCCAAGTGTTGATCTTTTGCGAGATATTCAAGCTGATTTGCATAATATCTGAGAAAATCGACCGCTTCTCGTAGCTCTGCAATTGCATTTGGTAATGTTTTACCAGCTTCAACAATGGCAAGTTTCATCAATAAGCCGAAGTTTTCTTCATATAAATCTGCGGCTTTTCGTAATACATTTGCTCGTTCAGTTGCGCTTTGTGCTGCCCATGTCTCATTATTTGCCGCATTAAACACAGCTTGTGCTTCAGTTGGGTTTAAGAAAGCAACTTCCGCTAAGCTCTCTTTCAGATTAGCTGGATTGACGACGGTATGTGCAGCTAAGTTTTCTGCGTTAGCCAGCACCGTGAGTGATTGCGCATTTTCGATAGGTGCTTCGTTTAATGCTTGTTCTAATTTAGCTAACTCAAATTCGTTGCTTAAATCAAAACCTGCAGAGTTTCTACGATCATTAAATAGCTCAAGTGGATTGCGTACTAATTTATTCGGTTCACCATTAGATTTCTCATAGAGTTTCCAAGGCGGAATCACTAATTGTTCTACCGGAATATTTTCATCGACCAATTGATGAACAAATGATGAGTTTGCCCCGTTTTCTAATAAACGGCGAACTAAGTAAGCTAATAAGGTCTCGTGCGTGCCTACGGGGGCGTAAACACGGACTTGGCGATTAAAATTCTCTTTGCCAACAATGTTGTCGTATAAGCTCTCACCCATGCCATGTAAGCATTGGAATTCAAATTGTTTGCCTTGACCTAATTCGTGGATCGTACACATGGTTTGTACGTTATGAGTCGCAAATTGTGGGTAGATCACATCTTGAGCAGCAAGTAATTTTTTCGCACAGGCAATATAAGAGATATCGGTATGATTTTTGCGAGTATAAAGCGGGAAACCATCTAAGCCATCCGCTTGCGCCCATTTTACTTCGCTATCCCAATAAGCTCCTTTTACAAGGCGAATCATTAAGTAACCGTCTTTTTCTCGGGCAAGATTGATTAAGTAATCCAACACAAATGGGCAACGTTTAGAGTAGGCTTGAACAACATAGCCAATACCTTTGTAACCTTTGAGTTCTGGCTCATCTAGTAATTTTTCTACTAAATCCAGAGATAGCTCTAAGCGGCTAGCTTCTTCTGCATCAATGTTTACACTGATGTTATATTTTTTGGCGAGTAAGAAAAGTTCTTTTACGCGCGGATAAAGCTCGTCGATAACACGATCATATTTCGCACGCCAATATTTTGGATGGATAGCAGAAAGTTTAACGGAAACACTGTTACCATTATAGATAGTGCGACCAGCAGCATCTTTCCCCACACTTTCAATGGCATGGAGATAATCATTAAAATAACGATCTGCATCCTCTTGGGTCATGGCTGCTTCACCAAGCATATCAAAAGAGAAGGTAAAGCCTTTTTCATAACGAGGTTTAATGTTCGTTAGCGCTTCTTGCATGGTAACGCCAGCTACGAATTGTTTCCCTAAGATTTGCATGGATTTTACAATGAGCGTACGCATAATCGGAGCAGAGAAACGAGCAAAGCTACGGCTTAACGCATTTGCGAGGCTTTTTTCGTCTAAATTTTCACTAATTTTTTTACCGAAAACTAAGCCATAACTAGCTGCGTTGATAAAAAATGAGTTAGCGTTACCAATGTGAGATTTCCAGTTACCATCACGTAATTTTTCATAAATCAAATCATCGCGGGTTTCTGCATCAGGAATACGTAACAGCGCTTCAGCTAAGCACATTAGTGCGACACCTTCTTCACTGCTTAATGAGAATTCTTGCATTAAGGCATCTGCGCCATATTGTTTTTGTTTAAGATGGCGAAGTTTGTTAATAAGTTTGATCGCATTGTCAGTAATGCGTTTTTCTTGTTCTTGGGTAAAATTTAAGGTTTTAAGCAAGTTATCTACTGCCGTTTTCTCATCTAAGCGATAGTTTTCGGTGATGAGTTGGCGTTCAGGACGGTAGGTTTTAGAAAGTTGGAAGGACATAGTAATCACCCCTTGTTACTTTGTTACAAGATTGTTAATGAACATAAAATCAACAGAGGGAAAAGTAAATGCTTTTTTCTCGAATTTGTGAATCACTTCACAGAATTGTGTGAAAATAATGCAAAATTCACGAAAATACTGAATAAATAGCGATATTTTTTAGTTTTTGAAGAAAATAGAAAAGCAAATTTGAGAAGAATCGCCTGATTCTTCTCAGAAAGATGTTAATAAGATATTACTCAATACCAATAATCTTATGAGTTTGGAGGCTTAACTGCCATTTAGGTTTATTAGCACGAAGATTTAATTGACCTAATTGAGTGATAGTTTCTAATAAATTCATTTTGCCATCATGCCCATTAAGCATATGTGCCATATCAAAACTGAATTCTTTTGCAATTTTAAACATTTGCTAGTCCTTTTTCTGTTGAATTTTGAACATAGGAGTTAATTATGGATTATGATTATCAAAAAGGCTTTGAAGAAGGTTATAGAATGATTATGGGGGCATCCGCATTGCTACCTTTAGCACCTATTCAACCATTGACACCGCTTGGAAGCACTCCATTTAGAGAGGGATTAAAAGCTGGTATAAATTTAGCTAAAAGAAATAACCAACAGTCATTTAATAACATTTTTAAGTAATTTTAAGAGAAAAGATGGCATTAATAGGCTTCGCTAGAGTATCAACTCAACAGCAGGATTTGAGTGAACAGATTCAAGCATTAAAAGAATACGGCTGCAAAAAAATTTTCTCAGGGAAACATTCCGGTAAAGCTGAGAAAAATAAAGCACAATTGGATGAACTACTGGATTATGTTCGAGAGGGTGATGTTGTTGCAGTAACTAAGCTTGATCGCTTAGGAAGGAGCCTTGCTCAGTGTTTGAATACACTTGAACTATTTAAGAATAAAAATATTGGCTTTGTTGCAATTCAACAAGGAATAGATACTCGAACCCAAAACAATCCTATGGGGATGGCACTAATTCAATTGTTAGGTATTTTTGCTGAATTGGAAAGGAGTTTTATTGTTGAGCGTACTCAGGAAGGGAAGCGAACAAAACTTGCTTCGGGTCATAAAAATGCTTTAGGCGGCCGTCCACCAAAAGTAACAGATAAAATACGCAAAAAGATTTATGCGGATTTTAAAGCTGGTGATTCTATTTCAACAGTAATGAAACGATATGATTTATCTAAATCAACGGTGGCAAGACTAAAAGGTATTTATAATAGGGAAATACTTAATTGTAGAGAAAAAGCCTAATAATTTTGAATTATTAGGCTTCTTATATAATTAATTCTTCATTTTATCGTAGTGTTCAATAGCTGCTTCAAGAACTCTAGCCAATCCTTGTCGTTCAGGGCCATTTCGGCCATCAATTCCATCTCCACCTGGACGCTCAAATTTAGAGAAATCATAAAAAGTTCTTACAATTTCTTCTAATAAGTTAGCTCTATTAAGAGGGGTATCGTTTTCAGTATTTCTTAACCATTCTTCAATAATTTTCTTTATATCCTAAAAAAGTTCCCTTAGCCTGCACAACAAGATAATTTCGAAATATCTTTATCGAACGTAAGTGCAACTAATTTTAGCCCTTCAGCCATTGTTAAATATGGTGCTAGGGTTTCTGTTAAATCTTCTATCGTTAAGCCAAATTTAACAGCTAATGATGCTGCATAGATGACATCTCCTGCATTTTCAGATACAATATGAACCCCTAATACTTTTAGTGTTTCTGCATCTGCTACTAGTTTAAATACACCGGTTGTTTCACGGTTTACAATTGCTCTTGGAACAGCATCTAAAGGTAATACAGATGTCTTCACATCATACCCTTTCTCTTTTGCTTGTTCTTCTGTTAAACCAACCGTTGCAACCGTCGGATTCGTAAACGTAACAGCAGGAACTACCGATAAATCTATTTTTTTGTTTAATCCACCAATAGCATTATCAGTAATAATTCCACCTTCATAGGCTGCTACATATACAAATTGTGGTCCTAAAGTCACATCTCCTGCTGCATAAATCTTTTCATTACTTGTTTGACCAAAATCATTGATCAGGATTTCATTATTTTTTCCAGTTTCAACACCTGCTGCACTTAAATTTAAAGAATCCGTATTTGGTTTTCTTCCAGTGGCAACAAGTAACTGATCTGATTCAATGACTTCTCTACTGCCATTTACTGTTACGTAAACCCTTTTTATCTCTCCACTTTGTTCAACACGCTCAAAAGTTGCCCCTTTGACAAGGTTTATACCCTGTTCAATTAACGCTTTTTCAACTGACTCTGAAATCTCAGGATCATACTCCTTTAAAAGTCGCTCACTTCTTTGCATAAGCGTTATTTCTGAACCTAAATGATGAAATAGTTGTCCAAGCTCCATTCCAATGTATCCTGAACCAATTACAGTTAATCGTTTTGGTATTTTCTTTAACTCAAGAAGTGTTGTACTAGTTAAATAGTCCATTTTTTCAAGTCCTGAAATTTGGGGCAACGAAGGCGATGCACCTGTTGCAATTAAAAAGCGTTTTGCAGATAACTTTGCCCCATTGACCTCAACCGTACTAGCATCAACGAATTTTGCTTCACCTTTAATTAAATCAAAATTATATTCATCAATTAAATCCATATATTTTTGATTCCGAAGTTCGCTCACCAATTTATCCTTTTGCGTGATTAAACTAGCTAAATCCACTTCTCCAGCGGATGTTTGTAAACCTATAAACGGATTGTCTTTTGATAAATGATTGATTTCCCCTGCCCTAAGAAGAGTTTTTGACGGAACACAGCCAATATTCACACAGGTTCCCCCAACCGTTCCACGCTCAATCATTCCAACTTTTGCACCGTATTCTATAGCTTTAATTGCCGAAGAAAAGGCAGCAGCACCAGAACCAATAATAAGAAGGTCATAATTGTCTTCATTAATTAACGCCACGTTTTCTAGTGATGATACTTCTTCAATTTCTCCGGCTTGGTAATTTGCTTCATCAATCGCCTTTATTGCACTTTCAACCTCAATATCATCGGGCAGTTCAAATACTGCTTCACCACGACGATAACTAGACTCAATATTTTTAGCACCTATCTTTTCAAGTGCTGATTCTACGTGTTTTTCACAACCCGTACAAGTCATTCCTGAAATGTTTACCTTAAATTTATTCATAAAAAAGCTCCTTTCGTTAATTAATCTCTCATGTTAATGTTTCTATTATTGGACACGAATGTAATTGCTTTTCAGCTGGACATCGTTGTTTTAAGTCGTCTAACATAGTTTCAATTCGTTTTAAATCCTCTATTTGTTTTTGCACTTCCTTTTGTTTTTTAGAAACAAATTCGAACATATCTTGACAACGAACTTCATCTTTATCTACAACACCAAGTAATTTATAAATCTCGCTTAAAGAGAAACCAAGTTCCTGTATTCGTTTAATAAACCCAACACGCTTAACGTCATCATATGAATATATCCGATAACCAGCTTCCGTTCGGTGAGGTTCTTGTAATAAATTTTTTCGCTCGTAATATCTGATCGTTTCTTTATTAACTCCACATTTATCTGCAAACTCACTAATGCGATAAATCATCTTATTTCACCCCCTGAATATTATAAACCATGTACCATAGTACACGGTCAAGTAAATTGGACTATTTTATTTTTTTTCCAAAGTATCACTCGTATGTGATTGATACTTTTATATAATACTATTGATTATCCTAACATCCCACCAGAAAATCCAATTTAAACACCAGTTGTTTTTAAACTATTAAGTATTCGTTAAGCCCTTTTTCTAGCTCAATTGCATGACGTTGTCCGTATTGAAAGGTCATTACTTCGACATTTTCTTTGCCGAATTCTGCGATGGCCTGAAATAGGCAAGTTGTAGAGTCTTGGCCGCCTGAAAAAATCACAAGGACTTTTTATTTTGTTGCATAAACATCCTTAGTTTTGTTTTCTAGTCAAATATTGACTAACCGTGGGAAGGTTTCGAACCACGGAAAATGAAGAGAAAATAAGCGGTCAAATTTTTTTAGGGCAGATCATCATGATAACGGGCATTTTTTTATGAACGTTTTATTGTTGCACTTGTTCCAAGCAATGTTTGATTGCGTCAGGAATTGAGCCACCGTGGTTTTTATTGGGAATGGAAATAAACGCCACGGAATTTCCTTGTTTGGTTAATATTTCTGCCAGTTGATGAGCATTGATTGTTCGCATTTTTTTCCGTTGATTAATACGCTGTAATTGTTCTTCAGTGATATTTGGATCCTGTTCAGGATGTTCTTCGTAAGAGCCTAATGTAATCAAAATATGTGATGGTTTTTGGCTAATCCAAGATTCATTTTGAGGCAAAAATGAGCCATTTCCCCACCAAAGGGAAGGGCTTGCCAATGTGTAATGTTGAAATAAATCTGGTTGATGGAAGAGCACATATAATCCAAACAACCCACCAAAAGAATGGCCAAAGAAATATTGTTTTTCCTTATTGATATCGAAATGCTGTTCAATATAAGGCTTTACATCTTGTTGAATAAAACGTAGAAAATCAGCGGCTTTCCCTCCCTTGGCAAATTCAGCGCCTTCTACTGGAAAAGTGTAATCTCTCATTCGTTCCTCAATGACGTAAGCTTTATCAGATACATAACCGATACCGACAATAAGAGGGAGTGGTTTATGAGGATTGACAGCATTCACTGCTATTGGAAATTGTGCATTGCCATCCAACGTGTAAA
>ENA-OWNK01000916-OWNK01000916.1-metagenome-genome-assembly--contig:-NODE-916-length-13353-cov-9.633479_pt1 | contig 13353 bp, 7 predicted proteins | sample MGYA00245343_ERZ651121 | MGnify/ENA primary metagenome ERZ651121 (study PRJEB26857, sample SAMEA4031775) | metagenome | biome: human; feature: oral; material: saliva | place: Philippines | collected 2014 | study... | reverse complement strand
ACTGTTGGTGCTGGCTCGTCGCCCACTGTTCCAATAGCTTCTGTATACTCAGGTGTCTCTGTTACAGCTGCTTCGCCGCCATTTACGCCTCCTTCGAATTCTGGGACTTCATGAACTGCCGGTTCCCCTTTTGAGGTCTCCACTGGATTATATTCTGGAACTTCATGTACTGCCACTTCGTCACCATTGACACCTCCAGTGAACTCTGGAACTTCATGAATGACAGGTTCTTTACCATTAATTCCACCAGGGATTCCTGCATCTTCAAGGCTAACTGGCAAATTATGCATGCTCTCAATCGCACCATCAACTATCTCTGTAACTTCTTGGCCAATATCTTCTTTTTTGACAACAAATAGCAGTGTTTTTGTATCGTACTGAGTTAAGAAGGTTGCTAGGTTTCCATTCGCTAATTTAAGAACAGGAGCTTGGTTTACCAAGACTTCTGAATCAAATTCTAGTGCAACAATATTGTTACCCATATCTACTGCACTTTTTACTTTTGCTTTAGTTGGTGCAACCATATCTTTGCTCAAGAAATCCCAGTTGAATTTCTTATAAGACAAAGTATATTCATTTTGATTGGCATCTGCATGCTCATAAAGCAAGCCAAATTCACCATTCCCAAGATCTTGCAATGAGTTATAGGCAAATTTTCCGCTTTGAATTGGATTGTGTTTAAGCCAAGTTAATTCTCCGTTAGCTTCCACACGTGCCAAGTGTACCAAACCGTTGTAACGTCCTGGTCCACCTGCGTTACTGAGGACGATATATTCCTTACCATCTTGTACAGTATGAATAGCTGACATTTGAACATAGACATCTTTGACATCTGAATAGCGTTTTACATCTTTTCCCCAAGTCACTCCGCCATCTTTACTTGTTGCAACCTGCAAATCTCCTGTCAATCCACGCATGAAGAGTTTGAGGTCTCCGTTGTTCAACTGAACAACAGTTGACTCAGTATTTTGAGCACCTGGATTATTCATAGTTGAAGAGTGAATTGTTTGGTTACCTACTGGACGGTTATCATTGACCGCTTCACCAGCGTGCCAAGTTTCACCATGGTCATCTGAGTAAATGACGCGTGAAGACTGAGAACCACTTAGGTAGGATACGTTATTTGTCGTGTAGACTGGGATAACGAGACGACCTTTGTGAGGTCCTGAATGCAAGGCAATACCTGTACCAGGTCCAGTACCTAAGAAGTGCATCCAGTCCTTACGAATGCCGTATGTAATATCTTTAGGTGCAGACCAAGTTTTACCATCATCATCACTATAAGACATCCAGAGATAGTTGGTATTTGAAACTCTAAAGATATTCTTGTCACTGTATTCGAAATAGACATTACCAATTAGTTCTTCACCTTTATAAAGATCACCCTTATCGCTATAAGCTGATTGTTTAGGATCCACTACAACACGGTATTCTGTTTTTCTATTTTCAGGGTCAAAAACTTCACCATTTTCACGGATAGTATAACGTCCCGCATCACCTTGTTTGTACAAGACTTGGTAAACCTTATCACCGATTTGCTCATAGGCTTGTGGTGCTTTCCCTGGTAGAGAGAATACTGCCTTCCCTTCGAGGAACATATCATAAATTGAGAAGATTCTCTTAGTTTCAGGATCTTGGACTAAAGCCATGTCAATATTAACTGGTGATGGCCATTCTGGATTTTTAGCTTTCTCATTGTCACGAGGATTAGATATGGTAATTCTATCTCCCCATGTCTTTCCATTGTCATCACTACGACGAACGACCATACCAATATCACCCCAGTCAGAGTGATGCAAGCGTCTTTCATCCGTTCCGGCAATCAAGGTACCTTTATCTGTCTTAAGAAGTGCAGGTATACGGTAACTTGCAATACCATCTTTATTTGGCTTGCGGTTCACACCGCCTTCAAATACATCTAACTTTTCAGTTACTTCTGCACCTTCAGGAAGTTTTTTCGCCAATTCACCTCTTTCAAAGAACTGACTACGTTTTTTCACTTCTTCTGGAGAAAGGGTACGATCATAAATCGTTAAATTACGGACCTTAAGATTTGATCCCCAGAAGTTTTTCCCGGTACGTTTTGTTGTACCGATTTGAACATGATTAACATCTGGCATATCTTGGATGAAACGACCAGACTGAGGACTTGTTCGAGACAAGACACCATTTACATAGACGCGAACCTGACCTTTTGGTTGATCTGCATTTGGTCTTTCAACTGTAAAGGTTACTGAGTTCCACTGACCTGGCTTAATCTTCAAAGGAGCAGTTTTATAATCACCATAGAATTGGTTCCCATTTGCATCACGACCTTCAACGATAGCAGTGTTATCAAGGATAGCCATGGTGAAGTACTCATTTACTTTGGTGTCACTAGAGACTGAGAAGAGGTTGTAAAAACGTGGAGCAGACGCATCTGGCTTAAACTCCATATGAACGGTAGCATTCTGAAGTTTTTTCAGTTTATCAAGTTCATCATTCAAATCAACTCGTTGACCATTTGTTGCATTGGTTTCTACATCTTCTTTTTCAACAACAACATTGGCATTTTCTAATTCTCTTGCGTAGAAGTCACGTGGGACGCTACCAACTTCCTCATTCTCAGTTTCAGCTGCTGGAGTCTCTGCTGGAGTTTCAGTTCCTGTCGGGTTTTCAGTTTCTGTCGGTTTTTCAGAACCTGGGTTTGCTTTCAGCTCTTCACGGTTTACTTCAGTTCCTTTATCTGTCGCTGCTGCCAACTTATCTGCCAGTTCCTTATCTATGTTAGCTAGATTTCCTGATTCTACTTCTTTTGGCAATTCTGGCAAAGCTTGTCCAGCTGTTTCACCACTGGTTGCTGGAGCTTCTTGAGCTAAAACTGGCGACGCACCAAAAACAACTGCCCCAATGACTACTGATGCAGCTCCTACTGTAAATTTTCTAATTCCAAAACGTTGTTTCCGTTCAAAATCTCTCTGTATCATATATTTCCTTCCATTATCCACGAAAATAAAGCGCTTTCTTTTTTGCTTAAAAATTTTAGCCCCTAGGACTTTGAGCAAGAAAGAAACTGTATTGTTGATGGGTTTCCCCATTCTTTTTCATCTGAAATGTGGCTACCTTTATTTACTTCCTTCCAGTAAGCAACCATTTTACTCCTTTCGACTTGATGTTACACCTATTATATAATAAATATTCTAAATAATAGCCTTAATAAACTATAATAGAATTTACTTTCAGATATATTTTTATGTTTCAAGTTTTTTGAAACTACTTTCTTTACTCCTCAACAAAGAAAGCCCTGTTTTAGCAGGGCTCTTTTTACATATCTCTAACGACCTACATAGGTAAAGGGAATCTCACTACCACACAACCAGTTGTAAACCTGGTCATTGACATGGACATTCATAGCCTCGTGAGCATATTCTGGCATGAGACGATAGCTCTTTTCACAAGTCAAACGATTGTAAATAGCAAACTGGGTGATTGGATAGCAGACATCGTCATCAAGCCCTGTAATCATTCTCACCTCACCTTTTATTCGATGGGCAAGATTTTTCACATCGATATAGCTAAGTGTCTCCATGATCTGTTCTTCTGTTTCGTGGAAAGGATCATGGAACTTAAAGTAACGAAAAAGCTCATCATAAGCTTCGCTGGTATTCCCAATTTCTAGCACTCGTCTAAAGTCTGACAAGAATGGATAGATTGCAACTGTTCGCTTGATACGTGGATTGAGACCAGCAGCCACTAAAGCCAAGGCTCCTCCTTGCGAAGCTCCATAACTAGCCAATTGCCCCTCATCTACTTGAGGGAGACTAGCTACAATCTCAATCAATTGATAAATATCTAGATAGACATCTTTATAGAAGAGTTGCTCTTTTCCTTCTACTGCGCCACGGATGATTTGACCCTTAACTGTATTTCCGAGAGGCGAACGCAAGCCATCTTGTGAGTATCCAGATTGTCCACGAACATCCATCGATACAACCCCATAACCAGCGACGGTAAAGGCTAGCATATCTGTCCAATCCCAGCCACGTCCCATATAACCATGGAAGTGGAAAATGACCGGGGCTTTCTTTTCTGATTTTGGTAAGACCACACGCGCATAAACAAGGCCATCACGTGTACCTTTAAAGGTAAGCTCATAGCATTTCACATTTGGGATATGAAAGTCACGCTCCTCTAATTGGTAGTCTGGCAAGACCGAAACCTTGTCAATCTCACCATCCCAAAAAGCATCAAAATCCTGTGGAACTTCATCTCTTCCTTTATATGTTTTCATTTCTTCTACTAATGCTGGATTTCTCATAGAATTCTCCTTTTTTGTAACCGTTATCATAACTGTAGCACATATGGGGAAGCAATGCAAGAAAGAAAGGGAAACGGAAAGTGGATTTAATGTCCGACCCCAGCAAGAATGCCTCTAAAAGTAGTTTTAAAAAAATAAAAAAGAGCGATTTCGCTCTTTTCTTAGTATTTAGGAGAAGGTTGAGTTTCCTTTTGAAATGTCTTTTGGTAATTTACTTTAATAGTCATGAGAGAGTCCTCGTTTCTTTTGGATGACTCTAGTATAGATACTCACCCTAAAAGCAAACTTAACATTATCTTAGAAAAAGCTTAATCCAGATATTCTTTCTTCTCTAGATGTAAGGCAATCATGTGCCACTCTGGGTCCTCTCTCCAATTTGGGAGGGAGCTGATATAGCTAGCTACCTTTCTAGCTTCCTCAAGGATTGGGAAGTCTTCGATGATATCAGCTACATGAAACTCTGGTAGACCTGATTGTTTGGTCCCAAAAATCTCACCCGAACCTCGCATTTTCAAATCTTCCTCCGCAAGGACAAAGCCATTTGTTGTCTCGGTCATGATACGCATACGGTCTTTTCCAGAGTCAGTTTTTGGATTGGCGACGAGCACAGCATAGGACTGTTTATGACCCCGACCAACTCGACCCCTGAGCTGATGGAGTTGACTGAGCCCAAAACGGTCGGCATCCATGATAATCATGACTGTCGCATTTGGGACGTTGACACCAACTTCGATAACCGTTGTCGAAACAAGAATATCGGTTTTCTTCTCTTTAAATTCTTGCATAATCTGATCTTTCTCATCACTTTTCATCTTACCATGTAAGAGGGCTACTCTTGCCATACCAGAAAAATGAACCGTCAATTCTTCCGATAAAGCAATAGCGTTTTTCAAATCAAGAGCTTCAGACTCCTCAATCAATGGAGAAATAACATAGGCTTGAGAACCTGTCTGAATTTCTCCCTCGAGCCAAGTCAAAACCTGAGGCAGTTGCTCATGTTTAATCCAACGCGTGACAATCGGTTTTCGACCTTCTGGCATCTGGTCAATAAGGGACACATCCATATCTCCAAAAGCTGTGATAGCCAGAGTACGTGGTATAGGGGTCGCTGTCATCATGAGGACATCAGGATTATCTCCTTTTTCTCGCAAGATACGCCTTTGACCTACACCAAAGCGGTGTTGCTCATCAATAATAATCAAACCTAGTCTAGCGTAATCTACACCATCTTGAATCAGGGCATGGGTTCCAATAATAAAATCAATTTCACCCTTGCCAATCTTTTCCAAAACTTGGCGCTTTTCTCCAACTTTTAAAGAGCCTGTCAAAAGAGCTAGTCTTAAATCCGGAAATAGTTCCTGTAAACTCTCAAAGTGCTGTTCAGCCAAAATCTCTGTTGGAACCATCAGAGCAGCCTGGTAGCCTGCTGTCACAGCAGCATACATAGCTAGTCCTGCAACAACTGTCTTACCACTGCCGACATCCCCTTGTAGAAGGCGATTCATATGGCGGTCAGAACTCATATCAGTCAAAATTTCTTCCAAACTCTTTTCCTGAGCTGGAGTTAAGGCAAAAGGCAGGCTTCCCCTCGCTTTTTCTAATTTTTCACGAGACCAGTTTATGACTAGGCCACTACCATGAACCATATTTTCTGATTTGAGGGTTTGCAATTGCATTTGGAAATAGAAAAGTTCCTCAAACTTAATCCGACGAAGGGCTTGACGATAATCCGCCAAATCCTTTGGAAAATGCATGGCACGCACAGCTTGTCCACGTGGCATAAGCTTGTATTTATCAAGCAATGTTTGAGGAAGATTCTCCTCAAGCAAGAGATCCAATCCCTGATCAAAGGCTGTCTTAATCACTTTGACCAATCCCGCCTGACTAACTCCTTGAGCCAAACGATAGACTGGTTGCAGATCATCCTCCACCTGAGCCAAAACCTTCATACCGGTGAGACTAGCCTTGGCACGGTCCCATTTCCCAAAAACCGCTAGTGTCGCACCAAGCTCTATCTTATCTGCTAGATAGGGTTGATTGAAAAAATTGACCGCAAAAACGACTTCTCCCTGTTTCATACTAAAACGTAGTCGATTTCGTTTAAATCCATAATATTGAACACTAGCTGGAGTTATAACTTGACCAGAAAGAACTGCCTTTTCTCCATCCTCTAGTTCTAAAACTTGCTTGCTCTTAAAATCTTCATAACGAAAAGGAAAGTAGAGCAAGAGGTCTTGCAGATTTTCAATACCTAATTTGGCATACTTCTCTGCTGATTTTGGTCCCACTCCAGGCAAGACATGCAAGGGTTGGTGTAAATTCATCCTACTCTCCTTTCCTTCTGTTCCTAATAATATTCTCTCGGGATACGATCACTTAGGAGACAAACAACTTCATAGTTGATAGTCCCCCGATAGGTCGCCACCTCTGTAGTAGTGATTTCCTTATCACCATTTGAACCAATCAAAGTTACCTTCGTTCCCAACGGATAGATATGAGGTAGACGAATAGTTATTTGATCCATGGAAACTCGACCAACGATAGGGCATAACTGTCCATTTACCAAGACCGAAAAATTTTGCATATCTCGTGTCCAACCATCCGCATAGCCGATTGGCAATGTAGCAATCACTTGTTCACTATCAGCTTCATACGTAGCCCCATAGCCTACACAAGCCCCTGCTGGCAGAGTTTTTACATGTACGATAGCAGACTCCAGGCTCAATGCTGGCTTTAAGTCATACGGTAAAGACAAAACTTTTCCACTAGGATTGAGCCCATACATGGCGTCTCCCATACGGACTGCATTGAAAATTGTTTCTGTATGCCAAAGAGTCGTTGCCGAGTTGCTAGCATGGATTAGTTCTGGTAAGTTTTTAAATTCAGCTAAAATTGCTTTGAAACACTTCAATTGTTGGTTAAAGTAGGCCTCAGACTGCTCATCTGCTGTCGCAAAGTGAGTAAAAACCCCTTCAACATAAGCTCCATGTTCTTGAAGTAAAAATTGGGCTTCTTGAGCTTCACTTGCATCTCTAAAACCAATTCGTCCCATCCCTGAATCGATTTTTAAGTGGATTTTTAAACCAGATAAATCTGATTGACTAGCTAACAAAGTACGAACCCACTCCAAACCAGCTACTGTCAAAGTAAGATCGAATTGTTGAGCTAGTACGATAGATTCCACCTCAGATACGCCTAGAATAAGAATTTTCTTAGTAATGCCTGTCTGACGTAGTTCCAGAGCCTCATCAATATTTGAAACACAAAAACCATCTACATCCGATTGGATAGCTTTAGAGACGGCTACTGCTCCATGCCCATATGCGTTAGCTTTTACGACCGCCCATTTGAGGGTTTCTTGGGGAATATGAGCTCCCATTTGTTGGATATTATATCGGATAGCTCCAAGGTTAATCAGAGCTTTGGTCGGTCTATGTGGACTAGTTTTCATGATCTCCCTCCAAAATGACACTGGCTGTCACAAACTGATTTGTATGGCTGATGGATAGCCATATCTTCCCTGAAAAAGGAGCTAGGCTAAAATAAGGAGCACCCTTCTCATTATTCAAGACTTCTAAATCCTGAAAACTAAGCTTCCCTATCCCAGTTCCCATAGCCTTGGCAAAAGCTTCCTTAGCAGACCAGCGTCCCGCTAGATATTCAATTTGCTTACGGCCTTTAAGACTAGTATAACGTTCCATCTCTTTTGCCGTCAAGACTCGCAGAGGAAAGCTTTCCCTTTTTTCAACCGCCACTTGTATTGAAGCTAATTCTTCAATATCGATTCCATGTCCAAGTATCATTTTTATCAAAAGGAGTTGAGATCCCCCCAACTCCATCCTTTTCTCTTATTTTGTTAAAGTAGCATAAATATCTTCTACCAAGGATTCTGTTTTATCCCAGCCCAAACAAGGGTCTGTAATAGAACATCCAAAAATTTCAGGCTGATTTTGACGTCCATCTTCCAAATAGGATTCAATCATAAATCCACGAACTGTTTTCCTGATTTTTTCATTCCATTCACGATTCAAAAGACTTTGTCGAACAATACGAATTTGTTCTAGGTATTCTTTACCTGAATTATCATGATTAGTATCAATGATAATAAATGGATTTTCTAAACCCATCTCCTCATAGCCTTCAATAGAGTCTAGTAAGGTCTCATAATAAAAGTTGGGTTTGTTGTCCCCATACTCATTTAGGCCACCTCTAAGAATGACATGTGCCAAAGGATTTCCTGAAGTCTCTACTTCTTGTCCGCGGTAGAGGAAAGTTTGCTTGTTTTGCGCTGCATAGATAGCATTAAACATAACAGCTAGATTACCAGATGTTGGATTTTTCATACCGACTGGAGCATCAATACCTGAGGCTACAAAACGGTGTTCCTGATCCTCAACCGACCGAGCTCCCACCGCATGATAACTCACCAAATCATCGACCATCACTAAATTTGATGGATAGAGCATTTCATCTGCCGTTGTCAATCCTGTCTCCGTAATGACCCGATAATGAAGATGGCGAACTGCCTGTAAGCCATTGATTAAACTTGGTGCTTTTGATGTATCTGGCTGATGAACCAATCCCTTATATCCATCACCGTTGGTCCGAGGTTTGGCTGTGTATACACGCATGACCATAAAGATTTTATCGGCTACTTTTTGCTGTAAACGAGATAAGCGACGAGCATACTCTAGAACAGCTTTTTCATTATCCGACGAGCAAGGTCCTAATATCAATAAAAGACGGTCATCCTTACCAGCAATAATATTTGCCAGTTCTTGATCACGTTTATTCTTGTGATGTAAGGCTTCAGCAGATAGCTGTGTGTCAGCCTTTATCGATTGAATATCGATTTCTTGACCTTTTTCGATAAATACCATCTTAATCTCCTAGTGTTTGGTAGATTTCTCGAACTAGAGCTTCTGTTTTTTCCCAACCAAGGCAAGGATCTGTGATAGATTTCCCAAAGACCTCTGGCTCATTTTGACGTCCATCTTCTAAATAGGATTCAATCATGAAACCACGTACATATTTTTTAATCTTTTCATTCCAAGCTCGGTTGATTAAGGTTTGGCGAACAATACGAATCTGTTCTAGATATTTCTTACCTGAGTTATCATGGTTGGTATCAATAACAATAAACGGATTTTCCAAGCCCATTTCTTCATACTGAGCAATTGTATCTAGTAAATTATCATAGTAGTAGTTAGGGATGTTTTTCCCGTATTCATTAAGGGCTCCACGAAGGATAGCGTGAGACAGAGGATTACCCGTAGTCTCTACTTCCTTTCCTAAGAAAAGGAAGCTCTGCTTATTCTGAGCAGCATAAATACCATTGAACATCACATTTAGATTTCCTGAAGTTGGATTTTTAAATCCTGTCGAGAAATCAGCTCCACTGGCTACAAAACGGTGCTGTTGATCCTCTACCGAACGTGCACCAACTGCCATATAAGAAATCAAGTCATCCACCAGAGGAAGATTTTCTGGATAAAGCATTTCATCTGCTGTTGTCATCCCTGTTTCTGTGATCACACGATAATGAAGTTGACGAACTGCCTTAATCCCATTAATAAGACTTGGAGCTTCCTTAGCATTTGGCTGATGGATCAATCCCTTATAGCCGTCACCGTTAGTACGAGGCTTAGCTGTATAGACACGCATAACCATAAAGACACGATCTTTGACTTCTTCTTGTAAGGCTGACAAGCGTTTAGCGTATTCAATTACGGCATCTTCATTATCAGATGAACATGGTCCAATTACTAACAAAACACGTTGATCTTCTCCACGAATAATAGCTTCTAACTCTTGATCTCGTTGCATTTTTTTAGCCAGTGCTTGTCCTTCTAATTTAGATACACTACGAACTTCTTCTATATTTATTCTAGGGCTTCTAGCTGTAAATACCATAACTCGTCTCCTTATAAAGCAAACGGACGCCGAGCAAAAATTTACTTTTCACTATGCATCCGCCTAAAAATTATTCAGTCTAATTATTTTTTCCCGTGACAGTTTTTAAACTTCTTACCTGAACCACATGGGCATAAGTCGTTGCGTTTCACTTGACTTAAGTCCAAATCATCTGGAAGATTTGTCTGCTTAGCTGCAATGTTTCGGGTAGCTGTAGTACTGATATGACGTTCCGCTTGAGGACGTTCTTGTTCATGAATTTGAGCTTTCATCATCAATCGAGTAACATCAAATTCAATTGATCCAATCATATCATTAAACATACGGAAACCTTCCGCTTGGTATTCTACAACTGGGTTATTCTGAGCATAACCACGAAGCCCAACAGCATTACGTAACTGGTCAAGCGCATCGATGTGGTCTGTCCATTTACTATCCACAACACGCAGAATCAATACTTTTTGGAATTCCTTAACAGCTTCCTCGTCACGTAATTTAGCTACTTGGCTATCATATACTTCCAAGGCACGTTTGTATAGTTCATCCTTAATAGCTTGGTCAGATAAACCAGTAAGGTCTTCAAGGGAAATCGAGTTCTCTGGGAGCAAGTTATACTTAGCAAAATTAAGAATTGCTTCCAATTTTTCTTCTTGCTTAGCACGAGCATGATTGTCGACAATACGGTTGATTGTACGCTTAATCATAGCGTGAATTTCTGGAGCAAGATCTCGATCAGCAGTGATAACATCATGACGTTGAGCGTAGATAATCTCACGTTGCTCACGCATAACATCATCATATTGAAGGACTTGTTTACGAGTATCGTAGTTATTTCCTTCAACTCGTTTTTGGGCTGCTTCCACTTGACGAGTCAACATACGTGATTCGATAGCTTCGTCAGACATGTTAAGACGTTCAAATACACCTTTCAAACGTTCTGAACCAAAGCGTTTCATCAAATCATCTTCAAGAGATAGGTAGAATTGAGATTCACCTGGATCTCCTTGACGTCCTGAACGACCACGAAGCTGGTTATCAATACGGCGACTCTCATGTCGCTCTGTACCGATAACACAAAGTCCACCAAGCTCACGAACTCCTTCGCCAAGCTTAATGTCGGTACCACGTCCGGCCATGTTGGTTGCAATCGTAACTGCACCACGTTGACCAGCGTTCATAATGATTTGCGCTTCTTTGTAGTGATTCTTAGCATTCAAAACTTCGTGAGGAATACCTGCAGCTACTAATTTCTTAGAGAGGAAATCACTGGTTTCAACCGAAACAGTACCTACCAAGACTGGTTGACCTTTTTGGTAACGAGCTTTAACGTCTTCAACCACAGCCTTGAATTTTGCATCGAGGCTAGCATAAAGAAGGTCAGAGTGGTCGATACGTTGGATAGGACGGTTGGTTGGAATTGGAATAACGCGAATGTTGTAGATTTCACGGAATTCTTCTTCTTCTGTCTTACCAGTACCAGTCATACCAGCCAATTTTTTATACATACGGAATAAGTTTTGGTATGTAATAGATGCAGAAGTCTTCGTTTCATCTTGGATTGGCACACCTTCCTTAGCTTCAATAGCTTGGTGTAATCCGTCTGAATAACGACGACCTTCCATGGTACGTCCTGTAAATTGATCGACAATCAAGATTTCTTGTTCTTCACTAACCACATAGTCAATATCTAATGTCATAATGTAGTTGGCACGAAGAGCGTTATCGATAAAGTGAGTAAGAGCTACGTTTTCAATATCGTAGAGGTTTTCTAGCTTAAAGTAGTCTTCAGCCTTGTCAATCCCTGAATCAGACAAACCGATTGTCTTAGACTGAATATCAATGATATAGTCATCTTTATCCAAAGACTTTACAAAGTGGTCAGCCATATGGTAAAGTTGGCTCGTTTCAACTGCATTAGCTCCTGAAACGATCAATGGTGTTCTAGCTTCGTCAATCAAAATTGAGTCAACCTCATCGACCAAGGCATAGTTAAGTGGACGCTGAACCATGTTTTCTGCACGAACAACCATGTTGTCACGAAGATAGTCAAAACCAATTTCAGAGTTTGTCGAATAAGTGATATCACAAAGGTAAGCTTCTTTTTTCTCCATCGGAGATTTAGCTGCCAAGTTGATACCTACTGAAAGACCAAGCCAAGAGTATAGTTCACCCATTTCAGTAGCGTCACGTTCTGTTAGGTACTCGTTGACAGTAACTACGTGAACTCCCTGGCCAGCTAAGGCATTCAAATAAACTGGCATAGTCGCTGTCAAGGTTTTACCCTCACCAGTACGCATTTCTGGAACGTCACCATGGTGAAGAACGATACCACCCATAACCTGAACCTTATATGGGAAGAGACCGAGGACACGTTTTGCTCCCTCGCGGACAACCGCAAATGCTTCATACAAGAGCTGATCTAGCGTTTCACCATTTTGATAACGTTGCTTAAACTCTTCCGTTTTCGCTTGAAGCTGCTCATCTGTCATTGCAGCCATCTCATCTTCGTATTTCAAAACCTTGTCAGCCATCTTTTCAAGACGACGAAGTTCACCTTTATCATTTTCGATAATTGTTTTTAGTAAATTTGCCATTTTTTTCCTTACTTCGAATTTTTAATATTTTAAAACGTTCTTTTCATTGTAACATATTCACCAATCTTTTTCAACAAAGAATACATCTTTATAGGCAGAAAAAGGTTGATTTTATCACTTTTTTAGCATTTTTTCGTCTTTTAGTCCTACTTTTATTTAAACTTCCCATCCATACAAAAACCTTTAGCATTTTTTCTCATCCAAAGTCCTTTTTAACAAAAAAGCCTAGAACAAATGTTCTAGGCTTTTGATTGATTTATTTCTTGACTTGTTGAACTTCAACAAAGATCTATCGAGATGTTGAATTGTTAAAGTCAACCTTTGGAGCTGTCTTGGCTTCTTCGCTTTCTTTGAAGGTTTCTGCTTCTTTAAAGTTCATCATATTAGCAAAGAGAACAGTTGGGAAGCTTCTTAATTTTTGATTGTAGTCAGTTGCTGCCTGGTTGTAATCCTTGCGGGCTACAAAAATACGATTTTCGCTTCCAGCCAACTCCGTCATGAGTTGTTCCACATTTTGATTGCTCTTGAGTTCTGGATAATTTTCTGTTA
>ENA-OWNK01000910-OWNK01000910.1-metagenome-genome-assembly--contig:-NODE-910-length-13443-cov-4.503137_pt1 | contig 13443 bp, 11 predicted proteins | sample MGYA00245343_ERZ651121 | MGnify/ENA primary metagenome ERZ651121 (study PRJEB26857, sample SAMEA4031775) | metagenome | biome: human; feature: oral; material: saliva | place: Philippines | collected 2014... | reverse complement strand
AAAACCGGTCAACTCGAGACGCTAATTTCGGAAGCGGAACGCGAGAAGACGCCTTCGCTCCGAGTGGTGGGACCGATCAACGGTGAGGACATTCAGGTGATCCGCACGATGTGTGGTCGCGACTACAGCGGTTACGAATCGGAGGGGACAACCCGCACGCTGGATCTCTCGGAAGCACAAATCAAACAGGAGGCTGGTAAGAATTATTTCAACGAGGATCTGGGCTTCTACAATCGTTTCTATGGCCCTTCTGCCGACAACGAAATCGGGGTGAAGATGTTCTATCGCTGCGAGCCGCTCCGCGAGATCATCCTCCCCAAGACGACAACCGTGATTGCCGGCCAAGCTTTCGACAACTGCACTTCGCTGACGAAATGCACCTTCTTTGCCGGTCTGACGACGATTCGTCAATATGCTTTCCACAACACGAAACTCACGAACGTGGAACTTCCTTCGACATTGACCGCCATGGAGGCGAAAGTCTTCGATGGTTGCAAGGAACTGACGACGGTGACGTTCACAAGCAAAGCCGCTCCCTCAATGCCCGGAGAGCTGTTCCCGAACTGCCCGAAACTCAAAACGATCATCGTTCCCCAAGAATCGCTCGAAGCCTACACGGCGGCGCTGAAACTCCCCGAGGGCGTGACAATTGAGGGACGCGCCGGTATCGCTGCAGTGCGTTCGGCTGCTGCTTCGGCCGCAGTAGTAGAAGTGGCTCGCTTTGATCTTCAAGGTCGTCGCCTCGCACAGCCTCAAAAGGGCGTGAACATCGTGCGCTACTCGAATGGTACGACGGAAAAAGTGGTGGTGCGCTGAATACTTTGCTCCATTTCAATTGCATTGCTCTATATAACACAAGCGGTGTCGGACCAGTTTGTCCGACACCGCTTGATTTTTGGGATGCCTTCGCTTGAAATGTGGGTGCTCGCGGCGTTTCTGGATAAAACTTGCGCCGATTCGGGCAGAAAAAAAGGTCGATTCGCGATGAATCGACCTTGTGATTGATAAGGATGGAGAGTGGTGTCTATATTTCGGGGGACTTACGCTCGTTTCCCGAACGAAGAGAATTGTGCGCTGATGAATTGCGGGATCTTCCACGCCATTTTTTGCAATTTGGTCCATCGAGGCGAAAGCCCATGCATGCGAAATGCACGGAGATCTTCGCTCCACATCAATTTGCGCTGCGAAAGATCGGTGGAAAGTCCGCCCATGCGCATCCGTATGACGTAACGACGCAAATAATGTATGTGCAAATCGGAATTCAACAAGACGCGCAAGAGCCATTCTGTGTCTGCTGCGATCTTAAAACTCTCATCGTAAAGACCGACTTGTGTCAAATAGTCTCTGCGAATGTAGCAGGTGGGATGTAACGGCAACCATCCATGACGAACTTTCCACGGACGATACGTGCCGCCAATCCAATTGCGCACCACAGCATTGGGGCGATCGGAACGAACGAAAAGCCCGTCTGCATAAACCACCTGCGCCTGTGAACTTTTGAACGCATCAACAATGGCGGACAAGGTATGTGTGTCATACAGTACGTCGTCTGAATGCACCCAACCGACGATCTCGCCGGTCGCCATTCGCAAGCCTTTATTGAGTGCCTCGTACATCCCGTGGTCGGGTTCGCTGACAAAATGCGCCAAACGCGAAGCGTATTCCTCAACGATTCCCTGCGTGCCGTCGGTTGAAGCGCCGTCTATGATAATGTATTCCACATTATCATAATCCTGCGCCAAGACACTCTCGATCGTCTCACGAATTGTCGCTGCACGATTGTAGCAGGCGGTCACGATGGTGACTTTGGGGAATTTGTTGGGTTCAGTCGTCATGCAAGTGGTTTTGACCGGTCACAAAGCGATAGAATTTCATCCATGGCCAAGCGATCATTTCGGTAGGGTTGAGCCAGAAGAAACGCAAGCAGTTTCGTAAGAAATAGGAATAGAAACGGCGAGTTCGCGTTTTACCTTCACCGAACTGCATCGCATGGCCGAAATTACCCGATTCGATAATCCATTCCAACACGCGCTCACCACGCTTGCCGTCTTGCTTATTGTACGCGATTCCATCCGGAGATATGCACGTAGCCTCTTTGTTCATGCCAAGATAAGTACAGCAAAGGTAGGCCAACATCCGAAAGACGCGCAATAGACGCAGCTCTTTGAGCATTGCATACAATTTCGGCGTATCGATTTGATTGCGCGTATTTTGTAGCACCATCATCCAGTCGACTACTTGCCGGAGTCCCAAACCTTCGTTGACAATGTGGGTGAAAGGGTGAGCCGTGAGCAATACCATATTAAGCTCTGGTGGGAGTACATGCACCATTCCAGCCCCAATATCCAACATTGGTGTGGGAGATTTGCACTCATCTACCTCTTGGGTGAGCAATTCACGCAATCTACGATGCGTCGACGGCCATTGTAAACGCTGTAAAACCCAGTGTAGTTCGATGTCAAGCGATCCTTTTCGATAAGACGTGTGGTGCATTGTCACATCGTCTTTTTCAAACTGCAACGCTTCCAATGCTGAGCACGCTTTTTCAAAATCTTTTGGAGCGACATAAACGTCAATATCCCCACTGCGGCGCAACAAGGGATGGGGGTAATGCACGGCACAGGTTTGCCCTTTCATGATGGCATGACGCACTCCTTTCTTCTCAAACAGTGCGCTCAATCGTACAGCGTGCATTTCCATTTCACGATTCGTCTGCTCCAATCGAGGCATTCCGGCTATCCATTGTAGCAATGCCGGACGCTCTGCATCACTCACGCGAATTTCAGGCAGGGCATAGAGTAAACCGTCGACGGTTTGTTTTCGGGCTTCCTGTAGCAATTCACTGAAGTTTGGCACTTCGGGGATTTCATCACCATGTAGTGCCGCACGGAGGAGAGCAAAAAGTGTATCGTAAGTACTATTCATTCGTGGCAGCCTGCACGTAATTATCTATAAGATACTGTTTGATGGCAACATCATCGAACCTAAACTGCTTCTTTATTTCAAATACCTTTGCATCTGCAAGTGCTCGATACCAAAAGCCCTGAAGAAAATGCCACAAGAAACCTTCTTTCCCATCAAGGAAGCCCAATCTAAAGATGTAACGCAAAATAAAGAGGAAGAAGCCACGCCAAAACAAAGGCAAGCGTATGTATTTTAGTTTCTTACGACGAATTGAAGCTGAATGCGTTCCCCCACTTTGAATACTCGTGTTATCCAACAAGCCATACTCCGTCATCAATAGGTCAATCGCTTCTCTTGTTGCATAACCATTATGCTTGTTCGTCCACCATGTGATACCATTTAGGTTGTCATCATAAAAAGGATGTTTTAATGCATGGACTTCACCACTCGTAAGAACGATGTGTTCATCCATTTGTCTATCTTCGATGAAACCATATCCACGTCTGAAAAGACGCAACATGATTAGGGGTAAGATCCCATGCTTGATGTACTTTCCTAAGAAGATAACTAGTCTTTGCGCTGTAAAGCCATTTACATTGTCAGATACTACGTTTATCTCCGAAGTTATTTCTTTAATCAGTTCAGAAGTCAAATACTCATCAGCATCTAGTCTCAAAATCCACTCAGACTTAATTGGAAGATTATCCAAAGCCCAAGTAAATTGACGAGAATAATTTTCCCACTTGTTTTTATAAACCACAGCTCCCGAACTCTGGGCAAGTTCTACAGTTTTATCTATGCTAAATGAATCAACGACATAAATTTCCGAAGCAATCTGTCTTACATTTTCAATGCACCTTTCGATATGCTTCTCCTCATTAAAGGTCAAGATAATTACAGCGATGCTACCTTTTCTCATTAATCACTCTTCTTTTAATGAATTTAGCAGGATTTCCTCCCACTACATTCCATGGTTCTACATTACGAAACACAGCAGCTCTCGCGCCCACGACGGCACCTTCACCAATCGTCACACCCGGACCGACAAAGGCTTCCGCTGCTACCCAAGCATATTTTTCTATTCTAATCGGATTAGCAATTTGCTCGTGAGCTGTTGACGATATGTTGTGACTTGCTGTGCACAGGTAAACGCGCTGACTGACAGTTGCGTAAGATTCCAATACGATAGGGGCTGCATTATAACAATCAACTCCGGGAGCCAAACATGAAAAGTCATGCATTTCTAAGTTCCAAGGCATAAAAATCTTAGCACTTGAATAAACAACTGCTTTAGACGATATCTTCGCTCCGAAACACCGTAAAATAAAACGCTTCCATTCCTGCCCTAAACTTGAAGGAAGAAAGAACGTAGAAATAAGCCATGTTATTCTCCAAAAAAGCCGCACTGCCTGCCTCTTCCGATTATATGGGTTTGAAAAGTGAAACTGCTTCACAACGTAAAAAACAAGAATTCCGACAATATTTACCTCAATGAGAATATACAACTGTTATTCTCTATTTAGAAAACAGAAAAGTATATTTCTCAATAAAGCGTGATGCAACTGATTTATCTGTATATTGTTTTTCTACCAGTCTACGCCCATTACGCCCCATTCTTTCTATCGTTTCCTCAGTTACGGAAATCGCCTCTCTGAGAGTTTTTTTCAAGGCATTCACACCAACCGGAATATACCAACCACACTCGTTTTCTTCCAACTCTTTCCAAGGTGTACCATGTGTAGTGATAACCGGAGTACCACAAGCCAATGCCTCTGCCACTACAATTCCGAAGTTCTCACTGTAGGTTGGTAGAACAAAAAAATCGGCAGATTGTAGTAGACAGACTTTTTCTGCTCCATAAATGCCACCGACAAATTTTACAACCTCACTCAATCCGAAAGAAATAGCAGCCTTCTTCAACGTTTCCACATAGTGGGACTCTCCTTCGCCTGCAATGATTACTTCGTAACTATCCAAGTGAGGTTTCAAGTAACTCAGAGCTTCAAGAAGCAACTCAATTCCTTTCTTGACATGCAGTCTACTCATGAACACAATTCGCCTTTTGGTTCTCCAGTTGTCCTTAAGCGGTAACTCCTCAATATTCACCGCATTAGGTATTACAACAATACGGGGATTCCACCCCAAGCGAAGCAAATTGTCTTTTTCAGTATCTGCAGTTGCATGCAAACAATCAGCTCGCTTTACCAAACCTCTTTGATATAATTGGATTGCAGGCCATTTTCTCGTCCAATAATGTCGCTTAACGATCCATGGTTCAAGCATACCATGAGGTGACAAAACCACAGGAATCTGTAAACTTTGTGCAGCCCATTGGAAAAAGGCCAATTGCGGTTGCCAGCATCCATTGATATGCACCACATCAGGACGTAATTCTTTCAATAGTGCTTTAGATGAAGAATAACAGGTTAAACCTGAAGATATCCGGTGTACAATTGCGTTGCAAATTTTCACTTCGCGTTTACTCTCATAGCTCGTTGCAACATGCAACTCAACGAGTTTTCCTAACTCTTCACAGAGTACCGACAAATAGGATGCTACACCGCCTGCAGAAGCTGCCAAGGAGGGAATATAATGAAGAACCTTCATCTCAACACATAGGATTGGTCATTTTTCTCTGAAAAATCTTCGAAAATAAATACGCCAATTATAGAAACGATAGGTGAGATATTGTGACAAAGAGACCCTTTGTAAATTGGGATATTCTTTCAATAGTCGCTCATTCTCTGCTTGTTGCAAATTCACATCAGAAGACAACTGCCCTTCTTGTATACAATAGGCCGCTACCACCTTGTCTATATACTTCACCTTCAATTCTGGTATCATGGAAGCCTCGAGCCAAAATTTGGTATCGGCAACCAACTTATAAGAAGTATCGAAACCAGCAAGCTGTCGAAAGAGAGACGTTTTAATGATAGTTGCTTGTTGCGTCAACATGACGATTCCCTTACGCTTCAATAAGCCTCCGAACCAGGAAAACCATGGGCAAGAGGTTTGCTCGGAAAGAAAATCACCCTTCTCATCGCAATAAAAACATCGCATTTTCTCATAAAATGGCCGACAATAAAATCTAACAGAAACCATTCTAGCTTGATACTCCAAGCTGCTCTTTTGGATAATCGCAACAATGCGATGACAGGAACAAAAAGCCAAAATAAAGGCACAATGGATTTTTGGCTTAACCCGTATGCCTTTAATCGACTTGGTGGTACGTAGGAATAAAAACGTACATCATCCCCATTTTCTCCAACTCAACCACAAGATTGGCTAAGTGAAAACGAGTAGAAGCGGCAATATTTATGATCATAACATTATAATTTCAATTTACGGCATTCACGCCATAAAGCTAATTTCTCAGTTTGACTTAAACCGAAGGCGAAAACAGCAAAGATTGTAGCTAATGCATTTAGGAAAATGGTAAATGTCAAATGTAGTATTGTAGGAGAAAAGGAGGACAAAAAAAACCACCATATAGCTGATAGAATCCCTCCTACTAAACAGATAGGAATCATGATACGTTGAAAAACTTCCCGGACTTTGATCACAGAAACTTGCGCACCAAAGTATACTCTCAGCCCGCAAGCAAAAATTTCCATTGCCAAAATCACATAAATAAGAACACTCGGTTCACCTCCACTTTTTGCAAAAAAATACGCTATTGGCAACCCTAATACACTAACACTATCAGGCACAAGCATGAACTTAGTAATGCGATTGGTTGCCAAAACCGCACTTCGAATTGGTTCAAAAGCCGCATACGTTAGCGAAACAAATGCCATTGCTTGGGCAAATTCCACTGTATAGGGTGGCACCTTGCCTAACCAAAGGTGCATAATATAGTCAGCTTGGAATAAGAAAGGAAAGAAAATAAGATAAAGCATGTAGACGGCCATCTTACTCCCGGTGTACACCAAAGCTTTGTGGTGTTCCAGGTCTCCACTTGCATACGTCTTCGTGATTTGTGGTGAAACAGCCTTGTAGACATTCATCGCAAAAGATAATATCGAATTTTTCAGTTGCAAAGCAATTACGTAGACGGCATTGAGAGCTGCACCAAATGTAAGATTTATCACCAAAACTAATCCCTCTGCGGTCACGACTTGTAAGACTCCAGAGAAAGTAGTTACCCCAGCAAACTTACCTAAGTCCTTCAATAAATCTTTACGGAAAGCGAAATGATAGTGCGATTCAAAGAAATGTCGATGACAATAGACCTGGTAGACAATGCGCACCAACAGCCCGATGCCCGCCATGAATCCTCCGTACCAGACCAAACGCCCATCTGCAAAAAAAGAGATGGAATAAGCTGCCGCACAATTTAAGATGACTTGCAAAATCGAGATACCGGCAAAGGCGCTCATGCGCTCATGCGCAATGATTAAAGCATTGTAGGGGATACTGATCAGATTGACCAAACAAGTGAACACAGAGAACTGAAAGACCCAAAAAGCGGCATTCATACTTTCAGCCGGGATTTTCACCTTATGGTAGAGCATCACCAATCCGCCTACTTCCAATACGAGAAGCGTCAAACCACTCAAGAGAAAAACAAAATTGAGCGAGGTGCAAAACACAGCATTCGGTTCTCCGTCCTTGCGCCCTAATTCGAAAGTCAGAAAACGCTGTACCGCATTGGTTGTTCCACTGGCCAAAACACCCGTCAGGCTCACAATGCTTCCTACAACTCCATATACACCCATGTCCTCGACCCCCAAATTTTGTAAGGTCAAGCGTGTGGCATAGAGATTGATCCACATGGTGAAAAGCATCCGCACATAAAGCAGTGCGGAATTTTTTACAACCAAGCGTTTATTCAGAGACTCAGGCATTTTTCAATTTTCTGGCAGCTCGATAGACGGAAAAATCCCCTCCCAACAGGGATTCAACAACCAAAGACGAATGGACACACTCACGCATCCTCAACAATTTCGCGGGATTGCCTCCTACGACTTGCATTGGTTCGACATTGTGCACAACGACACTCCCACTACTTGCTACGGCTCCGCGTCCGATTCGCCGACAAGAGGGGAGCACAAGAACCTTTGTTGGCAACCACACATAATCCTCAATCACAAGTCCGTAGTCCTTTCGCTCCCATTCAGAAGAATCTATATTGTGCGAGGTCGTGATAATCTCTGTTCCATGTCTTATAATGACATATTCGCCGATCACTATGGAGTTTCTAGTATCCAAACTATCCGTTTGTATAGAAGAATGTGCCCCCACTACCACGTTTGGGTTCATCTTACGTGCCAGAGCCACTGAGAAAATTGCTCCCTCCCCAATTTTTGCTCCGTTTCGACGAGCTATTCGGCGAGCACGCCAATACTTTATGCTTTGAAGAAGGCGAATAAGCCAGCCCAGCCAATAACGGAACAAACCGCGTTGGGAAATGTCCTCCGCATAAGACTCCGGTATCATATCAGGTACGAATAAGCTCCTCAGCATGTCATAACACTCTGAGGATCAAATATAAAAATCATTTTGTACAAAAGTACATCCTATAAGTACAATGCCGGCAAACATGAATCCAACGGCAATTCAATTGCAAATATAACAATATAAATTGACTATACGACAGAAGGAAAGAACTATTTCGGAATCGGAACTCAACTCAAACGTGAATTGTCTTCTACTGATAGCCAAACGAGAGGATTTGAGCAGGATCCAAACTTCGCATTGACTTACATCGCGACTACGTTTTTCCATTGTCCTCTCTAAAATCCTATTGGCGAGTCCCGTTTCCTCTCTTAGTCGGTGATAGCACCATTTGCTTACCCATGAAGAACAGTCCTCTCACTCCCCTTTACGCGCATACACGCGCGCCAGCTGTTTTCCGTTTTTCTCCTTCACCCTTCACATGGATGCAACAAATAATTGTGATTCACCGGATTAGGTGTGAAGGAAACGGGTATTTTTCTCTTCATCTTCCTGACACAACAAATAAGTCCACTCCTCAGCAATAAAATCACGGATTGAGCATGCAAAAAGTGCAGATCGGACGTAAGAAACAGGTACGCAGCCGAGAGTTCCACGTGGTACTCGCACCAAGATGTGCGCACGGGATCAAAAGTGGGCGGTAAAAAGAAAGCGCACACAGCCTTCTACGACAAGAAAAGAGCAATATCCAATGGAAAGAAAAGAGAAACAACTGATAGAAGAAAAGAGAAACAACTGACAGAAGGGGAGAGATACATTCGATAGAATAAAGAGAGAACATCAGACAAAAAAGGGGCAGAAAATTCTTTCAGCTACCATCGCACAATAAATATGACCATCGCACAAGAAATATGGGCACTTTCACGACAAAGATCCCCAACAGTCTCTCCACGCAGCCATCTAATCATGCTTCAATACACATAGTACCTATCCAATCCTCAAAACACGTTTCCAAATCCCCACTACAAAGCCCTTAATTCCGATACAGTGCTACCACATTCCCTAATACAAAGCTCGGCCCATTTCCTCATACAACAGCAACCCTCCAATAAACGTAATCGATGCCCGACGAGACGGCCCCGAACGACAACATGGAGAAACGTCTTTACAACCTTTCCGCTCGGTGCCTCTGCCTTTCACCACACAACATCATCCCTTCCGCTCGTTTCCCGCTCCTTTTCGTACATTACCAACTCATTTCAGCACATTTGCCCTGCCTCTCCCCACACAACCCCGTCCTTGCCACACGTTACTCCTGCCTTTCGTCACATTACCCCTAGCTTTCCACGCCTTACCTATTCATTTCAGCACTTTGGCTCTGCCTTTCTCCACACAACCCCGCCCTTTCCGCACGTTACTCCTGCCATTCCTCACATTACCCCTGACTTTCCACGCATTATCTATTCATTCCAGCACTTTCCCCCTCCCTTTCCTCACACAACCTCGTACTTTCCTCACATTCCCCTCCATTCCACACATTCCCCCTTCCCTTTCACCACACAACCTTCTCCTTTCCGCGCGTTTTATCCTTCTTTCCACGCCGTCATTGACGTAGCGCGTTTAATCCTGCCGCCAGTCCTTCCATTCCACAAAGAAAAAGCAGTATCTTGACCTTATACATCAAGATACCGCAAACTGTTCATGGGAAAAATGGCAAATTAGTTCCCCATACTCTGCCACTTTCTTTTTATGTATTCTCGCCTTTTCTGATAAGTCCCTCCTATTCCGGGGTATTTCCGAAAGGCCTCTCTTCTAATTTTTCGATAGGCTTCTCTGAGAATTTTCCTCTGTTCTCTTTCATGCCGCTGCCTCTCCAAGATTTCAGCCTGTTCTTCGCCCAGAAGTTCATGCTGCAATCTCTCGATGATTTCGGGATGTTCCTTTTGGAACCGCTTGCATCTTTTCCCAAACGCATATACATAACATGCAAGAGCCAAGAAGACTATCGCGCCTACGAAATAGAGGAAATAATCGCTGATCATAATATTCTTATTCTGAATGATTTGTTCTAATCTCTACGCCGCCGAAAATATGATTTGGAGAACGAACTCCCCAATCCACCTTAGGAAGCTGATTTCACCCACGGTGTTTGAACGAATCGACACGCCGATGAAAACATTCCACATCGAAGCATCGTCTACTTTCGATGTCCTCACTCGGGGGAGTCGAGGAATCTTTGAGAAATGGCAGATTTCGAGATTAGGCTCGCTGTCCCTCCACCAAAAGTTGGCGAAGTCGCGCATTAAAGTCCGATTGCTGCATGAGCGTTTCGAGACCAATGTGCATGCGGTAACGCCAAAAATGTCGGGGATTTGCCGGTTCGTTGATGCGCTCAGCCGCCACATCGGGCAGACGAAGGCGCTCATCTATGGACAACCAATCCTGCCAGGGAAGAATACACAGCATCGAAGGGCAATCCACATGCCGACGCACGATTTCTTCACACAGCCAAGCAGGCGCATCCGCGGGCGCTTCGCCGCCGTGTCCGAGCACCTCGAAGAAGTAACGCGCGGAACGCGCCGCATCCTCCGCCCACCATCCACGGAGCGTGGCCATGTCGTGCGTGCCGGTACTGCACACCGACCGACGAGGATAAGCCTCGACATCGGCAAACTCGCGACCGAACGCCTTGGGCATGCGTTCAATTTCGAGCGTGAGCAGCTGAAGTTGCTCCATCACCCCGGGCACGCAGTCGGGCACCATGCCCAAATCTTCGCCACAAGGCAACATCGCCGTCGCATTGCTCAGCGCCGGCAACTTCTCCATGGCCGAAGCACGCCAGAAGTCGTTGTGCCGCTCGTAGTAGAACACGTGATGCAGTCGCTCATAGGCCTTGCGTTCGTCGGCATTGAGGCGTTCGAAGACGAAAGTGCGGAAACCTTCGATGCGCGGATGGTAGTGTTCGCGCTGCAAAGGGTCTTCGACGAAAAGCACGTTTTCCAACAGGGCAAACAATCCCTCCCGAATCAGAGCTTCGTCAGGCCGACCGCGGTATTCGCGCCTCAAGAAATCGTCCACCGCGCGCTGCGTGGCAAATTCGGGTCGGAAGTGCCAAATGTCATAGTGCGAATGGGTGAGGAATGTGCGGCGCACCCACTCCGCGCGTTCGCCGAACAAGCGATCGAGCAAGGCGTCGTTGACAAAGGGGCGCGTCATGAAATCGCGATCAAACGGGAGTCCCGCCGCCTCGATCTCGCCCACCGTGTAGGGCAAAGCCGGCACGAAGCGACCGAGGAGTCCGCGCACGCTGTGCGTGGGAATCTCCCAAATGCGGAAAAAGCCCAAAATGTGGTCGATGCGGTAGGCCGAAAAATGCTCGGCCATCTTGACATAGCGCCGTTTCCACCACGCGTAACCGTCGGCCGCCATGGCCGCCCAGTTGTAAGTGGGGAAGCCCCAATTCTGCCCCGTGAGCGAGAAGGCATCGGGCGGCGCGCCGGCCGAACCGTTCAGGTTGAAATAATGGGGTTCGGTCCACGCCTCGACCGAACAACGGGCAATGCCGATGGGAATATCGCCCTTGAGCACCACCCCACTCCGCCGTGCATGTGCCGTGACCTCGCTGAGTTGTGTGTGCAGAAGGTATTGCACATAGCAATAAAAGTCGTAGGTCTCTCGTTCAGCCGTGCCCTGTGCGAAGGTAGCTGTGACCGCCTCAGCGTCATATTCCGCATGTTGCGGCCAGCGATGGAAATCGGGTGTGGCAAATTTGTCGCGCAACGCCGAGAAGGCCGCATAAGCCGGCAACCACTGCGCATGACGGGCCGCAAAGGTGGCATAAGCCTGCGACTTCAGCAGTTCGCGGCCGTGTGCACGGAAAGAGAGCAGCAGAAAATCGCGCTTGAGCTTATTGACCCGTGCATAGTCGATGGTCGGGAGCGCATTGAGTTCGCGAAATTCACGGTCGAATGCGGCCTGTTGGCGCGCGTCGGGCAAGGCCGGCAAGGCGCGCAGGTCCGCATACATCGGGTGGAAGGCATAGACCGAAATGGCGTTGTAGGGGTAGGAATCGGTGTTTTCGCCCGTGAGTGTGGTGTCGTGAATGGGGAGTATCTGCAACACCCGTTGACCGGTGGCCGCTGTCCAGTCGACCATGCGCCGCAAATCGCCGAAATCGCCGACTCCCTGACTGCCTTCACTGCGCAAGGAAAACACCGGAATGGCGGTACCGGCCATGCGAGGGAGCAGTTCGGGGAAATAGACCTCGGTTTCGGGCAGCACATGATGCTCGCCCGACGCGAGAGCGGGGAGTTCCAAAATCCGGTTGGCGCCCGTTTCCCAATGCGCCACGCGTCTACTCCCTTCGTCGACGGCCACCAATTTATACTCATCGCCGGCAGCGAGCAGGGCGGCGTCGAGGGTGAGTTGCCAAACGCCGGGGGCGATCTCGTCGAACGCAATGGCGGCGTACTCGTCCCAGGCCCCGAGAGCACGCGAGGAGCCCAGCAAGGCCAAATGGCAACCATTTCGTCGCAAAACGGGAGAGAGCACGCGCCATGTGAGACTACAGGCTGCCAAAGACGGGGAAGGTGCACCGGGCAATGTGGGATAGGTCACAGCCGAGGAGAACAGTGCGCTGTCGGTCGGGAGGTCGCGCCAGCGATCGTCGATGAAATACGTGTCGCCAAGTCGACTTTCGATGCGCAGGCGGTGCGTCAGATGGCCCAGTTCGCGCCGCAAACAGCGGTCGCCTTGCCACACGGCATAACGATAAGTGGGCACTTGCGCAGCGTGGAGGTCGGAGAACACCACCTCGCCCGTCCATTCGCCGGGCGCTGTTTCGCTCAGCGCAAGCGAAGGCGCCGGGAGGTTCTCCCATTCGAGGCGGAGCTGCTCGCCGGGAGCGGTGAAATAGGGGATTCGAAAACGAAGTTTCATCGGACTTTCGGGTATTGATTCGCTCAAAAATACACATTCCTTCGCGGATCGACAAGCGGAATGCAGAAAAAGAAGGACGAGGAACAAAAATCTACGAAAATCAGCACAAAAAAGAAGACGAATCCAATCGGAAGGATTGGATTCGTCTGAGAGCGGAAAACGAGACTCGAACTCGCGACCCCAACCTTGGCAAGGTTGTGCTCT
>ENA-OWNK01000908-OWNK01000908.1-metagenome-genome-assembly--contig:-NODE-908-length-13447-cov-8.232527_pt1 | contig 13447 bp, 14 predicted proteins | sample MGYA00245343_ERZ651121 | MGnify/ENA primary metagenome ERZ651121 (study PRJEB26857, sample SAMEA4031775) | metagenome | biome: human; feature: oral; material: saliva | place: Philippines | collected 2014... | reverse complement strand
TACATTTTTTGTGAAATAAATTAGATGTTCGGATATATAGAAAACGCTCTAGTCATATTGTCTAGAGCGTTTTTGTGTTGTTTAAGAAAATTAGATGTTGGTTTTAGATAACTACACATTTCAGATTTTTTAAAACAAGATTTAATTGTTGATAACTAGAAAGGATTATTATGTTTACAAAAAATAAATTTCAATACTGTATTTACAATCATGAGAGATTAGAACTTCATGATCTGCAAAAGGAATATCAAAAGGATAAAGTTGTGACGAAACTTAAGTATGAAAACCAATTATTTTGTCCAGGTTGTTACAAAGTGGACTTAGTGATAAATGAGAAAAAAGGGAAAATCTATCTATCGAGCCATCCTAAATCACTTCATGGTGACGGATGTGAATATTCTTTGGAATCTGCTTCGAAAATAGAACTGAAAGAATATTATGAGAAAATTGATGCAGATTTAGCTGAGCAACTTTTAAATCGTATTTTGGAAGAAAAGGTCAATAGAGAAAAGCTGTTAGGAAACGTCAACGCTCCGCAAGATAAGAACGAAATTTCTGATGTAAGATTTGTTTTAGAAAATAAAGTCGGTATCAGAAAATATTTACCCCGTAGGTCTCTCCTCCTAAATGAATTAGAAGTATCTGATCATCTGACTATGTACTATGGAGAGTGTAAGGTATTTCTTGGAAAAACTGATAAGAAGTACTACCTACGAATGTTTCGAAACAATGATCATGCAAAGTACATCTGTAATTTAGTAATTCCAGAAAGAGTGTATAGATATTTGGAAGAAGAATTAGGGTTTATCCCACAATCAGAAGATTTGAGTTTTAAACATTCAAGAGCCAATGCAGTTCCTGTAAAATTAGCTTTTGTTTCAACTATGAAGAAAAAACAAGAATATTATAATGGATATTTAGCTTTTTCAAAATTACTTAAAGTGAGAAATATTTAAAAATTATAAAAACGAACAAATTAGTCTTCCTGTTTGGAACTTTGATTTGTTCGTTGTTTAATATGGATGGGAAGGGAATCTAACACGGATTTAACAAGATGTAATTTGACTATAATTGTTCCTCGAAATCAAAAACTGATTTATAGGTAGGATTATTTGCATCTTTTTCAAAATAAAGATATTCTTCTGTGATTCCAGGATTACCTTCTCCAAGAATCATCAGCCATTTATCGGTTTTAAAGAAAGATGCATCTCTAAGGTTAGAATTTGAATCAGTTCGTAAATTTTCAGATTTAGAACCATCCTTATAAAGCCTATGAATTGAATATTGATCACACTCAAATGCTTCTATACCATCGAAATATGTAATGCTAGAATTAGAATCAAACTTATATTCTTCAGTTGTATCAGATATAACATCGTATTTTTGGTAGAAATTGTTATCTGTATTTTCTTTCCTATACCAAATTTGATTTCTCTGTGCATCAAAGAATAGAAATTCTCGTTCTAATGTTTCAGTTTGCAACATTTGCATTTCTTTAGTATTCATATTCAACAAGACAATCACTTTTTTTGGTTTTGTATAATCTATTTCTTCCTCTCCTGCAACGTTATAAATACTTATAGGGAAAACCAAATAATCTTTATTTCCACATATTGGAATACTTGTCATAAATGATACTGGATCAATGTATACTTCTCCTAGATAAATTGAAGAAAATATAGTTTCATTTTGACCAGTAAGAATATCGAATTTTTCAATACTACTATTGTTTTTAGACATTAATTGTGGTAGGTAACCATAATATTCGAATTGTTCGTCTAAGTCTATCTCTTCATTTTCATAATTTTCTAAAGTATAGAATATTAAATTATCAGAGATGTAAATACTTCCTACTGATTGTGTATCTTTTTTAGTAATTAATTGACAGTAATTCTTACCGGAGGTCTCATTGTGAGGGAAATAATATAGATACTCTAATCCTAAAGAATAAACAATAATACCATCATTATTAACGAATAAAAACAAGTCGTCAATGTTGTTAAGTTCAATTTGGTAGTAGTTATCTAATTCTGCGATAAGACTCCTGTTTCCAGAAATGATATCTTCTTTCCAAATTTCCCCTTTATTTATATAGTAATGATCGTTATTAAAAAGAAATCGTTTAAAATGTGTACCGCGGTTTCCAAAATTTTCGAAAATTCTTCCTCCTAAGCTAGGATTTATAAAGTATTCTGCTCTACTCGTTTCATACGTCACTAACTTTTCTAATTTAGAGCCGCAACTTGAACAAAAATTATGAGATTCGTCGAATTCGATTTGACAGTTTTTACAGATTTTCATAGCAGTAACCTTCTTTAATTTCTTATTTTCACAATTATAACATACTGTATTTCTTAAAACAAGATTATCATTATTGAGAGGTATATTTAAAAATGTCCTATATATCACATCATTTTGATTAATTTCAATATTTTTTCTATATTAACATTGACATCAAGAAGCCAACGTGATAGAATAAACAAAACCAAAAAGGAGGCGCTTACATGGGGTTCTATTACTATTCAGCATTGACAGCAAAGAAACATCTATGTAAAACAGTAATGACGACTGCTCAGAGAGAGCAATTACACAAAAATTATAAAAAGTATGTTATTTATAGATTTAAAAACAAACCTGATTCTGTCGTTTATGATGGAGGTGGTTTTTTCTCTGATCGTAAATTACGTACTATGTTTCATGTTTGGATGGAATCTGACATTTTTCAGAGCTCTGGTATAGCTAAGAAATCTGTGCCATTCTGGGAATATTCAAGTGAAGATAAGGACAAAATCGCTAAAAAAACTGCAGTAGAGTTACGAAAAGCAGGTTATAAAGTTGAAGTACTTGATAATGGAGGTTTAAGTGTTTATAAAACTCCAACTAAAAAATAGAAATATAGATTCTAAATCATTTTTGAAATCTATATATGAATCTTTGGAGATTGTGACACTATCTATAACAAAAATACTGCGAATTTTTTTCGCAGTATTTTTGTTAAATAGGTGGACATTGACTAAAAGTATCATCACAGTCTAGTGTTTTGATTTTTTGTTTCATGATTCATAATTCATAAATCATAAATCATAATTCATAATTTTCCAAGCTATCAATGATAGTTCTGATTTTGTTGCTAAGAATATAAAAATTATGTAAAATTAAATCATAAGAATAAAAAGGAGTGAAAAATTATGGTATATGTTCACAGATTTTTAGGACAATGGTTAGACAAACACCACTCGTTAAATAAGGCCTCTATTATCCGAAAAGCATTGTCAATCGGTAGTGGAGTTGACGAATACTTAAAACAAATAGAAGTTCGCAGACGGTTAACGTTGGCAGTAGAAAAGGGTAGATATTTTTATATGGTTCCTAAAGAAGTATCTATAGGAGATACCAGAGCAGATAGGTATTATCGCCTGGAAATGAAAGGTTACGAAAGCATAACATCTAATACCGTCTTTTACGGAAATGGAACATCTATTTTAGTCAAAGCCTTATTTGAAGGTAAAGGACAAATAGCACGTATTTACGAGTACGAAACATTGGAAATGCTTATAGAGGATTTAAGAGAAGAAGTAGCTATTACAAATAGTTGTGCCTATAAACCTTGCTATTTACTAGCGAGTGACTTTGAAGAGTTTAAACCTAGACTTAATCTAGGAAAACTCTATTGCCACTATGTTCAAGAACCTCGATATCGCAAACCAATTGCTGAAGTAGAAATTTAAGAATATAAAAGGAGTGCTATTATGACTAAAAAATCAAAAGAGAACGCAGAAAAAATTAATTACCTTGAAATGAATATTGTAGATTTTATTGAAATACCTATAAAAAACAACGCTAAATCATTAGAGATTAGTTGTTCATTGGAAAGTGGAGTGGATGTTGTCATTATAGTTGAAATTACTGAGAGAGATAAATATGTACGTTCTATTGAAACACATGAAAGTACAACACTTATGACTATCATTGATAAGTTATTTGAATCTAATTCTAATGAACTAAGCATGCCTATTTTACGAAAATGGGGAGAGGTTGTAGAAGCTACATTCTCGTATGACATAGTTCGAAGAAACAAGTAATAAAAAATTTAATTGTTGGACTATAATTTCTTATTTATCTATGAAACCTTATAAATGTTTATAGAAGATTTGAGGAAAGAAATTGCTACCACATTCCATTGTGTTTATAAGCTATGTTACGTACTTACAAGTGAATTTGCAGAGTTCTAGATTCAGATAAACTCTATTGTCACTATGTTTACGCACTAAGTTATCGGAAACCAATCACAAAAGAGGAGATTTAAAGCACTAATATTCAAATGGATTAGGAATTAAAGAGGAGTATTGCCATGGGACTTTCATATGCACCAGAGTATGTATGGACAGATCATTTTGTTGAAAGAGCTAATGATCGATTTGGAATTAAAGAAGATCAACTTCCTAAATGGATTTCTAAGCAGATAAATAGCTTGACACTATATGATTCAAGCGAGGGACAAATTCCAGAAAAGCGAAAGTATATATCTGATAGTGGAATTGTTTTTGTTTGTGATACGATTGAACATAGATTTATCACTTGTTATGAAGCGAATGATTGGATTGCTGAAGGGAAGAAGATAACGATACATGATAATAATGTAGACTTGTTTAAGCAAGAAGTTGAAAAATTATCAAGGAAATACTATTTAAAAGACACGAAAGAAATGTTATTAAGTGTAAGAGATCACTTGACCGAATTTAATCAAATTGCTGAAAAATTAATGACAGGAAGAGTCAGTCAACAAAATTTTGAGCTCATTAGTAAATTTATTGATGAATTTCACGCAGTAAGAGCTGCTGTGAGGGTGATTGAAACCAAAAGGAATGATTTTAAACAATGATTTTCAGTAATTATTTTGTTTATTACAATTAAAAAACACCGTAGAATCGTCATTCTACGGTGTTGCTGCATTTTAAATGCAAGAAGTGACAGAAGGAAAATATAGAAAGCCACTTTTGCATTTAATAGGCAGGAGGAAGGTTCCAAGAGGAAAAACTTGGAACTTTTATGTTTTTGCTTTTCAACATAAGAGATGACTGAGGAAGTTTATTGTAGCCACCTCTTAGGCATAATAGGCAAGAGGAAGGTTTCAAGAGGAAAAACTTGAAACTTTGAGTGTATCAATTGGTACACTACTAGTATATCAGATATTTTATAAATTTCGCAAGTAAGTTGGAAGGAGTTTCGAATTATTCAATAAATAGTAGCGATTTGTAAATAAAAAAAGTTTTTTTGAAGAACAAGTATCAGAGGCATCTAGCTTATATTATACTTATTATTCAGCACTGACATATATGTAAGCAAGAACTATCTCTTGTATCTCCCCTTGTATCAATTTAAAGAACAATTAGTCTTTTATTACTGATACGGAACCATTTGAGCTAATTGCTCGACAACAGTCTGTATAAACTTCGATAAAATCATATCCTCCATGTAAAGCAATGCTTTTGGCTTTATCGAGTCCACCAGGTAATGTCTCTCCTCGTTTATAATGCTCAACGATTTCTCCAACTAAGTCTAGGGTGTGCGCTTCGTAAGGTGCTCCTAAATAACATTTCGCTACAAAACCTAGGAGAATTCCATTAATATCCACATCTGGGAATTCCGACTTGATTGTATTAATAATTTCATTTACTTCTTTTTTATTATGAACATGTCCACCTGCATCTAGTTGATGAATAGCATCCATATATTCTTTAGATCGTGGTTTTCTTAGAAGCCTATCTAAACTCAATTTATCTATCTGTGGTTGTTTTAAGTTAGAAGTCATGATATGGCTTGCTTGTGTTTGTTTTTTGGATTGATATGGATTTAATATTGGTTTAGGCATCTATTTTTCTCCTAATCGTGTTATAAGTTATATTTTGCAATTTAAGATTCCTTTTAATGGTACTCTCAAAAAAGATCTTCATTTAGAGAATTATAAAAATGGACACGAAACTGAGATTACAGTTACCGTGTCCAAATAATGAACTTATTAAACAAGTACTTTTCTTGTTTTAGGTCCACTTTGTTTCTGAACAAGTCCCTCTCCACCGATTGGTTTTCCAGATGCAGGAACAGCTCTTTCTTTCCCCCAATCTCTAATAGCCTCAATTTTTTCTGGGCTAGTTTGAGAGAGTGGGACTACGTTATTGAAAGCAGTCATGATATTCTCTTCATTGAGAATAAAATTGTTATTAGCGATAGCTCGGTAAGCTAAATCTCTAACTGTCGATTCTAAATCAGCACCAGTGAAACCATCACTTATTTGAATGATATTATCAGCAAACTCTCCTTCAAATTCTAGACTTAAGTATTTTTTAAAATACAAAGCAAGTATTTCTTTGCGCTCATCTGCAGTAGGTAAATCAACAAAGAATAACTCATCAAATCTTCCTCGACGGAGAAGTTCTGATGGAAGCATAGACACATCATTAGCTGTTGCCACTACAAAAACTTGTTTTTTGCATTCTTGCATCCAGAATAAGAATTGACCAACCATACGAGTAGATACACCACCATCATTAGCGCCACCAGTAGCTCCTGATAGCCCTTTTTCTATTTCATCAATCCATAAAATACACGGAGAAACATTCTCAGCGGTAGTTAGAGCATCTTTGAGTTGCTGTTCAGACTGACCTACATAACTTCCTTGAACCGTTGCAAAATCTAAACGATATAATGGAAGTTTCCAGTTAGCGGAAATTGATTTAGCAGATAAAGATTTACCGCATCCAGGGACACCTACTAGGAGTATTCCTCTAGGCGGTTGCAAGCCTTTCTCACGTAACATATCTTTCTTTTCGGGAGTTAGCAGTTCTTTCTTTTCATTAAGCCACTTCCTTAATCCTTCAAGTCCTCCGACATCCTTTACAGAATTATCTACAACTATTTTTTCTAGACCAGAGATATCAGAGAATAGGCGATCTTTTGCAAATCTTATCTCATCTAAATCAGATTTTCTTATGCACTTATTTGCAATCAAAGCAGCAATAACGTTCTCTGCCTCGATTCTAGTTACCCCATTGAGAGCTGCAGCAGCTTCTCGAATATCGGAGTTGTCCCATTCAATCTGGATATCATTTCGATAGTCGTCAATGTATTCTTGAATTATTGAGTACATTTCCTCTTCGTTAGGTAAATCAATTTTTACTGTCATACCTTGCCGTTGAAGCTGATTCCAAATAGAAGTATTAGTAAAAACTATTACAACGCCTCCAGTTTCATTGGCTAGATTGACCAGTGCTAAGACTTGTTTAGAATCGCTATTTTCATTACTAAGATCTGGAACTTCTGTCAGTACAATAGTTTGATATTGTTTCTTTTGCATTTGGTCCGTCATGTAATCTATTGCACCATAAACAGATTTATCTTCGTTAACATTTTTACCAGAACTAAGATCATACACACCTTTGGTGAGAGTATGTACGTTGAACGGAAGTTGTAATTCTTCAGATATTTCCTTTAACATATCTAATGTTCTACTTGGCTCAATGGTATTGATAGCAATAAAAGGAATTCTTGCAAGTGAATATCTTGTAAGAAGTTCTTTGCTTTTTACTATATCGCTCATTTACTGTTCACCTTTATTTAAAAAAGAATTAATTTTATGATTTCTAATAATACTTGACATTTTCCCGCTTCGGTCCTGTTTTGCAGATTCTTCTAAAGATTTCTGCATACTATTAGCTTGTTCTATAACGAGATTTAAGTAGTGTTGTCGCTCTTTATCTGGAATTGCAGGAAGATTGATTGCTTCAGCTAAGAACGCCATTTCTTTTCTCAACGAAAGAATTGATTGAATGATTGCTCCTTCGTATCCTTGGGATTTTAGTAAATCATCTTGAAACTTATCTGAAGCTACATTCATACGGTAATTAACAGCGTCAATTAACTTTGTAGAGAAACGTTCTGCCACACCGTATTGCCATTCGATAGTCCCAGATTTCATCATTTTTAAAACTGATTCATCATCATCTTTGTTTTTAAAAATAGTTAAGATATTTACCCATTCTGCATATGTTTGTGGTTTATTCATTAGTTTTGCCGTTTCCTTCTGACTAGCAATTGTGGAGGCACGATATCCCATGAAGGGAGCCCCTCAGCAAACACGCTCATAGGTTCTTCACTAAAATCCTCTTCAGTATTAATGCTCTTAAATGGAGTGGTGTTATTAGATGATAGCTTACTATCGCCTTTATATTTTTCATCCATGTCAATTACCTCCTCAAATTTTGATCTTTCTATTAGATGATGCTAACTTGTTTATATATTGTTCAGGTCTTATTTGTTCGAGGAAATCAAGAACTTTAGTACTTTCAGCATCTTTCTCTGCAAATTCAATTCTAAAGTCTACAATTTCAGCCAGAGTAGCTCTTATAATTTGTTCACCATTTACTCTCTTATTCTCGTACTGTTCTTCAATTTTCTTGCGACTTGTTTCAATGTTTTCAATATTAGATTTATGCTTAAGAACCATAAAAACACCTGCTATAATAGCTATTAAACCTAAGAAAACATTGCCAGAAATCATCATCATTAAACCGATTACCCCGATAGCTATACCACCATATAAAAGGAATTTATCAAATAAACTTGGGAAGTAGTTTAATAAGGTTTGTTCTTTTTCAGCATCTATCTGAGAATTAAATTTTTCAATCAACTCGTTTTCGTTTTGGCCATCTGTTGATTTATCGTTAAAAGTATCCACATTAATTTCAATTTCGTAAGGAATCTTCATGCGATTTTTTGCAGTAACATCATTATAAGCGTTTGTTACCCAATCACGAGAAAGAGCAAGTGCAAATTTTTGGGTAGATATACTTGAGTGAGAAGATTCGGGCTTCATTGCTGCATCTGTAAGTAACTGGGTGAAATCTTTATGGGTTTCAAATGCAGTCACTTCAATATTCATGTTTTGATGAGCACGGTTGTCATCTCCTCCGAAGTCAACAACAAACTGCTCGAATTTTTCTTGTTTTCGAAGAGCTAATTCTTCATTGTCAAAATCAGTCACAAGTGTGTCTAAAATATCATCTAATTGATTTTTGACGCTTTCTGTAGAACCTTTTTTCTCAAAAATATCGGTTAGATAATTTAACATCTGTTCATGAAGATGAGCCCCTTCGAGAATATCCTCTAGTACAGGCCAACTATTACTATATTTTCTAAGGTTAGGGTATAGATCTTCATCTAGTTCGCTTCTTTTTAAGTTAATGGCTTCGGACCATTGTTCTGTTTGCTGTTCAGTAAAACCAGGTTTTTCTTCAAGTCGACTGAGCCATTCATTCATTTGACGTGAGATGACTCCTTCGGTATCAGCTCCCAAGAGTCCACTTGCAAAAGCATCTAAGATAATGATAGAATTTCTGTCGAGATTTTCTTCATCTTGATTAGCTAGATAACGTTGAGTCCACTTAAGGCATGCGTTCTTTCTGTTAGCTCTTCTACAAATTAAGGCAAAGAAAAGGGAGGTTTTTTCATCGTTTCGTTTAATCCCTTCCTTGACTGCTTTTTCAGCTAACTCGGGTTTATCATTTATCCATGCTGCTAATGCAACCAAGCATGGAGCAAGCCAGTAACCTGGAGTTGATATCATTAGTTCTTCTGTTGCAGTGCTAATTGTTTCTTTTTTGACAATTCCTAAATCATCAGCTTGTAAAATCCCTGTGGTAGTACGACGAACAATATCATAATGTCCATATTTCTTCTCAATTTCCTGACGGATTTTTACCAGTCGAGTTTCAGCTTGTCCTAATCTATTAGCTTTTTGTTGGATATTCACAAATTCATGAAATTCTTGTGCTAAACTACCAATTTCATCATAAACGATTTGAAGATTTTCGTTTGCTACATCAACTCTAGCATCAATTGTTTGTAATCCTTCATGGATAGAGCGCAAGTTGTTCTCGATAGCTCGAAGATCAGCTTGATGTATTATTCTTTCAGCCATAATATCCCCCTTGTTAATGATTTCTAAATTAATTAGAAAAATTTGGCCATGGAATATTCTTATCTTAAAGAAGTAATTATGTACTGAAAAACAGGCCGCAATTACACATGATTCAGATGAAATATCCCAGAATTATTTTAGTTTCTCCTTATAGTAATAAGAAAATCATAATTGATACTTTAATTCAACATACTATGAAATGAGAATATGAAGTTTTCTATGAGGAAAATGTGCACTTGATTTGACATTTTAGGGCGTACGAAACCTTTGAATACAGGCTTCTTTCTATCTAAATGTTTTTGCAGATACTTTTTTTGTACAAATTTGTATTACGAGTGTGTAACTGATAGACAAACACTAAAATATATGATAAACTAAAGTAGGAAAAAATTTAAAAGGAGAATCCTTATGTCATCAATTAGTTTGACTCCAGAACAGTTACAATCTCAGGCGGCAATTTATCTTAGTGCTAAAGAACAAATTGAACAGGCAGTACAAACTGTTAATCGAACAAATGGCGAAATGGCATCACAATGGAAAGGTCAAGCATTTAATGCTTACCTTGAGCAATACAACCAGTTGTATACACATGTTCAAAAATTCGAGGAGCTTCTAGTGAGCATCAACCAACAATTGAACAACTATGCTCAAACAGTAGCTGAACGTGACCAACAAGATGCACAAAGCTTTGGTTTGTAGTTAATTTTGAGGAGCGTCAGGGGAACTTGACGCTTATTTTTATTTTATGATGAAGAACATTAAAAAGTACCTATTAATTCTTTGTATAGTATTTCCTGTGTTAGTCTATGCAGACGATGGTAGCTTAAAACTTGATACAGATATCATTACAAATAGTACACAGGAAACGGTCAAAAATAGGATAGAATCCAAATATGCTCCAAATTTATTTTTAAATCGTACCCAAAAGGTTGTGGACCAGAAAACTCAAACAACCAAAGAACTTATACAGGGAGCAGAGCAGACTATATTTACTGATGGTGAAAATCACTCTATTTATCGTTTAGAAACTACTGTTGTCCAAACATCATTGTTTAATCAATACACTATAGAGGAGAAATCCTCTTTTAAACAAAGGAATTATTCAATTTTTAAGGATTGGATGAGAAATGTATTTACCAGTTTTTTCTTACTGTTTATGCTTTTGTTGGGAGTCTATTTAGGAAGGAAATGGCATGGATTACGAAAAAATAAAGTTAACTCTAGACTATAGAGCAAAACAAATAGATATTCTAGTTTCAAAATCTCTAACTTGGTTAAGATTAGAAGAATTACTAAAAGATACCAAAGTTAGAGAACAGTTGAATTTACCTCTAAATAGTTCGTTTTGTTTCAAACTTAGAAACAAACAAATCCATATCGAACCAATGGATATCTTGGCTGTTTATCCAGTTAGCGATGGAGATTATATAGAGATTGAGGATGTATCATAGGAGGAAAAAATGTTTGAAGCAGATCGACTAGAATTTGTGAGAGAAGACAATCAAATATCAGTTCAAATTTCTTCATCAGGTTATCGTAGAGAACAACTTGAATTGATTCAAGAATATTGTCCAGTAGAAATAGTACAGAAAGACGGAGTTCTTTCTTTGCAGTATAAGATTCCTGAGTATTTTAAAACTGTTAAAGAAGAAATTTTAGAAAGAACTACGGAACTTGAACGTTTTAGTTTGGCACAAAGTATGTCTGTATTAGTTCGTTCTGAAAATGATTATAAAATTCCGTACATTCATCCTGAAAATATCATTATTTTTGGAAGTAATGTACAAATGTTACACTATGGAATTGAAAAATTACTTGCACCTCAACAGTATAGTTCTGAATTTTATCTAGAATCTTATAAAGCTTTAATGATTTCTATTTTACTACCTAAGATAGATTTTGAACTAGCCATCCATGGGATTGATGCAATAAAGGAAAAGGTGGCACAAGATATTATTCCCTTAGAGAGTGTAGCTGATGTCAATAATTATATTGCAGAAAAGTATGCAAAATTATCAGAAGAGAGTTCAAAAGCAAATTTGTTGGTTAACAAGAAAAAATGGAAGACTTTGTTAATAGGGGGAGCTTTACTTGCTACAACCACACTTGTCTTAAGTTTTGCAACTTATAAATCTATGTTTAAAGATGGGCCACTAAAATCATCAGTCATTATGGCACAATCAAATTTCATGCGAAAAGATTACTCTGAAACAGTTGAATCATTAAAAAATTATGGTACAGAATCATTGCCCAAGGAGGCCAAATATATCTTAGCAGCAAGTTATGTCCGTTTAGATAGTTTGAGTGATAAGCAAAAGGAAGTTATTTTAAATACGATTACAGAATCAACAGATGATACAATTTTTTCTTATTGGATTTATCTTGGACGTGGAAAATTTGAAAAAGCTCTAGATGTGGCACAAAATATCGGGGACACGCAATTGATTTTACATGCTTATACAAATCTATACGAGTCAGTTAAGGCAGACATCAATATGAACGGTTCAGAAAAACAAAAGAAACTTGAAGAATATGAAAAGAAAATAAAGGAACTTTCTGCTGAGATTGGAGAAGCTACGACAAATAGTAGTGATACAAAAGCATCTACTGAAACAACAACTCCTAAAGACAACCGAACAAAAGAAAAGAGTGAACGATAAATGAAGGCAAAAAAGCTAGAATATGATCATCAGCTGGGAGACCAATTAGGAGAGCTTCATAAACCTCTTTATACCTTGTTGATTGAACAAGATAATCTAGAGAAAATAGATTTGTTTGAAGGACAAAAGGTGAAGGTCGGTACTAACGAGTATACAGTAGAAGGTAGAATAGTCTATCGAAATGGTAAGACTTTAGAAAGAGGAAAATCTACTTTTGATAAAGAGATTGTAACCTTGTTGGTTCCTGAGGAAGATATTTTTATCAGTTATATTTTCCCACCACAGCGATTTATTTGTAGTAAGAAAGAATCAGCTGATATTAGTTGGAAAATTTCGAACCAACTTATTTTTTCAAATAATCAAGTACAGGTGACACTTGGGGAATCTCCGATTTATTTAAATGACCGTCTAGTCAAAGAGGGAGGACTTTATCCGTTTGAATTAGGGAACCGAATGAAGGTTTCTAATTATTTTATAGAAAAAAGAAAGAATCAGTGGAAGATTGGATGTCTCTTCGAAGAACCGCAATTAAATAGGAATCGAATTCTGATACAAGAAAAAAATAATGAGTATCCGATGGATTTTCCAGAATATAGAAGGAGTCCCAGAGTTAACCCTATTATCCATAGCGGGAAAATCATTATCAATCAACCTCCTCAACCGATTAGACTCCCAAAAAACTCGCTCATCAGAGCAATTGTTCCAGCTTTAGGAATGTTTACTTTAACTGCATTGAGTTCAATTTGGACAAAAGGTAATCCTGTAATGATGCTAGGGATGGGGGGCTTTAGTCTCCTGACAGCAGCGACAA
>ENA-OWNK01000906-OWNK01000906.1-metagenome-genome-assembly--contig:-NODE-906-length-13454-cov-7.846705_pt1 | contig 13454 bp, 10 predicted proteins | sample MGYA00245343_ERZ651121 | MGnify/ENA primary metagenome ERZ651121 (study PRJEB26857, sample SAMEA4031775) | metagenome | biome: human; feature: oral; material: saliva | place: Philippines | collected 2014... | reverse complement strand
CCCAACTGGAACTTACTATGAATTAGATTATGGTCGCAAAACTAACTGATGTCGCCAAACTTGCAGGCGTCAGCCCTACTACCGTTTCTCGGGTTATCAATAAAAAGGGTTATCTATCTGAAAAAACCATTCAAAAGGTCAATGAAGCCATGCGAGAATTGGGCTATAAGCCCAACAACCTAGCTCGTAGTCTGCAAGGAAAATCAGCTAAGTTAATCGGTTTGATTTTCCCCAATATTTCCAACGTTTTCTATGCAGAATTGATTGATAAGCTGGAACACCAACTCTTCAAAAATGGGTACAAGACCATCATCTGCAACAGTGAGCATGACTCTGAAAAGGAACGCGAGTACATCGAAATGCTCGAAGCCAATCAGGTGGACGGCATCATTTCGGGTAGTCACAACTTGGGAATCGAAGACTACAATCGAGTGACAGCACCAATTATTTCCTTTGACCGAAACCTATCGCCAGACATTCCTGTCGTTTCCTCTGACAACTACGCTGGCGGGGTTCTCGCAGCCCAGACATTGGTTAAGACAGGTGCCCAGTCTATCATCATGATTACAGGTAATGACAATTCCAATTCGCCAACTGGACTACGCCACGCTGGTTTTGCATCTATTCTCCCCAAAGCACCTATTATCAATGTTTCCAGTGACTTTTCTCCTGTCAGAAAAGAAATGGAAATCAAGAATATCTTGACTAGACAAAAACCAGATGCCATTTTCGCTTCGGATGATTTGACAGCTATTCTGGTCATTAAAATCGCTCAAGAACTAGGCATTTCTGTCCCAGAAGATCTCAAGGTCATCGGCTATGATGGGACCTACTTTATCGAAAATTACTACCCTCAACTGGCTACTATTAAGCAACCCTTGGAAGAGATTGCCTGCCTCACTATTGACCTCCTCTTGCAGAAGATCGAAGGCAAGGAAGTTGCCACAACAGGCTACTTTTTACCAGTTACACTATTACCAGGAAAAAGTATTTAAGTACAAAAAACTCAGACGAATTCGTCTGAGTTTTTTATGATCTTAAGTTTTCGAGATAGCGCTGGGCTGTCTCTAAGTTAAAGGTTTTATCTGCGATGAGGCGCTCAACGAGGGGAGCAACTTCGGACTCACTAGCACCTGCTAGAAGAGCTAGGGATTTGGCAGAAGGATTTTAGTCTCGTTTTTCCAATCAAAAGATGTTGAGCATTTAGTTCTGAAACACTCTAAGACAACCGATACAAGACAAATTTTCTTATACTCTTCTACAAGTTTGTTACCCAACTGATCTTATTGTTACCAAATGTCTCCATGATGACTTCATTCGATTTACTTATCTTCTCCTTTGTTATGTAAGATATCTTCATTTGCACAAAATATGCTTTTTTCCTATAATAAAACACTCCTATCTCTAATTTATCAGTTTTCAATAGGGATATTTTTCTTATATCTCATTTTATGTAGTCAATCCCCCGCGTGTACGGGAAAAATGTGAACAGTGATGACCAATCCATCTTCATGAAGGGATCACACCCGCGTGTGCGGGAAAAACTCAGCCACTACCTGCTCAACAGCATTGACTGCAGGATCACCCCCGCGTGTGCGGGGAAAACAAGGTCGCTCGCATGGCTCTGACTAATCAGCTAGGGTCACTCCCGCGTGTGCGGGAAAAACGAATTAGCAATGTCAATAGCCGACCAATCTTCGGGATCACCCCCGCGTGTGCGGGAAAAACATGGCTGGGTTGAAATCAAAGAGATTATGCTCGGGATCACCCCCGCGTGTGCGGGAAAAACTAGAAGAACTTTCAGCTTATGAATTTGGTTGCAGGATTACCCCCGCGTGTGCGGGAAAAACATACGAACTGGTGCATTGTTATTTGCAGTTATGGGATCACCCCCGCGTGTGCGGGAAAAACAAAATTATTTTAGTAGAAGACAAGACTAGTATAGGATCACCCCCGCGTGTGCGGGAAAAACTCTTCTGGATTCATGTTTTAAAACCCTTTCTTAGGATCACCCCCGCGTGTGCGGGAAAAACGGGTCATATATTCCATTTACAGGTCTATCTGGTAGGATCACCCCCGCGTGTGCGGGAAAAACGGTATACTTGAGGATAAATTCACTCGTACTGAGGGATCACCCCCGCGTGTGCGGGAAAAACTTCCTATCCGTCCAGACTGGTGTGCCTATGCGAGGATCACCCCCGCGTGTGCGGGAAAAACGGTATTATTTTAACGACAGTGTTGTATCGACCAGGATCACCCCCGCGTGTGCGGGAAAAACACTTCAGTTTCTAAACGTCCGTGTGTTACTGCAGGATCACCCCCGCGTGTGCGGGAAAAACCGATTCAATCGCTCCAAAGATTTCTCAATCTTAGGATCACCCCCGCGTGTGCGGGAAAAACTTGGTAATAGCTATCAATCCAATCTTGTGACAGGGATCACCCCCGCGTGTGCGGGAAAAACAAAGCGCCCATTGATTAGATAGTCTAGGGCATAGGATCACCCCCGCGTGTGCGGGAAAAACCTCCTTTTGAATGATTATACGATGCGCTGTGGAGGATCACCCCCGCGTGTGCGGGAAAAACAAGGTAGCAGTAACCACAACAGACCGAAGCTTGGGATCACCCCCGCGTGTGCGGGAAAAACTTACCATCATTGACCCACTCGAAGCTGGTGCTGGGATCACCCCCGCGTGTGCGGGAAAAACTTTCCTCTTTGGAAGACGGCTCGTTTTGAGTGGGGATCACCCCCGCGTGTGCGGGAAAAACAAGAACTTTCTTACCAGTTCTATCAAGAGCGTGGGATCACCCCCGCGTGTGCGGGAAAAACTAGCAAACCTCTCTTTCTGCTTATTCCGTCCTTGGATCACCCCCGCGTGTGCGGGAAAAACAGATATGTCTAAGTTGTCAGTAAACGATAGACGGGATCACCCCCGCGTGTGCGGGAAAAACACTAAAAGATCCTATTGAAATCGCTAATACCGATTGATTCTATCCAAAAATTTATTCACTTTTATTGATAACTGGTAGATTAACTTAGCGTCCTGTAAAGCTCTATGAGGAACTACCTCCTCAATTCCATATTCCTTAAGGGCTGTCTGTAATTGATAGTTAGCCAGAAATAGCTTTTCACTCTTTACAAATTTCTTTAAATCATGAGTTTTATTTGTTAATAAAGGTAAACCTAACTTGTTAAGCTCATTGTTAATAAACTTAACATCAAAATTGATACCATAGCCAACTAAAGCTGATTCACCTATAAAAAGCAAAAAATCGGAAAGTGCTTCTTTTAAATCTTGACCATTTTGTTCTAATAGAGCCTGAGAAATTCCAGTTAATTTAGAAATCTTCGTAGGCAAGATTCCGTCATATTTGATAAGAGCATTAAACTCTTCTGTAGTGGATGGAGTAACCTTAAGTGCGCCAATTTCTATAATGGTATGTTCATTCTCATCTAAACCATCCGTCTCAATATCAATTACAATATAGGAACTCTGTGGTTTTAAAGAAACTTCTGAATGACTACCAAAACGCTTGATGCGTCTATACTTAGCAGCATCACTATATCCAAAACTGGATATTTTCCCATTGCTGTCTGTTTGGCTAGGTAATAGAATTAATGGGATTCCATCATAGTCTAGGACACTCCGCTGAGCATTTACGGTATCAAATTGATAGCCAATTTCATTTCTAAAGGCGTAACTAATTGTAGCCTCACCTTTTCCAACGTTCGCCTTAATACGATCCCATAACTTTTCACGAACCCTAGTATTGATATTTCCAACGTAAACCCCTGTGGCAATTTCTTGCATCCACTTAGTTAAATCTCCTTTTAAAGACGGCGGAACATTTTTTAAAGTTAAAACAGTCAGTGGCATATTATCAATTCTCCGTATAACTAACTCCATGTTTAACAAGTTTATCCTTATCATCCCACAAAGAAAGCGTATCAATCACTAACTCCTCTTCATCATCTATTTCAAATAGATATTGAATGTCAGTAACTATCCGAGCCATTAACTTGCCATCTACGAAGGAATCTCTTGTTTTCAATCGAGCAACCTTACCAATATCATCATCCTCAGTATAGTTAGCTGCAATTTCAAAAGCTAAGGGAATAGTCAATTCAGCTTTATATAAGTCTGCAATATCATAAATAAAGGATAAATCATGGCCGGTATGTACAAAACCAAGACCTGGAGAAACACCTAGCGCTACCACTATACTATACACCAAGCCGTAAAGTGCTACATTAGCTGCGGATAGTGCCTGATTCACTACCGTCCCTCCTTCAAAATCATCAGGCCTGTAGTCTCTTTTATCCCAAGGAACCTTGAATTTTTCAGATTGCATCCTATATGCTTTTCTCACCCTAGCTCCTTCACGACCCCGTAGTTGCTGCATTGTTAATGTGGTGACATCTTCACCAGGAAATCGCATTTGATACATTTTACGGGCAACAGCTAAACGCGACCGAGAATTTGAAACCAGCTTAGCCTGTTTCTCTAAGAATTTTGTCGAGTGTGCTAAGGATCTTCCATGAGCATACTGACGAACACCTCGCTCACCAACCCAAACCATACTGGTTCCAGCATCTCCTATCAACTCTACAGCACGATGGCTAATATCAGTACCCGGTCCTAACAATAATACACCAATCATAGCAACAGGTATTCTAACTGTTCCGTTGCTATCAAGCACTGTAATAGCGCTATCCACACGATTTATCTTTGCGTGTTCTACGTAAATAAAGCTGACACGATCGCTAATTTTAGGAAGTTCTCGCAAAGATGTTTTCTTCGTTCCACTTTTTTTACCATGATTCGTTTCCCAATGGAATAACGGTCATTAAACCAAAACCGTATGCTTTTTTCTTTCCCATTCCTTCTGTCAAAAGCTTCTTAAAAAGATCTGCATCACTAACTGTTAAGATTCCTTCGTAAACAACCTTTATCAATCGGATAGGTTTAACAGCTTTTTTAAACACCTCATAACCACGTTCAACGATTGAAAAATCATCTTTTATCAGTGAGAATCCATTTTTGTCAGAGCGTTCTAGCAGATAATTCATCTGATATTCACTCGTAACATGAGGTTTTACAATACCTCTCTTAAGATTATCTGGTGATACTAAGGAAATAACTGGATTAAGCACCACTCGAAATTTCATTCGGCTACCAGTATAGATATTATCTAAAAATTGTTGATAATCCTTGGTTTGAGCACTACCAGAAACCCCATATTTTTCTAATCGTTGTAAATCAGGTTTATTTTCACTAACAATAATCAGGTAATCTTTATCTTGGATACGATCTATACGCCATAATTTCCTTGTTCGAATAGATTGTTCCATTTCTTCTGGAAAACTCTCTTCTACCCAAGCATGATAAGCGCCTATATGTGTTAAGCACTTAATTTTTCGGCGATTGGTGCGATCAATTTCTACTCTTGAGATATACATACCATCAATCTCCTATACTCTTAAAAACATCATGTGCCGTATTTTTATCTTGAAACGAATTCCGAACTTGAACTAGTTCTCTAGTTTCATACCTATAGCCAAACCTTCTCCCCTTTTGTGAAAAAGACTTGACAACATCTTGTCTCAGTTGATAAATACCTCTATCGGTTAAATGTCTATCAGAATAGATTTCTAAAGTTACGACATCCATAAGCTTTCTCTTCATAAACCATGGTGAGGCTTGCCATTCAAGAGTTCTCAAACTTTCAACTGCTCCAATCTCAGTCTCACCTAAGATAAAATCTGCAGTAAACGGCAGAGCCCTTCTTCCCATAAATGGTTGGAAATAGGGATTTTTCAAAGCTTGTAAAATCATTTCCAAAAACTGCTCATTATTATGAGAAAGAGCCACTACAAAAACAGCATCTTCTAAATAATAACGATTTGTGACATAATTTCGTTCAAACTTTCCTTTTTCTGTATACTTCTGTGCAATATGAAAATCTCTAAGTAAATTTCCTTGTTGATCCACTCGAACTGCAAAATCCAGCTCGTTTAAACGAGTAATTTTTTCATCATCGTCTCGACGATATCCTAAACTTGAAGCAATCAACCCAATAACAGAACTCTTAGAAGGATAAAAATCCGTATGTCTTGTTTCGAAATGTGAACTTGTCCCCCAAGATTGCAAAGGACCAGCAAATTTCAACAAAATAGTCTTCATGTATTCACCTATTTTTTGAGGAATTGTCCTAAGATTTCCGACAAATCTTTTAATAATTCTGAAACTGAATATTTTTCCTCACCTATTTGTTTTAAACTCTCATTCTCATCCAAAGTCACATAGAAAGTCAAAAGTGGTTTATTCACGAATTTTTCAACTCTTGTATACTCTTTAGACAGTTTTTCAATAGATTTTGCCACATAACCATCCGTTGATTTAACTGGTTCTTCAAATGCACTGACAAGATTAACAGGACGATCATCACGTAAAGAAACGATTAGAGCCTGTGGTAAAGTTTGATTGGCAAAGGTATTCACTTTTCCTGTCGGGAGTGAATTTGCAAATGCTTCGATGAATAAATTCAAACTGTTCTTTAAGGATTTCTCATCCTCTAGTTGTTTTGATAATTCATGAATCGCAACATTGGCATAACGATAGAGCGTAGAAGAGTTAAATTCGATGGTTCCCAGCATACCTGCACCTGCATTATCCTCTGGAGCTAAATCATCAATAGCAGTAAAGAAGTCAAATTCAGTTTGTACAGCATGTGTTGAAATAGCATGGGCAACTTGAGAGGAAGCATCCTCGTTTAGAACTGGATCTTCAGCTACCATTCGACCGAACATAGCAACATCAATGGCTGGATTGGAACTAGCTAGTTTTTGAAGTTCTTTTTTATCAGTCAGATTTTCATAGGCTGCTTGAGCCAATTTCTCAGCTTGTCTATCCCCCATAAAGTAAAGTGCCTTGACTTTACCTTTTTTCTTAATGCCAGTAGCTATCAAGACTGTATCTGCTTTGGTTAGTGCATCTTCAAAACTGATAGAATTATCTAGTTCTACAATTTTACCTGCAACATATCTTACAATGTCTTTTGTTCGGACACCGACATTAGACTGTTCTCCATTAGTGTTAAAATAGTCTCTTATAGCTCTCTTCCAAGCTTGAGAACTCACGCGCGATCTTTTTACACCCCCGTACTGAGCAGTCTTTGGGCTACCTGTATCATCTCTATTCATATTTGAAGGTGGCAAGGTTTGTATAGCATGAATATCTAAAAATAAGCGTTGGTTAGTTGTCATTGTGTTTTTCTCCTTTGATTTGTTTATAATATGATCTTGCCCAATTTAGGCGAAGATTTTCTTGTACATTTTTTAAAAACCAATACAAGTCTTCAGCTAACTTAGCATAATCAACCTTTGTTGCAGGAGACTTTGTTTTGAGTAACATCATCATGTGGCGTAAATGGTAGATCAACTCTTCAAAAGTTGATGATGTAATCATGACATTGAACCTTCTGTCAATGGCTGTCGTGTCATCTCCTTTTCTAAGTTGACTAAGAGCAGAACCGATATTTTGATAAGTATCGGGCTCATCTAACATCACACTGGTTGAAGTTCCTTGTTGATGTAAGGCGTAAAATTGGATAGCTGTATAAATCGCTAACTCCTCATAGCTAGGCTGCTGGTATGAATTGACGAACTCCTCTGGTAAATGCTCAAATAAAATCGGCCAGATATCTGTTGCATCGCTCAAGGGTTTACCCAACGTTTTTCTAATTTTGGCCAGTGCAGCTTTACTCAATGGTGACTCCAACTCATAACTCAATTGTCTAATAATTCTTTTTGTGACAGAACCAACTGTCTGTTTGGATTGTTCCAACACACACACCTCCTATTTTAATTGTTGATGAAGCAAATATTCAAATGAATTATAGGCAGTTGCAATATTTTTTATTCGACCATCTTTTTCAATGCCGAGGTAGTCCCTAGTTCCTCCGTGACCTAAGATGTTCTTTGCTTCAGCTTTAACCATTTTTTTCAGCAAATCTCTCCATTCTTTGATTTTAGGATCCTTTTCATCATCTGGTAGGATACTGGATAACCATTCTCGAAAAGGGTGATCGATTTTGAAATAGAGCATTTCAACCATCTGATTAGTATAATCGTTGTTTGAGATATTCCTGATTTCTTTTAGTTCCTCTATATAGCGTTTATATACTTTGGAAATGACAGTTTTTGTTTCTTCCACCACCTCATTAATACGTGGTACCCAACCACTCTCATTAAAATCCGCCAAAACTAAATCATTGATAAGTATAGAGTCAATAACTTCATCAGTTGGAAGCCATGAAGTAGCATTTCCATCGTCCTGCATACTAATGGAAATAATATTAAATAATCTATTTCCTATTATGTCACCTATATCTCCTAGCCAATCAATAATTCCCGGTTTTCTAAAGTGCCCTGTTCTATCTTCTACTGCTAGTAAACCAAATGACCGCCACAACGATTGATTCAAGGGATGTTTCCTAGGAGTATAGCTATCTTTATTTTCTCCTGTAGTATTATATTTCCATGTTGTCATCGGCTCTAAAAAATTGTCCCGATGATTGATTTCGGGTAATTTTACAATCTCAAAAGAGAAAGGCTTATTTAAATCATATTCTGGATCAATATAAATCCCTCTGCTCCAAATCGTATACAGATTAGCTAAATCTGTACATTCACTACCAAACAAATAGCGATTAATATTATCAGAACTAGCAAATTCCCAACAGGGACATTGAATACTTTCTAAATTACCATGGTCATAGAATGGCAAGATACAATTTAGTAACAGCGTTTCAAATAAAGAAGTTCCCTGTATAAAAACTGCCCCGATATCAAACAACCAGCCCTTTGACACTTTATATTTTTCTTTTCCAAAAATAACTTTATCGGATAATCCTGAGTACCCTTGAAAAGTTAAAAGCCATCGTGTAACTTCGGAAGCAGTCAGTTGTTCTTTATTTTTACTATTCTTTGGGGAAAATAAGGCTAACTTATTCTCACTCTCTGAAATCGTTCTATTGATATTTTTCCCAGAGATACTGCTTGCTTTTGCTTTACTAATTTTGTCTGCTACAATATCCTCTTTTCTAACTTGAAAAAATGGATATTCCTTATCAAATAAGTAAAAGCGATCCCGCCATTTTTCTAGGTAATGACTAACAATGTCTGGGAACTTACCACTTTCCCAAAGATCTATCCATGTATCATATAAATCATCCTGATAGTCAGCAATATCAGATTCTTCCACAGGCTCAATTTGTTTAAACCGCTCATCTACTGCCAGATACTCATAGACATTACCATCTGCATCAAAGCGTGAAAAGACAGTATGTAACACAGCCAGCAAAACTCGCAGCACAGCAAAATCTTGCGTTTTTGTATCTCCTGCTAAATCTTTGTACTGATGAGCATTTATAAATAATTCCTGCAAGGAAACTTCTTTTGTTGTTCCTTTTTCATCATAAACGACAGAAATCCAGGGTTCATCTAGTAAATTAAATCGACTCATTCTTATTTAACCTCTCCGTTGTAATCCCATATTTTTTATCATATAAGAGTTTAAACCCATTGAGAATAAACTCATTGTTTTCATCAAAAATAATCCCGAGAGCTCCTTTTAACCACGATGAATTTCGCCATTGACTTAAATAGCTGTTGTTATACCTTTCAAGCTCTTCAATAGTTTGATCGATATTATAGCCCTTGGATAAACTCATAGGAAGTCGTAAAGTATTTTGTGCTACTTTTTTAGCGACCGAAGGATTATCAATATTCTGAGATATATCTTGATTTTCAATAAATAAGCTATAGCCATCAGACATTTTCTTTAAAGCAATCACTTCAATTGTATCTTCAACATCACGAACCTGAGCATTAGATTTTTCTTCACTATCGTTTGGATGCAGGTTCTTCAACCAACCAATCAGACTATTGTTTCTATGTCTCGATATTTTTAAGACAGGATCATTGATACGGTATGTTCTTGCCTTTGTTTCCTTATTCTTAATCGTGACATCATGCTCCGTCTTAGCGTCTAAATATTTTTGCTGAAATTCCTGACTTGAAAACTCAATTGTAAAATCTGGACTATAAACTTTCTGGACTAATGGTGAAATATCATCTGGCAATCTCATGATATCTGGTAAAAAGTGCTGAGTTCTGGCTAACAGATAATCACCATAAACAAAACTACTTCCTTCTTCAAAATCCAACTCTTGGGAAGTTCCTAAAACGTAAAACCTAGCTATTTCATGCTTTTGAGGCCGTTCTATTTGGTGTCGATGAAGTCGTCCAATACGTTGTATTAGCAAATCCATAGGTGCCAGATCACTTATCATCACATCGAAATCAATATCCAAGGATTGCTCAATCACCTGAGTTCCAATGATAACTTTCTTATGTGGACGGTCTACATTTTTTCCGATTTGTTGTAATAATTCTTTCTCTTTTTGGATTCTTTCGGTCGCAATAAAACTGGAATGAAGTAATTCCACCATATCATCTCCAAAAATTTCCGAAAAGTTTCTTGCCAACTCTTGGGATCTTCTCACTGTATTGACAATGATTCCAACTACTCCACTGCCCTCAAGGGCATCTTTAACCGTTCCCAATAACTGCTCTTCTTGTAAACGAATGATGTGAATGTCTTTTATGTTTTGCTTATTGAATGTTGTAAGTTGATAAATCTCTGAGCCATCATTATAAGTGATTAAAGGATAAACGTCTGTCTTTAATTGGTCCGTATTTTCAATATCTCGCCATTTGATTCCCATCCCAGACATATAGCTTTTAAGAATATTTTCTCTTTGTTGAGAAGGTAATGTCGCTGACAAAATGACTACTGGAACACCATAGGCTCCCATCCATTTTATCGCCTCCATCAAATATTGACTCATATAAGCATCATAGGCGTGAACTTCATCAATAATAACAACCTTTTTACTAAAACCTAGATGACGCAAAGCTAAATGTTTTTGTTTCAATGCTAACATTAAGAACTGATCAACAGTCCCCACTACAAAATCATCTAAAGCCGAAGTCTTTCTCCCAGAAAACCATTCATTAATGATAACGCTACTATTTTCTACATCGTCAAAATTAAATGTATTAGCTTTAAGTTTTAAAAAATCTTCGTTTAGAGCTGCTTTCCCGTGTACCAACTGAATAGATAGTATGTCTTCAGAATCATCTTTTAAACTTTCAACCCATTTTTCAATACGATTAAAAATCCCATTCGATGTCGCCTGAGTTGGTAAACCAAAAAAAAGACCGCTTCTTCCCGTCTTAGTAGCTAACTGCTCTGCTGTAATCAATGAAGCTTCTGTCTTCCCTAACCCCATTGGTGCTTCTAGAACTACAATCCCAGGTTTAGATATTTGAGTAATAACATGAGATAAGGTTGATTGAACATTATTAGGTTCAAATCCAAATCTTTCCTTATAAAGACTATCTGGTTTTGAGATATATTTAGGTTGCCACAAACTAGTTTTTTTCCACCTTTCAAACCCATCTTGAAGGCGTCTTAACTTATCTACCTCCTCTTTTTCATTTACACTTAATAAAGGAAAGTAGTACTCATTACTAGCGATCCAGTCAGCCATAATCAGCAATCCTGATAAGATAACTTGAGCAGGCTGTTTAATTCTAGGAAGCTCTCTCACAGAGTCAAACCCCAACTCATCTATAGCACAGTTGAAGATTTCTTTTTGAACCAAATCCCAGTTCTTATGGATAACACTCTCCTTACTTTCATTTTGAAAATAGTTTGAAAGATAGCTCCCTTGATTTTTTACATCCTCAATCGTATCAATTGGTCGTCCATGGTGTCCACCAATAATAGTTGAAATATCCTCTTGAACACCATAACTAGATAGCAAATATTGACCTGCAAGGCTGTGATGACTCTTTTTCGGTGATGATAATTGAAGTGAACTAATTTTAGTAAATCCTGACTGCTCCAATTTTTCTAATAGGTGAATATCCAAATCATCTGAATTTGCAAATCCTCTTTGAGTTTGAAAGGCTGGAGTTGCTTTCCCGATATCATGAACAGCAGCTAAAAATTGTGCAAGTCGTTTCCCTAAACCGCCATCATATGTTACTGAATCCAGAGAATCCTCAATCAGTTTTTTTTGCCCCTCACTTAACCAATGCTCCCAGAGAAGTCCAGTTATATTTTTTGTATCTTCTAGATGCTGAGACAAGGGTAACCAAAAAAATCTACCATTTTCTTCCTTTTTCTTAGCCCAAAGCGTATCGGACTTTTTCTTATACATGATTCATCCCCTCTTCATCCCATTTTATATATTTCCATTTTATACCTAAAAGTTTTAAAATACAACAACAAACATGGAAGGGGTTGCAAAAACATGCTATTTTCTAAAGTAGTGTAAACATAAGAATGGGAAAATCCTTTTTAGAGGAGTTTTAAAACATTACTAGAATGATTTTTATTACTATAAAACCATTCACTATAGAATTGCTTCACTTCCATACCCTAAAGCAAGAAATGAATGATATTTCCCTTAAATTAACTGTAAAGGATTGTATTGTTGAAAATGGGTACATTCTCTGTGATTCAAATATCAAAAAAAGAGAGAATAATGTAATCCTCTCCTCTTCTTCGTTATATGTGAGACTTTTCAATTGACAATGAACTTGTTTTCCTTATGTTTCATTTTTTGAGACTAATACCACGGTTTCAACTGGTTAAGACCGCCAGACTTTTAAATATTGCTGGGCTGTCTCTAAGTTAAAGGTTTTATCTGCGATGAGGCGCTCGACTAGGGGAGCTACCTCGGATTCACTAGCACCTGCTAGGAGTGCCAAGGATTTGGCCTGCAATTTCATGTGACCTTGCTGGATTCCTGTACTCACCAAGGCTTTGAGGGCCGCAAAGTTTTGGGCAAGTCCGATAGACACGATAATCTGGGCTAATTCTTTGGCAGAAGGATTTCCCAGTAGCTCATGACTGAGGGCTACACGAGGGTTGAGACCGATAGAGCCACCCTTGGTCGCAACAGGCATGGGCAGGGTCATCTCACCAACTAATTCTTCTCTTTCAAGGTCCAGCGTCCAGCAGCTAAGACCTTGATAGTGCCCATCTCGACTGGCAAAGGCATGGGCCCCGGCTTCGATGGCACGCCAGTCATTACCAGTGGCAATCAAAATGGCATCAACACCGTTAAATATCCCTTTATTGTGAGTAGCTGCTCGGTAAGGATCAGCCTGCGCAAACTGGTTAGCTAAAGCTATTTTCTCCGCAATTTCTCGTCCTTGGTCCTTCTGGCGGCTCAAGTAACGAAAGGCGATGCGACAGCTTGCTGTCACCAGAGAATCGGTCGCGTAGTTGGACAGAATCCCCATGAGACTCTGTCCCTGACAGAGTTCTTCTAAGACTGGTTTCAAGGCTTCCAGCATGGTGTTGAGCATATTAGCA